>Ga0247608_10005867_pt1 | contig 13141 bp, 13 predicted proteins | sample 176DNAGHGlowgp2_FD_193490 | JGI IMG/M metagenome (GOLD analysis project Ga0247608, IMG submission 193490) | Sheep rumen microbial communities from Palmerston North, Manawatu-Wanganui, New Zealand - 1766 DNA GHGlow gp2 | ecosystem: Host-associated > Mammals > Digestive system > Stomach > Rumen ... | reverse complement strand
GATCTATTTCATGCTGGAAAGCAATAGATAATTCTTCTCTTGCCCTAATCTTTATCTTTTTACCATCCATATCATATCCTTCAACAGTACATCTAGCAAATCTTGGAACAATACCAGTTGTTTCCCTATTTATACTTAAACATCCTTCACCATCTTCAACATAGATCTTTTCTTCTGAATTAGATACGATCTTTGGATTAATAACAATATATGTATCAAATACTTGTTCATCATCATCTTCTGTAGTTACTTCTTGAACAATAACTATATATCTTTTTAAAACACCTATTTGAACAGCACTCATACCCATACCAGGCCTTAAATCATACTTTTCAGCTAATTCTTCTATTTGACTGTTTACTAAGTATTCTTCCATTAACTTTATATTATCTTTATCTTCTTTAGTTAAAGGAAATGTAACTTCTTCACTAACTTGTCTAAGTATCTTGTTTTTTTCATCGATAATATCACATGTTTTTAACATAAAACCACCGCTTTTCTGCACATATTTTAACACAAAATCTCTAATTTGTGAAGAAGAAAAAAATATTTCTAAAAAACTTAAAATATTTTCGCTAAGAAGGTTGCATTTTATGATAGTGGCAGTTATAATAAAAAGCATTACCTAGGAGGTGAAATATATGAAGAATAATCTACCTGTGTTAATACTTAGTGATGCATATATTTTACCTACTGCTGAACTTAGAATGGATATAGATTCTAAACTAGATAAAAAAGTTTTTTCTGTATCTGAAGGATACTATAATAGTAATATTTTAGTTATTCATAATAAAAAGAATAAGAAAGTATCACTTGATGAATTACCTAGAGTAGGTATTGTTGGATTAATTAAACTACATTTAGATATGCCTAATGGTAAAACTAAACTAGTTATTGAAGGATTAAGAAGAGTTAAGATTAAAAACTATGTTGAAGGTGATGTCTTAGAAGCTAATTATGAAGATATTACTAATGATTGTGATGATCAAGAATGTGAAGCATATTTAAGAGTAATACATAGTCATTTAGAAAAGTATGTAGAAACTAGTAATTTATCAGATGATTTTTTAAATACAGCTTTATCAATAGAAAACTTAGATGAATTAATAGACTTTGTGGTAACAGGATTACCTATTCCTAATAATACTAAGATTAAATACGTAGAAGAAACATCTAGTATAGAAAGAGCAGAGATGCTACTTTCAGATATAGAGGAAGATATAGTAATTGCTGACTTAGAAAGAAAAATAGATGAAAAACTAACACAACAGTTAGATGATAGTCAAAAAGAATATGTTTTAAGAGAAAAGATTAGGGTTATAAAAGAAGAATTAGGGGATGTTAAGGATAAAGAAAGTGAAACTGATACCTTAAGAAAGAAAATAGATAAACTTAAATGTCCTAAGAAGATTAAAGATAGATTATATCTAGAATTATCCCGTTATGAAGCAATGAACCCTAATAGTCCAGAACTTGGTATGACTAGAACTTATATAGAAACACTTTTAGCTCTACCTTGGGATAATTATACAAAAGATAATAATGATTTAAAGAAAGCTAAGAAAGTTTTAGATACATCACATTATGGACTAGAAAAAGTAAAAACAAGAATAATAGAATACTTAGCTGTTAAAGAAAATACTAATAGTTTAAAGAGCCCTATTGTATGTTTAGTAGGACCTCCTGGTGTTGGTAAAACTACTTTAGCTAAAAGTATAGCTGATGCGATAGATAGAAAATGTACTAAGATATCTGTTGGTGGAATAAATGATGAAGCAGAAATAGTAGGACATAGAAGAACATATATTGGTTCAGAACCTGGTTTAATTATTCAAGGAATGAAAAAAGCAGGTAGTTCTAATCCAGTATTTATAATTGATGAAATAGATAAAATGACTAAAGATATACATGGGGACCCTGCTAGTAGCTTACTAGAAGTACTAGATCCAGAACAGAATAAAACATTTACTGATCATTATGTAGAAGAAGAATTTGATTTAAGCAAAGTAATGTTTATTACTACTGCAAACTATTTTGATCAAATACCTAATGAATTAAGAGATAGATTAGAAATAATAGAATTATCTAGTTATACTGAATATGAAAAATTAGATATAGCTCAAAATTATTTGATACCAAAGAGTTTAAAAGAACATGGACTAACTGAAAAAGATATAGAATTTAGTAAAGAAGTAGTTCTAACTATTATTAGAAACTATACTAAGGAAGCAGGAGTTCGTGAATTATCAAGAAATATAGCTACTGTTTTAAGAAAAGTAGTTACTGATAAATTAATGGGTGATAATAAAGATTTCTATTCTATTACTGATTATAATATAGAAAAGTATTTAGGAAAGAAGAAATATACATTTACTGATATCGATATTATAGAACATGTTGGAGTAGTAAATGGACTAGCATATACACCGTTTGGTGGAGATACACTTCCAATAGAAGCTGTAGCTTTCCCAGGTAAAGGAAATATCATCTTAACTGGTAGTTTAGGTGATGTAATGAAAGAATCTGCTAATCTTGCTTTCGACTATATTAAAGCTAATTATAAGAAGTTTAATATACCTTATGAAAGTATAGAAAAACAAGATATTCACATTCATGTACCAGAAGGAGCTACACCTAAAGATGGACCAAGTGCTGGTATAACTATTACCACAACACTTTTATCATTACTCACTAATACTAGTATTCATACTAATGTAGCTATGACAGGTGAAATGACACTACGTGGTAAAGTACTTGCTATAGGTGGTTTAAGAGAAAAAGTAATTGGTGCACATAGAAATGGTATTAAAACTATCTTTATACCAGTTAATAACTTTAAAGATTTAGATGATATACCAGATGAGATAAAAGAAGATATTAACTTTATTCTTGTAGATAGATATAGTGATATATACGATAAACTATTTAAAAAGAAGGGAAGGAAGAAACATGGACGAGAAGACCCTAGAAATATTAGGTTACTTGTGGATTAGAAATAAATTACTAACAAACACAAAAGAAGATGTAAAAAATAGTGTTAAAGATATGGACCACTATAAATTATATGTGAATATAATTGAGAAATTATTAGATGAAGATTATCATCTTGCGTATCCAGAAACACAAGATAAAATTATTGATGCACTACAAACATATCGATTTGAAGCTGATCCAGATATTATAAAAAAAGTAAATGATATTATTGATAAATTAAATATTGATAAAACTATAAGTGTAGCAGAAAAAGAGAATAGAGTAGCAGATTTTTATGCAAATGAATTTGTAGCACGTTCAATGCCTGTTGTACCTATAGGTTGTAAACTAGTAATAGATGCACTTGTAAAAAATGATATATCTTTTTTCATAGATGCATATATTGGTAAAGAAGATGCAGAAGAAGCTGATTTTAAATTTACAGTATCAGATCCATTTTCGTATCTAGCTATGTTAAATCTTATAAATGCTAGATTTCCATATTTTTATTTAATTGATGATGCACAAGCACAAACAAGTGATGAGGAGAATATTTTGGTTGGTGAATTTACAGCAAATGTATTAAAAAAACTTGTTAAAGAAAATTATTATAGACGATCAATACGTAAGTATTTTAAGAGAACTATAAAAGATATAGAATATACAGTAAATGTAGAATCAAAACCAAAAGTATTAGAAAAGACTAATAATTAGTCTTTTTTTATTTTTCTTGCATAATATTTAAGTAGAAAAGAGGGATATTATGAAGAAGGTTGTACCTTTCACTAAAACTATTTTATTTAAAACACATATAGCAGAAATAACTGAAATAGAAGTAAATGAAGACTTAGTACTTGATGAAAATAATGAAGTAAAAGGAGATATCTTAGTAGATGGAAAATATAAAACTACTGAAGCATCTATGTTAGAAGAAGAATTTCATTATGAATTACCTTTTGTGATAGCTATAGATGATAAATATATAGCTGATAATTTAGAAATAGAAATAGAAGAGTTTAATTATGAAATAATAAACGAAGAAGAACTAAAAGTTAATATAAATATAGTTTTAGATAATTTAGAAGAAAAAGAAGAAACTAGGGAAGAAGAAATTCCTATACCTGTAGAAATAGAAGAAGATATAAAAGAAGTAGAAGAACCAATAGAATTATTAGAAAAAGAGATAACTGTGGAACAAGAAAATACACCTATAAACTCAATATTTTCTAATCTAACTAATGATACTGAAACATATTCTACTTATCGTGTATATATAGTAAAAGAATCAGATACTTTAGAATATATATTAGATAAATATAAAATATCTAAAGAAGAATTAGAAAATTATAATGATTTATCTAGTATAAATATAGGAGATAAATTAATTATTCCATGTTCTAATGACTAAAGAAGAATTATTAAAATCATTAGGTATTAAGATACAATCTATAAGAAAACTAAAGAGTCAAACGATAATAAATAATAAATATATCTATAAAAAAATGTCTAGAAAAAGTGATTTATATGATTATTTATTAACTAGAGGATTTAATCATTTTCCAAGAAGTTATTCCAAAGTATGTGATGAAATAGAATTAATGGATTACATTAATTCTAAGGATATACCAAAGGAACAAAGATTAGAAGATCTAGTATATATAACTAGCATTCTTCATTTAAATACATCATTTGATAAAGTAATAGATATAGATAAAATAAAAGAAATATATGAAAATACTAATAAAAAATTAGAATATATAAAAAAATATTATTTAGATAAACAAAATGAAATAGAAGAAGAAATATATATGTCTCCTTCAAATTATCTATTAATAAGAAATATATCTACACTATATAAATCTATAGATCTATCAAAGTATTACTTAGATAAATGGTATTCTATAGTAAAAGATAATACTAATATTAGATATAGTTTTATACATGGTAATTTAAAGGATGATAATATTTTAGAAGATGATAATATATATTTAATTAGTTGGGATAAATCTAGGATAGATTTTCCTATTATTGACTTAGAAATACTTTATAAAAATAATTATTTAGATATTAATATAGATACAATACTTTCTATATATCAGAATAAGTATAAATTAAAAGAGGAAGAAATATTTTTATTATTTAGCTATTTATTAATACCTTCTGTTATAAAAAAAAATAATGGTGAATACCTAAAAACAAAGGATGTATCTAATACTATATTATATTTTGATAAAACTTATAATATATTAAAAGATTACTCTAAAAAATCCAATAATAATACTAATAAGTAATACTAATATTAAAAATACATTAAATCTAGATACAAAAAATAATGTAAGAAATACTTGCCATACAAGTATTATAAGTAAACAGAATAAGCTACCCATATAAAAGGAGCTTGTTCTTCTTTTTGTTTTGCATAATTCACACATACAAAAAAACTTGTGCCTTTTATTTTTAAACATATAATCAACTCTAATATAATATATGTAAATAAATAATTAAAATTTACTTATATATTTGCATTAAAATCATAAACTATATATAATTATATTAGGAGATGATTATATGAAAATCGCAATCAATGGCTTTGGTAGAATAGGGAGACTTGCATTTAGACAAATGTTAAATGAACCTAACATAGAAGTAGTTGCTATCAATGATTTAACTAGCCCTGATATGTTAGCATATTTATTAAAATATGATTCATGTCAAAGACAATATGAATTAAAAGATAAAATCTCATCAACAGATAATTCAATAATAGTTGATGGTAAAGAAATTAGAGTTTATAAAGAAGAAGATGCTTCTAATTTACCATGGGAAAGTTTAGGAGTAGATGTAGTGCTTGAATGTACTGGATACTATACTAGCTATGAAAAAAGTATGGCACACATTAATGCTGGAGCTAAAAAAGTAATTATTTCAGCACCTGCAGGTGATGATGTTAAAACTATAGTTTATGGAGTAAATCATAATACATTAAATAGTGAAGATAAGATCATATCAGCAGCTTCATGTACAACTAACTGTTTAGCACCTATGACTAAAGCATTAAATGATTTTGCTACAATTGAATCAGGAATTATGACTACAGTTCATGCATATACTGGAGATCAAAACATATTAGATGCACCACATAAAAAAGGAAACTTTAGAAGAGCACGTGCTGCAGCTATTAATATAGTACCTAACTCAACTGGAGCAGCTAAAGCAATAGGTTTAGTTATACCGGAACTATCAGGTAAATTAGTAGGTGGCGCTCAAAGAGTACCAGTAGCTGATGGTTCAACCACTATACTTGATGCTGTAGTATCTAGAAAAGTAACTAAAGAAGAAATAAATAACTATATGAAACAAAACTCTAATCCATCGTTTGGCTACACTGAAGAAGAAATAGTATCTAGTGATGTTATTGGAGATACTCATGGTGGTCTATTCGATGCTACTCAAACTAAAGTAGTAGATTTAGGCGATAAATCAATGGTACAAATAGTATCATGGTATGACAATGAATATGGTTATACAACACAAATGATAAGAACAGCTAAATACTTAATAGAAATAATGTAAGAGGTTAAAACCTCTTTTTTTGGAAGTGGTTAGAATGAATGAAGACTTAAAAAGAATAAAGAAAAAATATGGCGAAGACATGATGCATCTATGCCGTAGTCTTTTTCCAACAATATTAGAAAAAGAAGGACTATTATCTAAATTAATAGAAGACAACTTTGCGCCTAGTAGATCGCTATATCAAGATTTAGTTGATAATTATTTAGAAGAAGATTTTAAAAACTATATTTTTAGTTTTTTAGATGTTGAAAAAAAGGTAATTGAAACAGTAAAAAAACCCAAAGAATTATTGAGTGAAGCAGGATATGACTTATATGAATGTACTAATGAAGAACAAATACAATCATTTAAAAATTATTATGCTCCAGGTGAAGAATTATGTACATTTAGAGGTAATAGACTTGATAGATGCCATGTATTCTTTGCAGTTAAAAAGAATGTAGATGAAATAAAAAGAGAAAATTTTACTAGACCTAGAAGACAAGATGAATATGGCACATCAGTAATAAGTATTCAGTTTAGTAGAGGTGGAACTAATACTTTATCAATAAAAAACAGGTATAATCATTCAGTTAATAATCCTGATTCTACATTTGGGAATAATTTAGAAAATATAATTCCTGGATTAACTAATAGCTTTGAAAAAGAATATAATTTAAATATTAATTCTAATTCAGCAAATAACCTAGAATTACCTAATTATGTTAGGGCATCAGATGGTAAGTTATATAAATATAATTATGAAGTAGATAATATTTATTATGGACCAGATAATATAGTAATAGATAACTTTAATCCAAAAAAATTGGATAATAGTAAGCTAGTAATAGATTATTATATTATAGACTTACATGATCTTACTATTGGTTCACGTTGGCCAGATGGATTTAATAGAGATAAAGATATTATATCTAAAATAGAAATAGTTAAGAAAGAGGAAGGAAATAGATTAATAAAAATATATGATGCCTATAATGAACAACCAGAGGAAGTAACAATTGATAAAAATAATAGAATTATTAATTATAAGAATAATAATATAGAAATGATACGCCCTGATTTCTTAGTATATAATAAAACATTAAGATCATTTGAAGCTGAAAATGTTAAGACAATTGGTGATAGATTCTTAAGAAATGGTGGAGAATTAGTAGAACTGAATCTAGAAAATGTTATAGAAATGGGCGATGATTGTTTAATGTATAATCGAACTATAGAAAGAATCAACTTACCAAATGTTAAGAAACTTGGAAAAAACTTACTTAGAAATAATAAAATAGTGGAAGTAATCGATTTTCCAAACGTAGAAGAAATTGGAAGTAACTTCATGTACTGTAATGAAGAAGCTAAAATAATAAAACTAGATAATCTTAAAACTCTAGATGATGGTTTTCTATTTTGGGATAGAAAATTAGAAGAATTATATATGCCTAAGGTAGAAAAAATAGGCTATCCATTTGCATCAAGTAGTAAATATAAAAGAGATGATTTTTTAAAGGAAGATGATAAAAATGAAGAAATTAAAAATAGTAGAAACAAATAATTATAATTATTTATTAAATACTGAAGATGGTGAAGTATTTTTTATAAATATTGATTTTATTGATGTAGATAAAAAACCTAGTGTAGGAGATTATATATATTTACCAGATAATATTTTAAATAATAAGAATATGTATACGTATGGTAAAGTAATAAATGATTCTAATACTACTGAAGAAGATATGATTAAAGTAATTGTTGATGATAAAGAAATATATCTAGAAAGATATTATGGATAAGAGGGTAAAACCTCTTTTATTTTATTTAAAAGTATTATATAATTATATATAGAATGGTGATAATATGAAAAAAACAATTCAAGACTACAATTTAAATAATAAAACAGTTATCATTAGAGTAGATTTTAATGTACCTATTAAAGATGGTAAGATAGTTGATGATAATAGAATTGTTCAAAGTTTAAAAACTATCAAATATGCTTTATTTAATAATGCTAAAGTAGTATTACTTTCTCACTTAGGTAGAATAAAAGAAGAAAGTGATAAAGAAAATAATACATTAAAACCTGTATCATTAAGACTTAGTGAATTATTAAATAAAAAAGTTTATTTTGTAGAAGATATGGATTTCTCCTTAATTAAATCTAAAATAGATAATATTGGTTATGGAGAAGTTATTCTTTTAGAAAATACAAGATTCTATGATTTAGATAATAAAAAAGAAAGTTCTAATGATTTAGAGCTTGCTAGAAGCTATGCTAGTCTAGGAGATATATTTATTAATGATGCATTTGGTACTATTCATAGAGCTCATGCATCTAATGTAGGTGTAGGTAGTTTGTTACCTAATGGAATTGGATTTTTAATAGAAGAAGAGTTAAATAAATTATCTTGTTTAGATGAACCAGACAGAGAATATACAGTAATACTTGGTGGTAGTAAGGTGTCAGATAAAATTAAAATAATAGAAAACTTAATTACTAAGTGTGATCATTTAGTTGTTGGTGGGGGACTTGCCTTTACTTTCTTAAAAGCAAAGGGTTATAATATAGGTAAGTCTATAGTAGAAGATGAGTATATTGATTTTTGTATGGATATGATTAATAAGTATCCTGATAAACTTTTATTACCTGTTGATGTAGTTGCATCAAAAGAGTTTGATAACAATGGTATTAATAAAGATATAAATAGTTTAGATAATGATGATATTGGTCTAGATCTAGGAGCAAAAACAATCACTAATATTAAAGATATATTAGTAAATACTAAAACAGTAATGGCCAATGGACCATTAGGTTATTATGAAATAGATAAATACCAAACTTCTACAAAAGAGATATTAACATATCTTGTGGAAAACAATATTAAAACAATATTAGGCGGTGGAGATATTGTTGCTTGTAGTAGTAAGTTAGGTTTAAAAGATAAAGTATATCATGCATCCACTGGTGGTGGAGCAACACTTGAATACTTGGAAGGGAAGAAATTACCAGGTTTAGAAATAATACAGGAGAAATAGTATGAAGAATTTAAGGAAGAATAGTATATTATTATTATTGATAACTGCGGTAGTAGTAGTGTTCGTATTAAAAGATGATTTTCCAGATATAAGTAGATCTGTTATGAATAGTAATCTTTTATACCTTTTTATAGCACTATTTATTTTTGCGTTAGGTTTATTATTCGAAGCAAAAGCATATCAAGAAATAATAGAAGAATATAATCATTCTTATACACTATGGCAAGCTTATAAAATGTTAATAATTACTAAATTCTTTAATGGTATAACTCCATTTTCATCTGGTGGACAACCAATGCAAGTATATTTACTTAAAAGGGATGGTATACGTATAACTAAAGCAACAAACATTATTATTCAAAACTTTATAATATATCAGGCTGCCCTTGTTACTGTAGGGGTGTTTGCAGTAGGAGTAAATCATTTTAATCCAATATTTGAAGATACATTACTAAAACATTTGGTAAGAGTAGGCTTTATTATGAATACATTAGTAATGATAGGACTAGTAATAATAAGCGTTAGTAGTAAATTTAATCATTTTATATTAAGAAAAACTATTTGGTTACTTGATAAACTACATTTAATAAAAGGTGCTGATAAAGTATTAGCCAGATGGGAAGAAAGAGTTAATGATTTCCATGAAGGAACTGATTACTTAAAGAGGAATCCATTATTATGTCTTAGAACATATTTATATAATATAATTTATTTAGTACTTGTATATTCAATGCCTTTCTTTGTAGTATTAGGATTAAATCATGGAACTATGGAAGGTGTTACAGTAATAAAAGTAATAGTAGCTAATGCTTATGTAGCTATAATGGGTGCTTTTGTACCAATTCCAGGTGCATCAGGTGGTCTTGAGTTTGGTTACTTTAAGTTCTTTGGCAACTTTATTAAAGGACCAATACTTAAAGCTTCATTACTACTTTGGAGAACAATCTCTTATTACATTCCTATGGTAGTTGGTGGTATACTATTTAATGCACATATGAAAAGAGATGAAGCGAAATGAGAATAGGTATATTTACTGAAACATATGCACCATATATAAGTGGACTTGTAACTAGTGAAATAATGCTTAAGAAAGCACTAGAGAAACAAGGGCATCAAGTATATGTAGTTACTGCTAATTTGGAAAGTTTTCATTATGAATATGATGAAAAAGAACATGTATTAAAAATACCTGGTATACCAACAGGTATCTATGATTCAAGGCTAACATCAGTATATCCAATAAGAGCAGTTAATAAGATAAAGAGTTGGAACTTAGATGTAATCCATTCACAAACAGAGTTTGCGATAGGAACATTTGCTCGTCTTTTAGCTAAACAATTAAGTATACCTTTAGTTCATACATATCATACTATGTATGAAGATTATGTACACTATATAACTAAGGGACATTTTAAAAGATCAAGTAAGAAGTTAGTAGAGTATTTTACTTTATTTTTCTGTGATAAAACTGTTAGTGAACTTATTGTTCCAACACAAAAGACATGTGATTTATTTAAGGAAAAATATAACGTTGATAGAGATATTCATATAATACCTACTGGTATTGAAATAGAAAGATTCTATGATGATAAAATAGATAAAGAAGAATTATCTAAATTAAGAAAGAAATATAAACTAAAATCTAGTGATTTTGTAGGATGTTTTATAGGAAGGCTTGGAGAAGAAAAGAATGTAGTTTATTTATTTGATATAGTTAAAGCTCTAAAAGACAAATTGCCTAACTTCAAACTATTAGTAGTAGGTGATGGCCCAGATTATGAAAAATACCAAGAAATAATAAAAGAATATGGTATAGATGATATAGTTATAATGACTGGTAAAGTGGCTTGGGAAAAAGTTCCTTACTACTACCATCTATCAGATATATTCTTAACTGCATCACATACAGAAACACAAGGGTTAACAGTAATAGAAGCTCTTGCATCAGGAAGTGTACCAATATGTATAGATGATGATAGTTTTAGAAACACTATTACTGATAAAAGAAATGGATATTTATTTAAGAATAAATCAGAATGTAAGAAAATAATAACTGATCTTTACAATAATAGAGAAAAACTAGAAGAAATATCTAAACAAGGAGTAATTGATTCAGATAAATTTTCATCAGATACGTTTGCAAGTGAAGTATTAAAAGTATATCAAATAGCTATAGATAAAAAGCTTGAAAATACAAGTTTCTTAGAAAGATTAGTAGATAAAGTAAAGAATAAAGATGAAGATGATGATGACGATTTAGATTCACTTGATGATGATTTAGAATAGTGGAGGTATTATGATATTAAATATAACTGGAACAATAAAAAAAGCCATCAATGATGCTATTGATTTTTTAGATAAAAACTTTGATGAACCATTCTTATGGATAGGATTATTTCTAGTATTATTACTACTTTCAGTAGCAGTAATCAATTCATTTAGTGATAAATAGATAAAGATTGACACTTTTCGACAAAGGTAGTCAATCTTTTTTGTTTTCTTTTGTAGAAGATGCTAGTATAATTAAAATTGCGTGTAGTACGAAAGGAGAACAAATGAATAAAATCAGAGTACTTATGGTCGATGATAACATCGAACTAGTAGGCATGATTAAGGAGTACTTTAATAATCACGCTAGTATTGAAGTAGTGGAAGTTGCATATGATGGGCAGGAAGGTATTAAACTAATAGAAGAGAAAGATAATTATGATGTTATAGTATTAGATTTAATAATGCCTAAAAAAGATGGACTAACTATCCTAGAAGAATTAAAAAGAAAGAATATTACTAAGAATGTAATAGTTCTAACATCATATTGTGCAAGTGAGATGATGCGTAAGGTATCTGAACTAGGAGTAGACTATTTTATGCTAAAACCATTCGAGTTAGAAGACTTAGAAAGAAGAATTATCGAATGTATTAAAGAAACGAAAAAGGATGAAACTGTTGATATAGTAAATCATGGATTACAAGTATCAATATCGAAGCTATTACATGATTTAGGTATACCTTCACATATTAAGGGATATCAATATATAAGAGAAGGAATAGCCCTTGCATATGAAAAACCTGAAGTTATTGGAGCAATAACTAAACAGATGTATCCAGATATAGCTAAAAGATTTGATACTACCGTATCAAGAGTAGAAAGAGCTATAAGACATGCAATAGAAGTAAGTTGGAATAGAGGAGATTGGGATTTAATGGAAGAAATCTTTGGTAATAGTGTGGATATAGATAGAGCTAAACCAACTAATTCAGAATTCATTGTAACCTTAGCAGATAAATTAAAATTAGAATCAGGAGGAAAATTAATTAGAAGCAGATAAAAAACTGCTTTTTTTAATGGATAGATATTGAGAAAAAGAGATAAATTTGATATACTAAAAGTAGTATCAAAATAGGAGAGTGGGTCCATGGAAAAAGAAATAAAAAACCAAGAAGAAAAAGAAGAAAAGAAAAAAAGAAGAATATTAATAATCCTTCTATTTTTCGTATGTTTATTAGGGTTATCACTAACATTTGGTAATGGAATATATGAAAGTATAAAAGAAAATATATTAGAAACAAATGT
>Ga0247608_10005866_pt1 | contig 13143 bp, 10 predicted proteins | sample 176DNAGHGlowgp2_FD_193490 | JGI IMG/M metagenome (GOLD analysis project Ga0247608, IMG submission 193490) | Sheep rumen microbial communities from Palmerston North, Manawatu-Wanganui, New Zealand - 1766 DNA GHGlow gp2 | ecosystem: Host-associated > Mammals > Digestive system > Stomach > Rumen ... | reverse complement strand
CAACCCACGTGTAAAGCGTGTCAAAACGACGGTAATGTGTCAGCTCATGGCGGAGAATGTTGAGCAGCAGCTCTTCATTGTACTCGCGCAAAGGCAGAACGATCTTCGGCTTGAAAACGCCTAACAGCATGGGTGTACGTGCTGAATCTGAAAAATAGAGTTCAGGCTTTCTGCCCCGGATCGAAGCATAAACCTCTTTGGTAAAGCTGTCGGGTTCCATAAGCTTTTTCTTCAGACTGAAGCTGAAATGAAGATAGGAAAACACCGTAATCCCCATACTTACGAATGCTCCTAATGCCCATACCGAGAGCCAGATCGCGGGTGATTTCCAATCAATTGAGAGCGCGGCTTTCGTGGCAGGTTCAGAAACTATCCTATCCGGTGTTTCCTCTTCATTAATGGTGATGTCAGATTCAGCCGTAACACTTTTCACAACGTCATTGTGACCGGTCTCATAAACGTGAACCGTGTCATCCTGAACGTAGCTTTCGCTGTAAGCAGCAGTAACTGCAGGAACAGGTTCGGAAGATGGTGTCTCTCCAATTGTGGGAACAAGTCCCGGGAAAGGCAATGCCAGGCGCAGGAACACCAGGAGCCAGGCATAGTAATAAACCGTGCTAGGCATTTTCCGCAAAACTGTATAACGCAGACACATGAGAAGCAGTGCGAGAACACTGCCGCCTATGGTCATTATCAGCAATGAATGCATTTTTATTCCTCCACCTTGAACATTTCCCGTAATTCGGCAATGTCCTCACGGGAAAGGCCGTCCGAATCAACAAGAGAAGCTATAAGATCGCGGGCCTTTCCGTTATAGATACGGGTAATGAGATTCTTGGTAGCCCATGAACTGTATTCCTTCTCCGAGATGACGGGGGAATAGTAGTAAACATTCCGCTTTTCCTGACGCACAACGCCTTTTGACACGAGTCTGGAGATCAACGTCTTGATCGTCGCAGGCTCCCATCCTTTTGAACTCTGAAGCTGTTCACGAATCGCCGTAACGGGCAGAGCGTCCTTTGCATGCCACAGCAGCTTCATGACCTCCAGTTCGGAATCAGTTATTTTGCTGGCAATGTTATCCGGCATAAAATTATCCTCCATATTGCAGTCTACAATTGTAGTTCGCAAGTTTAATTTAACATCGCAGACTACAATTGTCAACCACAATGACGATATGCCCCATTTTTGCCTAGAAGAACGGATGATATAATTACTTTATCTGAAGAAAACAAAGTACGCTTATACTACAATTGCAAGGATGAACTGCCGACACACGAATACTATATCTATATTTCAGATACGGATGTTATAAGGGGTGCGACCGGATAGTATGAGCACAAAGCAAGATGACCGTTATGTATATGAGATTAGGATATGTTTATAAACAAACTGAACCAACTTTATAAACCCGGAAGGATCCTTTATTACACGGATGCGGATGAATCTGCGATCGCGGATTTCCGAAGCGGCAAGATCAGTGATTTAGTCACCCGTTATGCCGGCTCGTTCGGTGCTTATGACTATCCCGGAATCTTTTACATAAAGTCGTTAGACAAAGCCGTTATAGGTATTGAATTCAGGGAAAACGATGAGAACATCACCTATCCGGATGACCTTCAGTCAGTTGTTTTGGAAGGGGCATTCTTCTATTCAATAGAGATCGATAACGATGTCAAGATCAATATCGATTCCATTCATGAGATCTTCAGTAAGATAAGAGATGACGACGATGCGCACAGAGCCTGCAGCGACCTGTCGGTGAAGGAAGATCCCGATGTTATCTGCATATTCCTGAGCGGCAAGAAGATCAGGATCCTCTGCGATATGAGGGTCGATGAAGACCAGGCCGTAAACATCATAAATGACGACTATGAAAGCTTCGAAAAGAATGACCTTTTCAAAAAAGCATATATAGATCACGTTACTAACCACTATACCTGGAATCATCTCGTCCCCTTCCTTGAGATGCCGATGGACTACGGTATAAAGGATTACGCCTTCGTCCACTTCGACATAAAAGAATTCAGGGTGATCAATGAGGTCTACGGACATATAGCCGGCAACAAAGTCCTTTGCAATGTCGTTAAGGCCATGAACGAATCTGAATTTGTCTATGCCAGTGCGAGATGCCATAACGATAATTTCGCGATGATAATCAAAGACATGCCTGAAGAGCAGACAATTGCGAGATTAACTGAATTTTTTGAAGGATTATCGCACCTCGAAGAAGACCCGAACTACAGGATCTATTACAGGTGCGGCTTCGTTCCTATGCAGCGTTCCATGCTCTCCGGCAACAGAGTCGCAGATGCAGGAAAGATGGCACAGGCATTAGGCGTTAAGCACAACAAGACCGAGATTACGGTTTTCACTGATAAGATGCATGACGATATCCTGTGGAGCAATTACATCAAAGCTTATCTTGATACCGCCATTGAAAACGATGAATTCGTCGTTTACCTTCAGCCCAAGTTCGATATAAAGACTGAGAAGATCAAGGGTGCCGAGGCATTGATAAGATGGAATTACAAGAAAAAGGAATTCCTGTATCCCGGTAAGTTCATACCGTTCTTTGAAAGGGATGGTTCGATCGGCAAGATCGATGATATAGTCCTTAAGAAAGTCTGCATGGCTATTGCCAAATGGCGCAAGGAAGGAAAGATCCTCTACCCTGTTTCCGTAAACCTGTCGCGCGACAGACTCTACGACAGTAATCTTGTAGATCATCTGACAGACATCGTCGATTCATACGGTGTCTACCATGACCTGATTGATTTCGAGCTTACCGAGAGCGCGTCATACGATAATACGGAACAGATGATCCATGTTCTTAACGAGCTGAGAGACAAAGGTTTTCACATCTCGATGGACGATTTCGGAACCGGTTATTCATCCTTCTCCCTCCTCACCCGGATGCCTCTCGATACACTTAAGATCGATAAGAGTTTTGTTGACAAGGTCGGCGTCGATAACGAGATGAAGGAAGACTTCTTTGTTATAAGGCACATCATCTCCCTCGCAAAAGAATTAGGCTTCATATGTCTTGCCGAAGGTGCCGAAAGCAAGTGCCAGATCGATGAACTCAGGGCTCTCGGATGCGATGTGATCCAGGGATATTATTACAGCAAACCGATACCGATCGAAGAATATGAGAATAAATATCTGAACTGAGAAATAGAAATATGTTTTGCAAGATTTGCGATTAAGTTTTATGAAGACTTTTTCGAACAAAAAGTAGACGTCGGAATATGTTGATTCTGATTGGTGTTCCGGTATTAGTGATAATCTTAATCTCAATAGTATTATTCTTTATTTTCGCTTGGATTGAGGAACACTATATTTCCCGATTTGTAAATACGCTGGTGGAAAAAGCAATCAAGGAAGATCCCGATTAAAGATCAGCGTAATCTTCAATCCCGCATGAGAAATTAATTGAATGTTATAATTTCCTTATCTGAAATAAACTGATATAGCTTGGAGATAATATTTGGAAATAACATTAATGACATATGCTCATCCTCTTTGGGAGAAGACTATAGCTTTTGCTGAAAACTGCTCATGGAGAGCAGGTAAATTTCTTGCCAATATGATGAGAGAAAACAGTTTCTCTGATATTGAAAGAGTCCTTGTTGCACACGAAGGTGACAGCATCGTCGGATTCTGCACTTTCTCAGAAAAGGATGCATTACCTGGAAACAGCGAATATACCCCGTTCATCGGATTCGTTTTTGTTGACGAGAACAGCAGAGGCAAAAGAGTATCTGAAAAGATGATCGGTGAAGCCTGTAAGTACGCTAAAGACATCGGATACGAAGCTATGTATATCGTGAGCGGAGAGCACGGCCTGTATGAGAAATACGGATTTGAGAAGATAGATGAACTTGAGACGATCTACGGTGATGTGGATCAGCTGTTTAAGAGAGCAATTTAATTAGAATATATGGAACTGATAACCAAGAGCAAACGGCCGGGAATGAACTGTTCTATCGATGTCTTCTATGAGGAGACCAAAGGTATTTCCGCGCATATAAATGACAGGAACACCTATAAGATGGTGCTTGTTAAATCCGGTTCATTTGTTATAGAAGAGGACGGCGGAAACAGGGTCATTACCGCGCCTGCAGGTATTTTTGTCAACGAGAAAGCTGACTTTAAAGTTGTATCCGCGAACAGAGTTATTACCAGGACATTGTTTTTTAATCCGACATTTATCCGTGAGGAATTTACTTTTGAAGCAATTAATTCCGGTAAATACGATAAGTTTTTCACGGCCGCAAAAGCTGACGGCAAAAAGGCTTCATCTGATAAAAAGACATCAACTGAGATTAAAATGGATCTGCTCGACGGTGAATACAAGTTCGAAGATTGTTTTTGCGATTCCATATATCAGGATTACTTATTGCTCTCGGAGTTTTTCGGACGTGGCAGAAATATAGTCTGTTACTCACTTACGAAGCAGGAATATGATATGGCACTCAGATTGGCCATGAGTGTACGATATGACCTTGTAGAGCAGCCTGATAACTTCTGGATACTGCGTGTGCGGTATTTCATCATCTCTCTCCTGTTTACTGCTACAGCAGATTTTTATATTAACTGGAGACAGAATGAACTTTATAAAGATCCTCTCGTTGCTGACATCACAAGTTACTTCTGGGATCACATGAATGAAGAGATCACATTGGAAAGCGTGCTGAAAAGATTCTCGGTAAACAAGAACAATCTTAACGATGCATTCAACAACGAATTATCTATGTCATGCATGGCTTATCTTGAATATCTGCGTGTGAGCCGCGCAAAAAAGGAACTTCAGTTCGGCGACGAATCCGTCAGTGAGATAAGCCAGATATGCGGCTACGATGACACCGGTTATTTCTCCAAAGTATTTAAAAAACATACCGGCCAGACTCCGTCTGAATACCGCAGGCAGATGAAAACCCTGTGCTGATATTACCTGTTTTTGTGCCGATATTCCTAACTCCCGGCATTCGAAAAAATATACCATCAAGATACAAAACATTTGGAGGGATTAGGAATGAGGCGATCTTTGTGTTCCGTTTCCATCATGCTTGCCGGCGTCATGCTGCTCGGCGGATGCTCAGCTGCACCAACAGTATTTGAACCGCAGCACAAGACAGAGACTGAAGTCATCAATATAACTGACGGAATGTTTCCGCAAGTCATCGAGAAGAACATTACTTATGTTCAAAACAAGAAAGACGGCACGTGGACTGAAGAGTCTTCAGAGATGACAAAATGGGATATTGTTCCCGGCTTTGATATCAGTGATTCTGTCTGGACTGTAACAACAAGTGATGTATCAACTTTGGTAACCTTTCTGGATGATTCATATAAGGGCGTTTCAGCAACTCTTTATATTCATTTCAGTCCGGACTCAACTGACATTCAGACGACCGCAAACGGTGATTCTTTGGATCTCATCTTGAACACGACAGGTGATTTTGTGTTTACCAGCAATGGAAGCAAGTTCAATTTCTATGATGTTACGATCAGCAAAGCAAGCGTTAAGCCTGACGGAGCAGTTACACTTGGTGTTGATCTCGGTAATGGCATGGCTGGCGATATCGAGATCCCTGCAAGCGTTAAAAAGTGTGAATGGACTGACTTCCTCATCGCACAATCAGACACCTATATCAAAACAGTTCCTTTTGAAGATCTTCCGGAGATCAATGTGTCTTCTTCTACCCTTGCTAACGGCATTTGGGATCCGAAGATCTCCAATACCGAAGTCGGCGAAAATATATCGCCTGAGTTGACGTGGGATGCTGTCGACGGAGCAACTCAATATGTTGTCATCATGATCGACGACGCATGGCTTCATATGGATGTATTTACCACTGAAACTTCTCTGGCCGAAGGCGCTGTCGAAAGAGGTGCGCGCGGCGAGCAGTATGTGGGACCTTATCCTCCGAAAGGAACCACTCATACATATACGGTTTTCGTATTTGCGCTTAAAGATGAGATGGGCAAAGTCCCGCTCGCATTTGATGGCGGCGGCAATAGCATTTCCAAGATCTTTGACGGACTTGATGTTGATGTGAACGGAAATTCCGGCAATGTTCTGGCTTACGGAAGACTGGACGGCAATTTCACAAGAAAATAATGCAGTAATAGAAAATCACAGTAAAAGTCACAGTAGCCCCTGACGGTTACTGTGATTTTTTCGAGCCTTTATTAAAAAATCACGCTAAAAGTCACAGTACACTATGACGGTTACTGTGATTTTCTGCAATATGAGATCAAAGACTGCGAAAAATGCCACTGCGTTTTCGGCAGCAGCTTTCTTTATGTCAAGGATTCTTTACCGGGATGATATAATTAATTATTTGAGAAATTCATAGTCATCACCAATTGCGGTGATTAAAAAGTAATATCAGAGTTTTTCGAATAAGGGTGATACGCATGTGGACTGCAAGACCGTTTAATTCAGACAATCCTAATCCCTTCGGGAACAATCCCGTCATTAAACCGCAAGAGCAACTTGGCACTAAATCATTCAAGTGTCCGTCCTGCGCTTCGAACATTTTCTATCAGCCTGAAGTTAAGGGCATGATGTGCCGTAACTGCGGTAATATCTATAACCCTTCCACATTTGAGAAAATTGGTTCACTGGGCTACTGCAAAGAACGAGATTACACCGGCGACAACGATATCTCCGAAGATGACAAGAAGCGGCATGAGATCATCTGCGACAGCTGCGGCGCCACCATGATCGCGGATGAGCACATGATGTCTACGATGTGTCCTTTCTGCGGTTCGCCCACTCTCATCACCGGAAGAATGACTCGTGAATTCAAGCCGGATTACATTATTCCGTTCAAGGTCGACAAGAAGACCGCTGAAAATAACATGTATCAATGGCTTAAGACCAGAAAAATGACACCGCGCGGCTTTAAGACAAAGAGCCGTCTTACCAAGATGACGCCTCTCTATGTGCCGTTCTGGGTCCTTGACTGCGCTGTTAACTCAGATCTGTATGGTGTCGGTAAACGACATAAAAAAGACGGCACGGAGATCCATTCCATCTTTGCTACAGCAAAATACTACGTCAAAGGCGTACCATTTGACGCCTCTTTGAAGATCGCCAATAAGCTGATGGAAGCCATAGAACCCTTCGATTACAGCGAGATGGTAAAGTTCGACAACAAATATCTTCAGGGTTTCTACGCCGACAAATATGACCAGCGTCCGACTGAATTAATGGACAGATTCCTTAAACGCATGGACAGGATCTCACTGGATACGACTGACACTATCGCCGCCAAATACGATGAGTACAATCTCGATCCCTCAAAGACATTCAGCTGGATGAGTGAGCTTACCATCAAGTACTGTCTGTTCCCCGTATGGTTCATGACGGTTGAGTCGGGCGGCAATACATATCAGTTTGCAGTCAACGGCCAGACGGGTGAAGCAAGCGGCCAGGTACCAACGACCGAAGCTGTTGATAAACTCGATGCCCTTGTCAGATTTACAAACAGCAAATGGAGAAAAATACCTTTAATCGGGGCATTCATAGCGCCTGCCATATTATTCGTAATCACTTTTTCGGGCACCAATGACCGGTTCCTCTATGCAGTATTTCTGACAGTGTGTGTTATCGAGTTGCTTCTTATTGCTATAAACATTGCGCTTTCTGTCATTCGTTCGGTCGGAGAACGTACTTCCCGCAAGATCCACGATACCGTAGATGTCGTTAATGATTTCGACAAGGCACCCGGAATGGATTCTTATCTTGATACCACGCGCGGGACAAAACTGACGATTGACGAATATAATTTCCATTTTGAACTGGAGCGTGCTGAAGATAAAGCGCGCGGTGGCGACGACGGCACTATTTACGACCTCTGATTTTTCTTGTTTTTCCGTGGACTTTATTCATTTACAGAATATAAAGTCACTAAGGACCTGTCAGATGATGCAAAGGTAAACCACCTGAATCCCGGACTAAAAACCGGACCTGGGAATACAGCATCTATGAATACAGTGACGGAAGCTGCAGGTTCGTCATACTGGTCATGCCGCACTAAGCGCAAACTGTGATAAAGTACGGGTAATTAATATATTTGAGGAATAATAATGCCCGTTCATCCTATCGCTCCGGTCTTCGATAAAGATTCCAAAGTACTTATCTTGGGAAGTTTCCCCTCTGTAAGATCAAGAGAAGAGGGTTTCTTTTACGGGCATCCGCAAAACCGCTTTTGGAAGGTGACCTCGCAGATCTTCGGAGAAGAACTACCTGTTACCATCGATGAGAAAAAAGCTTTCCTCATCAGAAACCACATTGCGCTGTGGGATGTTATCGGCTCATGCGAGATAGACGGTTCTTCGGATTCAAGCATCAGGGATGTAACGGTCAATGACCTGTCGGTCATATTAGGCACCGCAGATATCAGGGCGATCTTTCTTAACGGTAAAAAAGCAGAACAGTACTATCTGAAATACCTCTTCCCCATCCTGAAACGCGATGCGGTATGCCTGCCTTCGACAAGTCCTGCCAACGCGGCATGGAATCTTGATAAGCTTGCTGATGCCTGGAAGATCATAAAAGATAACGCTAACGCGGTGATAATTGATACCTAAAAACAACTATCATATAATTAATCAATATATTTCAAAGTAAAAGCTTTTGAAAGGTTTTCGATCGTTGTCAGTTTTCTCCTATTTGTACACTTTCCTGATTTCACCGCTTGAGATTCTTTTCGAAGTTGTTTTTTCGATTGCAAACAGGATAATCGGCAACGAAGGTCTGTCCATCATTTTCCTGAGCCTTGCCGTTAATTTTCTCGTACTCCCGCTATATAAAAGAGCCGATGAACTTCAGGCTGAAGAGCGGAATATTCAGGCAAAGATGGCATCAGGCATCAAGCGCATCAAGAGCACGTTCAAAGGTGACGAGCGCTTCTTTATGCTTCAGGAATACTACAGGATCAACCACTATAAACCGGTATATGCGTTAAAGAGCACCGCTTCTTTGCTGCTGCAGATTCCATTCTTCATCGCTGCTTATAACCTCTTGTCCGGCATGAAGAGCCTTAACGGAATGTCCTTCGGATTTATCCGTGACCTCGGCACTGAAGATGCCATGTTTATGATAGGGAGCTTTCCCGTTAACATCCTTCCGATACTCATGACATTGATCAATATAGTATCGGGAATCATCTATACAAAAGGCCATCCTGTTAAGGAAAAGATACAGGTATACGGGCTTGCCGCAGTATTCCTTGTCCTGCTTTACCACTCGCCAGCAGGACTCGTATTCTACTGGCTGCTTAATAACGTTTTCTCGCTTGTAAAAAACGTATTCTATAAGTTCAAAGATCCTAAGAAAGCGCTCAGCATTGTATTGGCCTTATCAGGTGCGGCATTGCTCGTTGCTGCTTTAATAAAGCCTGAGCTGGATGTCAGGCAGAAGATCCTTCTTGCGGCCGGCTCTTTGCTTTTGTGCCTTCCGCTCGTATCAGACAGACTTAAGATCAGGTTTGCCAATAAATCCAACGTGACAGTCAAAGACACAAAAGGATTTTTTGCGGGCACGGTTCTCATGGCTTTCATCACAGGACTTCTGATCCCGTCTTCGGTAATAGCGTCCTCACCATACGATTTCATTGATATCACAGCATCGGTAAGCCCGATGACTTACATATGGAACTCACTTCTGTTATCGTTTGGAAGCTGGGTATTGTGGGGCGGCGTTTTCTATTTCTTCATGAGCGCGAAAATGAAAGCTGTCTTCTGCAGGGCAATATGGATAATAAGCGGCTGCTCCGTAATTAACTATATGTTGTTCGGAAAAAATCTCGGCACGCTTTCTTCTGCCCTTCTTTATGACAGAGGACTTTCCTTCCGGATGACCGAATACATCGTAAATTCAGTAGCAGTTATTGCTGGTGCCGTGCTTTTGTATTTCATTTATTCAAGATTTTGCAAGATCACAAAGGCAGTTCTTATCGTAGGGATCCTCTCCGTATTTGTGGTCGGAGCACTGAACATCCCAACCATACTCGTGCCATATAACTGGTATAAAGGCACTGTCGGCAACACCTCGGAAGAACCCTCCATACCATTAAGCAAAAACGGTAAAAACGTCATGGTCATAATGCTTGACCGCTCTATCGGCACACAGGTTCCTTATATCTTTAACGAGAAACCTGAACTGCGCGAAAAGTATGACGGCTTCACATACTACGAGAATACCATTTCTTACAGTTCGAGTACGATCACAGCTTCTCCCGCTTTGTTTGGAGGATACGATTATACCCCTGAGAAAATAAATGCAAGATCAGGTGACAGTCTTGCAAGCAAACAGGACGAAGCACTGAAAGTAATGCCTTTTCTGTTTAGCAGCAATGATTACAAAGTAACCATCTGCGATCCTCCGTTTGCCGGTTATAAAGATATTCCGGATCTGTCAGTTTTCGACGATATTCCGAACACCAGCTGCTACATTACAAACGGAAGATTCGGTTTCATTGAGGAAGGTTCTGACAGCGAAGCAATAGGTAATGCCACTATCAGGATGAACGAGGTGCGTAACCGCAACTTATTCTGCTATTCACTTATGAAGGTCTCTCCCGTCGTTTTACAGGAAACGCTCTATAGCGGCGGCAGTTATAACGAAGCATTATCGGCAAATGATGATTCTGCTTCAAACTACAACACTTCACCCGTTCAGTATGTTATCGGAAATTCGATCAGCACCGGTTATTATCACGCATTTATGGATGCTTATTCTGTGCTTACCAACTTGCCGTCCATCACGGAGATCTCTGACGGTTCCGAGAACACATTCCTGATGTTTACCAACTATACAGCCCATTCATCCTGTCTTTTGCAGGAACCTGATTACGTACCCGTAATGAATGTTGATAACACAGTTTATGATGTTGATATGGTCTCCAGATATACCATAGACGGAAAGACCATGGACATGAGCGACCCCCGACAGGTAATGCTGTATCACGTTAATATGGCATCTTTCATCAAGCTCGGGGAATGGTTCGATTATCTGCGCGAGAATGGTGTCTACGACAACACAAGGATCATCATCGTTGCCGATCACGGTTTTGACGTTAATCAATTCGGTATTACCTGCAACGGCCAGGATCTGGAATACTTCATGCCTCTTCTCATGGTAAAAGACTTTAATGCAACAGGATTTACCACTTCATCTGAATTCATGACAAATGGAGATACTCCTGCTATCGCTGCTGAAGGTCTTATAGATAATCCCATTAATCAATTTACGGGAAATCCGATCACATACGACGGAAAGAATGGACCACAGAACATCTTCTACTGTGAGAAATGGGATCCGGAAGACAATCCCGGAAATACTTTCCAGCCAGGTTCATGGTATACCTTCTTAGGCGGAGATCCGCATGACGCGGCTAACTGGGAGTATTTGGGAGATTACTAAGCTTTGCTGCAAATACCTAATCTGAAGTTTATTGGTATTTTTCCTTGAATCTATCCCGTTATTAATATCCGTTCAAAAACAGTATACTTATGAAAGAAAAGGCATTCATTGCGCTTGACGCAATCTGCCGGAAGGGGCTGTTTTATTTATGAATACATTTTCTGAGAAACTCACCGAAAACGTCAGCAAGGTCATTGTCGGAAAAGATAAGCAGATAGAGCTTTTGCTTGTATCTCTCCTCGTAGGAGGACACGTACTGCTCGAAGACGTTCCCGGAACAGGAAAAACAAAGACTGCAAAAGCACTTGCCCAGTCACTTGATCTCGACTTCAAGCGCGTGCAGTTCACGATAGACCTCCTGCCATCAGACCTTACCGGCATCAACTTCTTCGACCGTGAAGCAAACTCTTTCGTATTCAGAAAAGGTCCTGTTTTTACAAACATACTTCTTGCAGATGAGATCAACCGTGCCACGGCAAGAACACAGTCGAGCCTTCTTGAGTGCATGGAAGAAAAACAGGTAACGGTCGACGGTGACACAAGAAAACTCGACCTTCCCTTCCTCGTTATCGCAACACAGAACCCTGTCGAATCACAGGGTACATTCCCTCTCCCCGAAGCGCAGCTCGACCGCTTCCTCATGATGCTCAAGATGGACTATCCGACCCACGATGAGAGCATCTCGATCTTAAAGAGATTTGCGACAGAAGACCCTCTCGACACCCTTGCACCGGTTGCTTCAAAAGAAGAGATCTTCTCGATGCAGCAACAGGTTAAGAATGTATTCGTCTCTGACCTTCTTTACGACTATGCGGCTCAGATCGTCGAAGCAACAAGAGAGTCATCCGATATCGCAGTCGGGGCAAGTCCGCGTGCGCTTCTCGCATTCGTATCCGCTGCCAAAGCACTGGCATTCATCCGCGGAAGGAATAACTGTATTCCTGACGACTTTAAAGAACTCGCAGTGCCTGTGCTTGCGCACCGCCTCACGATCCGTTCACACGGTGCTCTTTCAAAAGACGGCAAATTCATATCCAAGCGTGATACCGCTGCAGGCATCATTAACGGAATACTCGGCAGAGTTCCCTGCCCCACGGAAGACTTCAGCACTAACAAATAAAGATGGAACTACTGGTACTCGTAGGAATACTTTTCGCGCTGTTTATAGCAGAGATAATCTACTATCGTATTCATGCGCTCGAAAACCTTCACCTAAAAGTCGAATTCTCCAAAGATGTCGCGCAATTCGGTGAAGACATAGAACTGGTCGAGATTGCGGAAAACAAGAAGAGACTCCCTCTGCCCTTCATCATTCTTAAGTTCGAAGCACCGCGCGAGATCAAGTTCTACGACATGGAAAATACATCAACGTCCGACCTGCTCTACCGCACGGACATGCTCACCATGAAAGCATTCTCCAAGCATACACGCCGCATAAAAGCACAGTGCACGAAGCGCGGCTATTATGTTTTCCCGAGAGTCGGAATAACCACTTCCGACCTGCTTCTTGTAGAACATTTCACCACGGATTTTCAAAATGAATCCCACCTCACCGTTCTTCCCGAAGTACTGGATACAGAACTCATGCAGATGCTGACTTCAGTAACGTTAAGTGAACTTCAGTGCAGAAGAACCCTTCTTACAGATCCGTTCACTCTTGCCGGCATCCGCGAGTACGGTCCCAACGATCCGATGAACAT
>Ga0247608_10005864_pt1 | contig 13144 bp, 8 predicted proteins | sample 176DNAGHGlowgp2_FD_193490 | JGI IMG/M metagenome (GOLD analysis project Ga0247608, IMG submission 193490) | Sheep rumen microbial communities from Palmerston North, Manawatu-Wanganui, New Zealand - 1766 DNA GHGlow gp2 | ecosystem: Host-associated > Mammals > Digestive system > Stomach > Rumen ... | reverse complement strand
CGCAGGCGCGGATGAGCGTAAGCCAACGACACCCCTGCGTCGGCCGCAGGCAGATGTTTGCGTGTGGCCATCTCGTGTTCCACATAGCGGTCGATATCTGCCTCAGCCTTAATCATACCGCCATCGTGTGCAATAGAGCAAGGTCCGTTGATGCAGCCACCGGGACACACGTTCATCTCTATGAACATGTGGTCCATAGACTCAATGTTTTCCAACACATCGGCAATACGGTCCACGCCGTCCACTGTCATGTATCGGTAGCCTTCCGGCAAAGTGTCGAACGAGCGTATAATGCCCTGCGTTACAGGATAGGCTTTCGCGCGGTTGGCGATGTCGCACTCGTCGCCTACCGTAAGTTTGTTTATAGTATTCAGGTCTATGCCGTTTTCTTCAAATAGCTGCAGCAGCTCATCGAAGGTAATCACGGCGTCTATAGCATGTTCGTCAGCCTCGCGCTTCTTGGCTATGCAGGGGCCGATGAAAACAATCTTCAGGTTTGGGTCGTTGCGGCGCAACATTTTGGCGTGCGCCACCATGGGCGAGTCCACTGGCGCCAGGAAAGGCAGCGCCTTGGGATAGTACATCTGTATCAGGCGGCAGGCGGCAGGACAAGCAGATGTGATGAAATTGCGCATTTCGCCTTTGGCCAGCACTCGTTTGTACTCTTCGGTGACGGCTTGTGCGCCGATGGCCGTCTCTTCGGCTATGGCAAAACCTAGTTTGGCAAGCGCTATGCGTAATACCGAGAAGTCATCCTGTACAAGACTGCTGATAAACGACGGCGCCACCGTAGCAGCCATACGGGCACCACTCTTGAGCAACTCGCGCACCACAGGTAGCTCGCTATGCTCTATCTTGGCATGCTGGGGGCATACCTTGGTGCAATGGCCACATAGGATGCAGTGTTCCTCGATGATTTGCGCGTGATGGTCCTTGATGTTAATGGCCTTCACCGGGCATTCGCGTAGACAACGGTAGCAGTCTTTACATTGTACCGTCTTAAATTCCAAATACTCGGACATTATTTTTTATTTAGTTGTTGTGTTAGTTTAGAAATAGTTTCGGGTAGATTTCTTTGGCAAACAGTTCCTCTACATTGCCAGCGTTGACGCTGTGCAGGATGAAGCCCTCCTCTGTCTGCTCCACCTGAGGACCCTTTTCGGCGGCCTCCATGCCCTCGCAGCTCACCGTCACACCTTTGGCGCAGTGACCCAGACAGAAACTGGCTTGCAGATCCACCACATCCTCCACGTCGTATTTCTTCAACACTGCCTTGAATGCCTCGATGACGTCGTACGAACCCTTTAAATGGCACGAACTGCCTACACATACCTTAATATTCATATCTATTCCTTTTAATTATTAGTAATTTCTTTTCCTTTATCCACTAACTCTCAGTTTCTTAGCACATATTTCCCCCTCACTTGGATTTTGCAAAGATACAAAATAAAATTTAATTGAATCAAACTTTTTTTATCGAACACAAAAAATCAAAAACAAAACCGCCGCAAAGGCCCGAAAAACCTTGCGGCGGTAATTGTCTTTTTTCGTCCACCCTCTCACCGTCTCCGGCGCAGCTCCGCGCTCAGCGCGGCGAGCGAGGCGGCGAGGTTCTCGTTCTTCACGAGGATGCCCGCGGGCAGGTTCAGCGTCGTGGGCGCGAAATTCCAGATGGCCCGTACTCCACCGGCCACCAGCATGTCCGCCACCCCCTGCGCCTCGCTGGCGGGCACAGTGATGATGCCGATGTTGACATGCGTGCGCTTCAGGAACGGCACCAGCTTCGCGATGGGCAGCACCGTTTTGTCGCCCACCTTCTTCTCCTTGGGCTCCGAGTCGAATCCGGCCACAATATCAAGGCCGTATTTAGCAAAACCGCCATAATGCAGCAGCACATGCCCCAAAGCACCCACACCCACCAGCACGGCCTCGTCATATTGGTCGTAACCCAGGTAGACCTTCAAATCCTCCAGCAGCGTCTTCACACGGAACCCCACATTCGGACGTCCCGGCTCCGAACTGATGCTCGCCAAATCCTTGCGCACCTGAATCGGGTTGATGCTCAGGCTCTCGGCAATGGCGGTGGCGGAGACGAACTCCTCCCCGCGGGCAGCCCGGTTCTCGATCTCGCAGTAGTAGGACGGAAGTCTACCCAGGGTGGACTTCAATATTATCAATGAGCTCTGTCTACTCCTCATCCCTTATTCTCACGGGCTTCCTTGATGGCGGCCTGGGCGGCGGCGAGGCGGGCCACAGGGACGCGGAATGGCGAGCAGCTCACATAGTTCATGCCGGCCTTGTAGAAGAACTCGGCAGCCGTCGGGTCACCGCCGTGCTCACCGCAGACGCCGCACTTCAGGGCGGCGCGGGTGCTACGGCCACGCTCGATGCCGATCTTCACCAGTTCACCGACACACTCGGTGTCGAAGCTGTTGAACGGGTCGGCCGGGATGATATTCTCGTCGACATACTCCTTGACGATGGCATTGACGTCGTCGCGGCTGAATCCGAAGGTCATCTGCGTCAGGTCGTTGGTGCCGAAGCTGAAGAACTCGGCCACCTCGGCAATCTGGTTGGCAACCAGTGCGGCACGCGGAATCTCGATCATGGTGCCGAACTTGTAGTCGAACTTGATGCCGTACTTCTTCTCCACCTCGTCCTTCACCGCGGTGGCTATGGCCTTCTGGTGACGGAGCTCGGCAGCGTTGATGGTCAGCGGCACCATGATTTCGAGCATCGGCTTGTAGCCTTCCTTCATCAGCTCGCAGGTGGCGCTGAAGAGGGCGCGGAACTGCACGCGGGTAATCTCCGGGTAGATGATGCCCAGACGCACGCCACGCAGACCCATCATGGGGTTGACCTCATGCAGGCCTTCGACGCGCTTCTTCACATCCTCGTAGCTGATGCCAAGGCGCTTGGCGGCCTCGCGCATCTTCTCCTCGCCCTGAGGTGCGAACTCGTGCAGCGGGGGATCCATCAGGCGGAAGGTCAGGGGTTTGCCGTCCATCACCTTCAGCGTGCCCTTAGCACTCTCACGGATGTAGGGTTCCAGCTCGTCGAGGGCGGCGATGCGCTCCTCGCTGGTGTTGGCCAGAATCATATTGCGCAGCTTCTCAAGGGGTTTCTCGCTGTTCTCGCCGTAGAACATGTGTTCGATGCGGAACAGGCCGATGCCCTCGGCACCGAAGTCGATAGCCTTCTGGGCGTCGGCGGGATTGTCGGCATTGGTGCGGACACCCATCTTGCGGTGCTTGTCGACAATCTTCATGAACTGCTGGAACAGGGGGTTCTCGGTAGCGTTGATCATCTTGACTTCCTCGTCATAGACCCAGCCCTTCGAGCCGTTGAGGCTCAGCAGGTCGCCCTCTTTGAAGGTCTTGCCGTTGATAATCACGGTGCCACATTCTTCCACGTTCACTTTCTTCTTACCGAATTGGTCGGTCTTTACGCGGGTCTGCTCTAACTCAATCTTCACGGCGTCGCAGCCCACGATGCAGCACTTGCCCCAGCCACGGGCCACGAGGGCGGCGTGCGAGGTCATACCGCCACGGGCGGTAAGGATACCGTCGGCGGCACGCATGCCCTCGACGTCCTCGGGATTGGTCTCCTCGCGGACGAGGATATTCTTGATACCGGCAGCCTGGTACTCTTTGGCTTTCTCGCTGGTGAGGGCTATGACACCCACGGCACCGCCGGGGCCGGCGGGCAGACCCTTGGCCAGCACTGTATGCTTCTTCTCGTCGGCGGCATCCAGAATCGGGTGCAGCAACTCGTCGAGCTGGGCGGGGCTTATGCGCATCACCACCTCGCTGTCGTCGATCAGGCCTTCCTTCAGCATATCCATGGCCATGGTGAGGGCGGCCACACCAGTACGCTTGCCCACGCGGCACTGCAGCATGTACAGCTTGCCGTCCTGGATGGTGAACTCGATGTCGAGCATGTCGTGGTAGTTCTTCTCAAGGATGCTGCGGATGTCGCACAGTTCCTTGTATGTCTCGGGCATCAGCTCCTGCATCGAGTGCATGTGCTTGTTCTGCTCGTTCTTGGTGTCGTCGTTCAGCGGGTTGGGAGTCCGGATACCAGCGACGACATCTTCGCCCTGAGCGTTGATAAGCCATTCGCCGTAGAACTGGTTGTCGCCGGTGGCGGGGTTGCGAGTGAAAGCGACGCCGGTTGCTGATGTATCGCCCATGTTGCCGAACACCATGGCCTGCACGTTGACGGCGGTGCCCCAGTCGTCGGGGATGCCCTCGATCTTGCGGTAGCTGACGGCCTTCTTGCCGTTCCAGCTCTTGAAGACGGCCTTGATGCCACCTTCCATCTGGGCTTTAGCATCGTCGGGGAATTCGGCACCGAGCACTTCTTTCACCTTTTTCTTGAAGTCCTCGGCCAGCTGCTTCAGCTCGTCGGCGGTGATTTCGGTATCGCTCTTGTAGCCGCGTTTAGCCTTGAACTCGTCGAGCATATCGTCGAGTTGCTTGCGGATACCTTTCCCGTCGGCGGGTTCGATTCCCTCTGATTTTTCCATAACAACGTCGGCATACATCATGATGAGACGGCGGTAGGAGTCGTATACGAAACGTGGGTTGTTGGTTTTCTTGAGCATACCAGGAATGGTTTTGCTGGAGAGACCGATGTTGAGGACGGTGTCCATCATGCCGGGCATAGAGCTACGGGCGCCGGAGCGGCAAGAGACGAGCAGCGGGTTCTCGGGGTCGTCATAACGCATACCCATGATGTTCTCAACATTTTTCATTCCGTTCCACACTTCATCCATAAGGCCTGAAGGCAGCTGGCAGTTGTTGTCATAATATGCGGTGCAGCATTCTGTGGTTATTGTCAGTCCTGCGGGAACAGGGAGTCCGAGCAGACACATTTCTGCAAGATTGGCACCTTTGCCGCCGAGAAGGTTTTTCATATCGGCTTTACCTTCGGCTTTTTTGCCTCCAAAAGTGTATACGTATTTTGTCATAGAATTAAATAGATTGTTGATTTATAAAAATTTAATTTGTTTTTCTCTGAATTTTGAAAATGCAAAGATAATCAAAAAGACGAAAACTAAGACGAAAACTAAAACAAAACTTTAACGTTAACCTTAACTTTAACTTTAACTTCAGATACGAAAAACGAAGACGAAGACGAAAACAACTTAGGCAAGCTTTTCGAGTTTTTTTGAACACGAATTGCAGGTGTAATGGACAAAAATAATGGTTTTTTAGAGGACTTGTTCTCTAATGGACAAAATTAATGGTCGGATTTAAGATGATATTATTGCCGTTTGGAAAAAAAATTATACCTTTGCACCGTCGATGAAGCGGAGAGAAGCTCTGCTGGGGAGCAACTCCGCCGTGATGGCTGCATGTACCTCTTCGGCACCTCGATGCAGCTCCACCGCATGGGCTACCACATGACGAGGGTGAGATAGAACGAATAGAAGTACGACATGGCATGTTTAATGCCGGCGGGACGCCGGCGCTCCATATAAACAAAGGGCATCCCGACCAGGATGCCCTTTGGTGTGTGGTTTCAGCAACTCCAGATCTCGTCGTCGCTGGGAACATGCAGGCGAGTGGAGACGGGGGCCACGCGTGTGATGTTGAGCAGGTGCTTGTAGGTGAAGTTCTCGCTGATGGAGTTACCACCCCACGAGCCGCAGCCCAGGGTGTTGGTCACGGGCAGACCGTTCTGGATGCTGCCACCGGCGGTGGTGGCGCAGATGGCGCCCACGATGAGGCGCGAGACGCTGAGCTCGGTGCCGGCCTTGATGATGTTGGCCTGGTTGTTGGAGTGCAGACCGGCGGTGTGGCCGTTGCCCTCGAAGCTGAGGTTGGTCTGGGCAATCTCCAGTGCCTGGTCGAAATACTGGTAGGGGAAAGCTGCCAGCACGGGGCACATCTTCTCCTTGCTGATGGGGTCGTTGGGGCCGAAGGAGCCGTTGCTCTCCACGACGATGACCTTCACATCGTCGGCGATGGTGATGCCGGCTTTCTTGGCGATCTTCTGGGCCGACTGTCCGACGATGTCGCGGGCCGTGTGGCCGTCCTCGAAGATGGCGGCGATGACATTCTCGCGCTCTTCGGGGGTGCAGACATGGCCGCGGTGGGCACGGAAGGCGGCCATCACCTCGTCGTGGGCCTCGCGGGGGTAGATGCAGCTCTGCTCGCCGCTGCAGATGATGCCATTGTCGAACGAACGGCCGGTAACGATCTTGCCGACAGCCAGGTCATAGTCGATATTGCGGTCGAGGATCACCTGCACGTTGCCGGCGCCGACGCCGAACGAGGGGCGGCCGCTGCTGTAGGCGCTCTTCACCATCGGCATGCCGCCAGTGGCCACGGTGACGTCGCACAGGCGCATCAGCTCCTGGGTCTTCTCGAGCGAGGGCTCTTTGATGATCTGCACCATGCCGTCCGGCAGGTCCACGGCCTTCAGGGCTTCGAGGATGTATTCTACGGTCTTGGCCGAGCAGAGACGACTTTTGGGGTGCGGGCTGATGATGATGGCGTTGCGGCTCTTCAGGGCGAAGGCGATCTTCGACATGGGGGTCACAATGGGATTGGTCATGGGGGTGACGCCGGCCACCACGCCGATCGGCTTGGCGATTTCGATGAGGCCGGTCTTCTCGTTGATATCGAGGATGCCCATCGACTTCTTGCCGCGGAGATCCCAGTAGACGCCCTTCGACTTGTTGCGGTTCTTGGCCACCTTGTCCTCGTAGACGCCCATCTGGGTCTCGTCAATGGCCATGCGGGCCAGCTCCTCGGCGTGGTCGTAGATGGCACGGGTGGTGAGCTTCACCGCCTGGTCCACATCCTCCTGGTCAAAGTGGTTCACGTATTCGGCCTGCGCCTTGCGGGCCTTGGCAATCATTTGTTCAATCTCTGTCATTTTGTATGATATTGTTTTGGTTTATACTTTTTAAAAAGGGGAGGGCCAAGTCATGATTACGACACCTTGTTTGTTATTAATCCACTCCCTCCCCAGACTTTTTTTCAAAAAAGGGCCTTGTATACCCCGACGATCTCGTCGCGACTCAGCGGCACATAGTTGTTGGCCAGCAGGCGCTGCTGCGTGGCAATCACGCTGTCGGCAAAGGCCTCGCACTCCTCCTGTTTCATGCCGTACTCGTGCAGCGGCCGTTTGGCTACCATATATGAGAGCACCTCGTCCACGCGGGCATAAAGCTCTTCGGGCTGTGCCGAGCAGCCCATCAGGGTGGCATAGAGGGCGTTCAGATCGTCGATGCGGCCCAAAGGGTTGCGGCGGGCATAGAGGCTGAGGATATGTGTGAAGAACTGGTAGTTGCTCTCGCCGTGGGGCACATGATAGTTGCCGCCCAGCGGATAGCTCAGCGCGTGCACGGCGCCGCAACCGGCGTTGCCAAAGGCGATGCCGGCATAGTTGCTGGCGCGAAGCATGGGTTCCAGGTGCTGCAGGCGGTAGTCGGCGCCATGCTCCTGTATGCCGCGGAAGATGGGAAGAATCAGCCGGATGGCCTCGACGGAGAAAAGCTGGCTGTAGGGCGTTGCCTTGGGTGAGAGGAAGCTCTCGGTGGCATGGATTAGGGCGTCGATGGCGCTGAATGCGTAGGGCTTGAAGGGCAGGGTGGTGAGCAACTGGGGGATGAGCACCGCGTTGTCGGCCAGGATGGCGTTGTCCGCCAGGCCGAGCTTGGTGTGGCGCTGCTTCAACTCGGCAATGCTGATGTTGGTTACTTCGCTCCCCGTGCCGCAGGTGGTGGGCACGATGACGAGCTGCTTCTGCTTGACGATGGGCACCTTGCGCTCGAAGGCATCGGTGACGCACAGCAGTGTGCCAAGGGCGAAGAGCTTGCTGATGTCGATCACCGTGCCGCCTCCCACGGCGACGACGCGCTTGTACGCGACGCGCCGCAGGTCGTCCATGATATGCTGAATCATCTCGTCGCTGGGCTCGCCGGCGCCGTACTTCTCCTGCATGACGAAGTGGCACTTCAGCCCCAGCGGTTTTATGTAGGGCTCGTAGATGAACGACTGGGTGATCACCAGGTCGTCTGCGCCCAACTTGTAGGCTTCGGCAAACTGGCCGAAGGTATCATACTGTTGTATATTTGTCTTGACGCTGAACATAGCAATATTCCTTTCTATTGTTTAAAAAAACAGCGGCTCATGCTATATTAAGAAATTGCATGTGTGTTGGTCGAACCGCTGTTCTGTTGCTCATTTGAAGGTGTAATACTTTTCGTAATCGGCCTGTAGCTGCTCCCTGAAGTCGGGATGGGCGATGGCAATGAGGGCCTTGGCGCGGTCGGCGATGGGGAGTCCCTTGAGGTGGGCGATGCCGTACTCGGTGACCACATAGTCCACCTCGTTGCGGCTCGTCGTCACGGCGGCCCCCGGTGTCAGCGTGGCCACGATGCGGCTCACCTTGCCCTTGGCGGCTGTCGACGGCATGGCCATGATGCTGCGGCCGCCCTTGCTCATCGCGGCACCGCGCACATAGTCCACCTGACCTCCCGTGCCGCTGAACTGCTTGGTGCCCATACTCTCGCTGGCCACCTGACCCTGCAGGTCGACCTCGATGCACGAGTTGATGGCCACCATGTTGTCGTTCTTGGCGATGACGTAGGGGTCGTTGACGTAATCCACGCCGAACATCTCCACCATCGGGTTGTGATCCACGAAGTCGTATAGGCGCCTGGTGCCCATGAGGAACGTAGCCACCAGCTTGCCTCGGTGCAAGGTCTTCCGCTCGCCGTTGATGACTCCTGCCTCCACCAGATCCACCACACCGTCGCTGAACATCTCCGTGTGGATACCCAAGTCATGCTTGTCGTGCAGTTCGGCCAGCACGGCGTCCGGGATGGCGCCGATGCCCAGCTGGAGCGTGTCGCCGTCGTGGATTAGCGAGGCGCAGTTGCGCCCGATAGCCTCCTCGACGGGGCCTATCTTGGCGGGCCACAACTCCGGCAAGCGGCGGTTGACCGGCACAATGTGCGTCAACTCCGACACGTGCAGCAGTGTACCCCCTGCCGTGAAGGGCATCTGGTCGTTCATCTCGGCGATGACCACCCGTGCCTTCTTTGCAGCCGCCACGGCATAGTCGCACGACACACCCACCGAGCAGTAGCCATCGGGGCCGGGCTCACTGACCGTGATGACTGCCACATCGCACGGAATCTCTTTGCCGAGCATTCCAGGCACATCTTTGAAGAAGGCGGGGAAGAATCGACCGGCGCCACTCCAGACTGCCTGTCTGGAGTTGGCACCGACGAAGTTGGTCAGATGAGTGAAATTGTCGTAGCACTCGGGGGCGAAGCACTCGCCATCGCCCAGCGTGAGCATATGGTAGATCTGCACACCGTGATAGTCGGCATGGTGCTCCGCCAGGGTCTTAATGATATGGCGAGGCACACCGGCACACTCAGACATCACCAGCGTGTCACCGTCATGGATAGCACGGATGGCTTCCTCGGCTGTCATCAGCCGTTGTTTATATTCCGATTTCCAATCCATACTCATTTAATCTTGGCAATGTCTTTGGCCAGCTGCTTCTTGCTCTCAAGGTCGCTCTGGCGGCTGATCATGATACGCTGGGCCTGAGGCGAACCGGCGCCGTGCATACTCTCGGTACGGTAGCCGACGGCGGCGGTGCCCAAAGTCAGGTTCTCGATGAGACGCAGGATGCGCATGCGTTCCTCGGTGGTATAGGCCGTGTTGGCGCGGAGGTACTTCTCTACATAGTGGCCGATCTCCTTGCTGCGCAGGTCGGCCTCGCTGGGCATAGTGACCATCAGTCCACCGGCGATATCCTCGGCCAGACGGGCAATCTCGTAGGGCAGACGTGTGACGTTCTGCTTGCAGACGTTGGCCAGCAAAAGGTCGATCTGGTAGTTGCCGGCAGCCATCTTGCAACCTTCACATGAGCAAGCGATGCCGCAGCTGTAGAGGGTCTCGTTGAGATGCGTCATTTCGATCAGCTTGTCCTTGATATGGGAAGCCTTGGGCACGCCGTTGGCCTCGGCTGCCAGGGCGGCGGCGCCAATCAGCACGTCGCCCACGCCCACCTTGCAACCACCGTAGCTCTGACGGTGATAGCCCGCGAAACGCTCCACCATCATACCCGCGAAGTCGTACTCCTCGCACATGAAGACGCGCTCGTTGGGAATGAAGACATCGTCGAAGATCACCAGTGCCTCGTGTCCGCCGAACTGCGAGTTGCCGAGGTCGATGTCGTGATACTCTTCAAGTTTGCGGGTGTCGCAGCTCTGACGGCCGTAGATCATTGTGATGCCCTCGGCATCGGTGGGGCAGGCGAAGCTGACGGCGTAAGCCTTGTCCTCTTCCTTCATAGCCTGGGTCGGCATGATCAGGTGCTCGTGACTGTTGACGGCACCGGTCTGGTGGGCCTTGGCGCCACGCACAACAATACCGTCGGGACGGATCTCCACGATGTGGAGGTAGAGGTCGGGATCGGCCTGCTTGCTGGGACTAAGGCTGCGGTCGCCCTTGGGGTCGGTCATGGCACCGTCGACGGTCAGGTCTTCGTCCTGCACATGTTTCAGGTATTCCGTGAAGCGCTTGTGATACTCGGTGCCATACTTCTGATCAATCTCGTAGGTCGTGCTGTAGATGGCGTTGAAGGCATCCATACCCACGCAACGCTGGAAGCACGCGGCGGTCTTCTGGCCGCAGAGGCGCTGCATCTTCACCTTGTTCACCAAGTCTTCGGTACTCTGGTGCAGATGGCAGAAACGGTTGATACGCTTGCCCGTGAGGTTCGATATGGCGGTCATCACCTCTTGGTACTCTGGCTTCTCGGCCAGTTCATAGGTCATTGCCACCGAATTCAGTGACGGACGGATCATCGGATGGTCGACGGGGTTCTCGATTTTCTCTCCCATGTACCAAACGTTCATCTTCATTTTACGAAGACTCTCAATGTACTGCTCTTTTGTCATCATGTTGTGTAATATTTTGGTTTGTTAAATAATATTTCTCCGGCCTGATTCAAGGACAGGGACAAACCTCCTACACACAGCAGCACAGGGTATCAACACGCGGGCACACGGCACTCACACATAGCAGCGGCAGGTAATCCCTCCACCGGGACAACCAACCACACCATCGGCGTTTACATTGATTTCCAATCGTACTGACAAATACTCTATTTCGCGAGAGGTTTGCCACCTTCTCTGCGGGCAGGTCTCCTGGCTTGTCCTTTAGTATGCGCCTTCTCAGGTATAGTAACCTCGCAGGACAGACATCTTGCGACAAAAGGTGTAGTAACCCAATGGCGTAGAATGCATACTACTTTTTAATGGACTTCACAGTTGCGCGTCAGTTCACGATTTGCACGTGATTCCCTTTTCACCCGCCACCTCGCGGCGGCGGACACCTCACAGATTGATTGTTTCTCTTTTGTCAAAGCACTCTTCTTTCAATTGACGGCGCAAAAATACAAAATAAAATTATTCTGCAAAATTTTTTTTGCAAAATAGAATATAATATTCTGTAGATGAATGACAAAAAAAAATATAAGATGAGATCCGAATCGATAAAAAAGTAGCGTATAGGTCAAAAATAATGGTTTTTTAGAGGACTTGTTCTCTAATGGACAAAATTAATGGTCGGATTTAAGATGATATTATTGCCGTTTGAAAAAAAAAATATACCTTTGCACCGTCGAAGAAGCGGAGAGGAGCTCTGCTGGGGAGCAACTCCTCGAGGAATAGTCGACAGGGTTTTATACCAATGAAAGGGCTGCCGTCAGAGACAGCCTTTCTTTCATTGGGCAATACCCTTAGATGCCTCAAAAAAACCAATGACGAGCTTGTTGCGACGCTTGCGTTTCATTCCGTTGTGGTTGCGTAGCATCCGCTTGAGTTGCGAGAAATGCCCGTCAATGAGGTTTGTCGTGTTCGGTATCCCCATCTCGATGTTGTCGTACCGGACTTTGTCGCTTCCACAGTAAAAGCATTTTTTTGTTCACGACCTTTGACTTTGTCAAAGTAACGATAAAATCACGCTTTCACGTCGGTTCGACCATTAATTTTGTCCATTACGTCGAATTGCACGAATACACGGATTGCACGAATAATACGAATATGATTCTGCAAACCAGTAAAAAAGGAAAGAGGGAATTATTCAAATCTGAGCCAACAGAATATTGGCGTTGGATTGGTTGCTGTAGAGCGTGCCCAAAAGGGTGCGACGGTGTTCGATGTCGCTTTCTGTAAAGGGAGTTTGCATAAGTTGCGTGAGGGCATCACGTTGCATGTCGGCATTGTCTGCAACGGTGCATAAGCGCCCTAATTCTGTGCCAGCCACCATGTTATGGTTGACGAGACAGTGGCGTCCGGCATAGAGCGAGTTGAGGAGTTTGAGTTTCAGTCCTGTAGGCGAGCCTGTCAACAGAAGTTGTACTTGTGCCTCACGAATAAGTCGACGCATGGTTTCGTCGTTAGGATTGGCGATAAGCTTTACATTGCCGAACGGAGCGAGCATATCGACCATGCGCTTGGACGGGTTCCGGCCAGCGACAACAAAGTTGATTTGTGATTGCGGGAAGAGGTTTTTGACGAGATAGTCGACGGTGTCTATATTTTCAGCCACGGAAAGATCGGCGTGATAGAGGGCGTAGGCTGTGTTGGCGCATGGCGAGTCGCAAGGCTGTGAAACAATAATGTCGTTGGGATGGGATGATGGCATAAGGACGACATTGCGGCAACCGATGGCTTTGAAATGATCGGCATCAGCCTTAGTGACGGCAAGAACGGCATGGGCATGAGTCAGCACGGTTTCGTAGTTGCGAAGCCGGCGTGATTCCTCGGCAAGATATAGTCGGCGGAACAGGTTCTTCTCGGCGGCAGCCAGACGAGCATAGTATTCATGTTCGACATTGTGTGCACGGACTAAGATGCGTCTGTCGCCGAGAGCTTCGAGTACGGAACAGCAGTGCAGTCCCTCGAGGAGAATGGGGGCATCGTCGTGGCGAAGATTTTCAATCAGTTCGGCACATTCGCGAGACTTTACGATGTAAGGTTTTTTAGACAAGGCGCTTACCAATCCTGTGTGTCGCCTGTAGTATGTCACGCTGGCGCACAATTGGTTCAGTTCGTCGGCCGGTTGACGTCCATAAGTAAAACAATGCAGATGGATTTCCA
>Ga0247608_10005860_pt1 | contig 13150 bp, 3 predicted proteins | sample 176DNAGHGlowgp2_FD_193490 | JGI IMG/M metagenome (GOLD analysis project Ga0247608, IMG submission 193490) | Sheep rumen microbial communities from Palmerston North, Manawatu-Wanganui, New Zealand - 1766 DNA GHGlow gp2 | ecosystem: Host-associated > Mammals > Digestive system > Stomach > Rumen ... | reverse complement strand
TACTATACTTGGAAGATATAGAAGAAATATTTATCCAAAGTGTCAAGGTATTCCGCAGTTGATTGGTTCTTTTGGTGGTTTAATTTTCTATAAAGTTGGTTCAAAAATAAATTGGTTATGAGAATACGGTTTGAACAGAATTTTCTCACAGATATACAGAGAATAGATAATAAGTTAATGATAGATAATTGTTTGGTTGATGATCGATTAGAATACAACCCAGAAATAATCTATCAGGGGAGGGTAGTTCAAGCTTGCATTGTTGGAGTTGAGGTAGATGTTTGTAATAATCTGAAGTTCTATTATGATGGAGGACTAGCATTTACGATAGAGGGTGAGAGAGATACTATAAGATTGAACCATAATAGAACGATCTTTGAATTTAGTCTTCCTGTAACACCTAATGCAATTTTAAGCTGCCCATGGTTAACAGATGATTCCAAATTCTTAGAGAGTATTGGAACTGACCTTGGAAGTACATTTTATAAAGATATTGAAGTTTCCTCTGATTCACTAGTTTGGAAAGAATCATTTGGTAAGTATGTTTTGGATAGAGGACAGTCAGATAATCATTCCTACGATATTGAACTGAGTGATACAAAATCTGGACGTTTAGAGGAAAGACCAATTAAGTTTAAGTCTTATCAAAATATTATCATTGAACCAGGGAATTGGAAAGTAGATGTTAGAGAAGAATCTGTCCTGGTGAAACATGATGTATATTCGGAAATTTCAGATTCTAGTTTCTTCGTTTGGGATAGTCCGATGATTGATTCTAAAGTTAATATTGATGAAGATCCCGAATGTATAAATAAGATTGGTGAGTATTTGGATCCTGGGAATGTAGTATACGGAAATACTGATTGTTTTCAATATACAAACTATCAATCAAATCTTAAGGGTTTTAGAATTACAGGAACTGAAGGAACTAAAGTAGAAATAAGATTTAATCAAGAATCTACCGGAGGATCATATATTTCGTTGGAGTGTGTGATAGATGAAAGTGGCGTCTCTGAGGTTAGATTCCCTGAGCCTCTTCCCTACTATCATTTTAACGGAATAGTATCGACAGGCCCATGTACGGTGAGTGGGATAGAGACCATAATGTATCTTGAAGAATATATTGATACTTATATTCCTAACCCCGACAAAACATATGTAGCTAGGATAGAAAATGTCGATTCGGTAGTAAAAATAGAAGGAACTTGTGATTATATTGAATATGAAAAATATCTCGGAGAAGTAAAAGAAATTGGAAGAGGTACCGTTCATATTAATAGCGTTCCCGGGATTGATATAGTATTAGTTGAAGATGGAGGATTAAATAGCAAGATTGATCCTTTCCTGAAACAGATTGAGTGTAAACGAAATACAGAACTCTACGAAGAAGTACATACAGATACTTTCCAGATTGTAATAAATAATAATATTGAAGTCTCAGGAAATACAATCACTCTTTCTACTCTAGTCTCTGATTATAAAGTGAGGATAGAGCAGACAGGTATAATTTGGAGGATAACGAACTCTCCAGATTATGTGTATGAGGATGAGGTTAGTACTACAAAGACAGGAATATATCTTTTGGAGTATAAGGAAGGAGAAAAACGAAACCTTAAAATTATCACCAATCAGGAACTTTTGATAGGTAGTGAATTAGAGGTTATTGCTGAAACTGAAACCAACAATGTTTTTACCTTCACCACCTCATATCTTGGTAGGGAATTGATAGATGGAGATTATTGGGAAACTTTTAATCTCGAGATAGAAACAAAGAGCGAAAATTACAGTGATTCTTGGAGACCTAAAACTTCTGGTAATGAGGAGCCATATTTAGTAAAATTAAGGTATGGTGGGGAGATTTTAAATTCAGTATCTTTCTATCCAATTCAACTTAGGGAAATAGAACCTAAACTTGAAGTCTGGGAAGAAACATTACCTGGAAAATTTACTAAGGTTGATACTGGAGTTATAACGATCTTTAATTCTCTCACTAAAAATTATATAGTCCTGCAACGTACAACTGATGAAGAATTAGGTGGAAACTGGTATTATTATGATCTCAGCGGTATAAATAAATTCTATATTACTGATTTAGGTGCAGAAATTACTAATGTCGGAGTTATCTATGTATTATCTACTGACCTTGATGTTTTTGAATTTGAATCAGGAACAGGAGAACTTAGAACTGAATTAACTCGTGTCATTAATGTAAATAGAAGTGACCTGATAAATGATATTGGAGTTCTGACTGTTACTAACACTCCGACCTATCCTGGAAGTTGGAGAGATCTGATAAATAATAATACAGTAAATATAAGTGTAGAAAGATTACTCACTAATATCTATATAAATGTTAATGGAGAAAATGAAGACTTAGAACTTGAGGTATCTAAAATTGGTGTTTATCCTATTGAGGTTCTGTCTAATTTTAAATATATCATCGAAGTTATTTCCGACAATTACTTAGGAATATTAGAGAATGATAGTATTATAACAAAGAAAAATGTATTTAGTGGATATAATACTCTTACTACTTACAATTTAGCTCTCTTAAAATTAGATGATGAGGGAGGTCTTGAAGATACGGTGGTTGAAATTAGAAGTGGAAATATTGTAAGACGAATAACCCTGAAAGTTGTTGATCTTGAAGTAACACACACTAATTTCAGTCCTTCTTATAAGATCTATGAAAATGGTGGAATTACTCCTTCTACAACTGATAATACTACATTTATCTACAAGTCTACAACTACTCCGAACTTTGAATATGAGAATGTAAAAAAAGTTGGGGAACCAGAAACAACAGTAAATTTCTCAAGTAATCAATATAGTAATCATCAAAGTGGAATTTCTATAACAGTTCCTAATGCTCTGTCCTTGAAAAACTCGAAATATCCTATGGAGAGCTTTGGAAGTATTAAAGAGCTATCCTTAAGTTATTCGGGGAAAGAAACAACAGCACCTCTTGAATGTTTGTTGTTTATGAAAGGAAAAGAACATTATATTTGGAGTATTGATAGTATTGAGAGTGGATTTTCAAAACTTCCGGATCCTCCTAGCAAGTCAGAAATCAAGAGAGTAAATCTAAATGCTGCTGGTGATACTGGAATTGATACCTACATTGTCTCAAGATATGGTGTAAGTAATGGTACCTTCATTATAGAACATCCACTAGAAGGAGAAACTAAGATATCAAGAAATGAGTTAGAAGCTACCATTAAAGTATCTCCACAACAAAAAATAACATTAGACGAAATTTCCCAAATAGAATACGCCATCCCTATTCATGTAAAATGTAATGTAGAGAATAATGGTGGAAATGTCTTTATCGGGAAATATGACTTTAAAGCTTATACTCAACTTACTGCAGATTCTAAGTGGGACCTGATAGATGCACCAGATGAGATAATGGGGATCATAACACCTCAGGAAATAACTAGCGACACTTCTAGTGACCCACAAACGATAACGCTGGAAATTCTTCAAAGTGGTTCCGGAAGTAATATATTTAAAATTTTCTCCGACATAACTGAAGACTTTGATATTTTTGATGATACTAGATATATAATTCCTGAGATAAGTTCAGATTATATTATTAGCGATGTTAGTGTTAGTACTTTGGTGAGTGGTCAGGGAAAAGATGACTGTGAAGTAACAAGTGAGTGGGGTACTGGTTATTTTTTAGTTAAAGTCCATAGTAAAGATAGAATAGCTGATAACGAGCCTCATTGGTTTGCTGGTGGTTTCGGAGACAATGAACTTAAGATAGCAAACAATACTAACTACTCTATTACCGTAAGTGCTAATCATAATAGAGGAACTTTTACACATACAACTTCTTTTATAAAATATGGATGTAATGTTGGATTTTATGTAGAAGGAAGAGTTGGTTTTGGATATGTGAAAGACGAGAATAACCCTTATGGTGTTTATGAAATTCCTGTATCTTCTGAGGGTGGTAGGGTTAGAATTCATGCTGGTATATTTAATGCTACTGATGGAATTTCTAGTAGTGAAGCGCTGAGAGTACCTGCCGAATATAAGTTCATCGGAAAAAATGCCCCAATGGATTACTTATGGGAAGGCGGTAACAGTAATGACGAAGGAAATTTATCTATCACTATTCCACCAAGGCTTAAGGATGATACTGGTAAAAATGAATTTATCTTACAAGTATCTCAACCTCATATCTATTATCCACTGAATCTCTATATCAAATTCTATCAAGAGAGTTCAATCTCTTCATATAAGTTAGAATTTGTTAAGGAAAAACTCTATATTAATTCTAATGGTACGGTTGATGGTGGAGATGATAAACTCTACTTCACCTATAATATGAATGAAGCTCTTTTTGAAGATGTCACATTTAAGCGGGGAGATGAAAATATACCAGACGGGAATGGGGCTCGTTTCCCAGACTATCCAGATGATCTTAGGTTAGAGGAAATAGAAAGAAATGTTAAGGAAGGATATGTAAGATTTAGATTTAAACCAAACGGATACAGAAAATATATTGATACAACAATACAAGCAATCTATGAAGGAGAGGTTATTGGAGAATTACCTGTCGAACAGGGATATTTTTGTTTAACTGCTACGTACCATAATCCATTCTTCGAGGAAAGGGAAATAGAGTTGCCTGTTGGTAGCGGATATACAAATTTCTTGTCCAGAAAATCTCCATCCAGAGTTTATACGTATTATCATGAACTACAGAGTCAATATTATATATATGGCTATACTCCTTGTAAGTCTAATGATGATAATTCTAATTCAATGCTCTTTACTGATACTGGAGTTCTTGTAGATGGTGGATATATAGCAGGAAGAGGTGTTTATACAGTTCAGGCATATAAAAAGGAATGGTATGATGAAGAAGAAACTTCATATACCATAGGAAACGATTTTGGTACTATCTTTAACAACATTGAAATTTTATATGTATCACAAGAGGATAAGTTAGAGTCATATAATATGTACTATATTGCTAATTCTCAAAGTGGAACTGATTTAGATGCACGCGTAAATTCTGAACTTAACCCAACAATACCAAACGGTCTAGCAACAAATTACAAGTTCTCTACATATTGTCCCTACATCGAGTTTAACTATGAGATGAAGGAGGAATATATTAGAAATTGGTATGCTATTTGTGTTGCTTCAAAGATTGTATTAAAACATCCTAATACAGGAGAACTTGTGAATTTTTATGCACAAACGTTGACTTATAGTAAGGGAAGTTCTGAACCACCCTCTATAGATACTTTCGAAGTTAGTAGCACAAGTCTTAGATTTGGTAATAAAGGTGGATATAAAGAAGTATCATATTTACCGCCTGCCTATTATAATAATAGGGTGACATTAATTCCTGTTAATGATGGGAGTACGGACTGGATAACTGTAACCTACGATAATCATAGTAATACTAATAATATAATAGGTTTTACTGCGAGACAGAATATATCAATAGGAAAAATTTCTGCTTATTATAGAACATTACAGGCTAAACTCGAAGTATTTGATCCTAGAGTAAAAATACCTGACCCCCCATCTCCAGAACCATCATACCATGAAGACCCGGACGATCCTACTCCAATTGATATAGATGATGAAGAAACTTCGCAGGTTTCTTCTGTCGTAACAGCCGAGGAAGATAATGATGATACACCAACTGTAACAGTAACTCCATTAAAAGTTATTTATATTGATATTGAACAAGAACCTGACATTGTCAGCGGAAGTGGTGGAGGAGGCGGAGGAGATGAACCTGTAACCTCCGACATCTATGTTTCAGTTATCATACATAATCCACTTGAGAGTAGTGTTATTTCTACCGGAGGAATTAAGTTTGTTGTTGAAGATGTAGAAAAAAATCACTATGATCTTTGGATAAATCTCAAAAATTACAGTTCTACTCAGAATGTTTATACTTGGGTTTCAGAATCTATGACAACTTATAAACACGATGACCAGATAGATACTATAAATTCAGCAATTGGTATTGGTATTAATCCGGAATATTGTGTTGGAATGAAAATTGTTGACTGTAAAATTAGTTTTTATGACGATATTACTAATCCTAGCAGTCCAACATTAAGAGAAGATGTCATTGGTGTAAGTATAGAAGGAGAAGTATCTTCGGTTGCTCCAGTATTTGAGAAAAACGTGGAGTATAAAATTACAATTAATAGTTTTACACCTCCAGAGCCTGAACCAGATACGTACGTAAGAATTAATGTTACAAATAATACTGATACTTCTGTTAGTTTTACTGGTGAAATAATCCTTCTTGTAAATGTTGATGGTACAACGACTAGACTCTCATCTAATGCTAAACCATATTCTGACAGTTCTAATATTTATAGTCTTGAAAGTGGTGCTACTCAAAATTTCTATAATGATGATGAAGTAGGAAATCATAATATATATCCTGTATCTGGAGTAGAAGACGTATCTATTTGCTTCAATAAGCCAATAACAGGGTGTGAATTGATATATTGGGATAGTGTTAATGAGAAGAAGAGTTCTACTGTAATTGGTAATTCCATATCAGTCTCTGGTGGTTCCTTAGTATTTAATCCTGATGTGACTTATAATATTTCCATTAACTCTTATAATCCAGATCAACCTTCTGATGTTTATATTGCTCTAAGAATCTATAATGATATTTCAGACGTGATCGTGGAATCTACAGGTAAAGTAGAACTTACTCTCGACTTAGGTGGGGGTATAGAAAAAACGGTTTGGTCTTATCTTTTGCCTTACTCCGAAAATTCTAATGTACAGTTTTGGGGAAGTAAACAAACCTATATTTATGGCGGAGAAATGGGTAATATGAGTTATATAAGATTTGATGGAGGGGTACCAAGTGATTATTTAGGGAAAGCTACAATAACAGGGTGTAAACTATTTTATTGGGATAGCATATCTTCAAGTTCTGTTGGTAATGCTATAACGGCAACAATAGTAGAAGCTTCAACACATATTAGTACTCCTTTATTTAAAAGAGAAGAAGACGGTGGAGTGTATCTCGTTTCAATCTATCAATATAATCCCCCGGTAATAGAGCCAATATTTGTATCCCTTAAGATTACTAATAATGCAACTAATCAGGCAGGGAATACAGTTAAAGTTCCATTTACTGGTAAGGTTAAGTTTAAAATACATGAAACCCCTGGAGTTTGGGTTAATTTATCTCATTATAGCGAATCTAGTAATGTTTATGAATTAGAGTATAACGAAATAGGAGAATATTCGAAAGATACTAATACAATTAATTCAGTAGTCAGTGTAGATAGTAGTGTAGATCCTGAAAGTTATTTAAATCGTACTATAGATGGGATTGAACTCTACTCCTATGATCAAAATAGGGTAGGTGATAAGGTAACCCCTGATGTAATACAAACTACTCTGGTAACTCCGCCAGGTGAGGGATTGATTTTTAGAAGAGATGAAATATATGAAATTATAATTAATAAGTATACACCAACGTCTAGTAGTAGCTCTGTTTACTTAAACTTAGAAATTACAAACGGTACGGCGGTGGCGATTTCATCTACTGGTAGTATTACTTTAAGTATAGTTGATAGTGAAAATCATAGAATTTCATATATTCAATCTAATATTATTGGTTATAATCCGACTACTAATAGTTATTCATTTGGTCTTGAATCAACTGTTCCTTATCCATATAATCATACCATTGATAATATTAATCCAGTTATACCTTTTATGTCTACTAGTACAAATGCTAGAGACTTTATAGGAGGAAAATTATCTTCAGAATGTAGTCTTGGTTATTATGATGAGAAAGCTGGTGCAGAAGATTATTTTAACGTTATTCGAGCAGTTATTTCTCCGAGAAACGATCCAAGTGGAGAGTTAATATTTAATGGTGATGATTATGACAGTACAACTAATATAGGAAAATATGATATTAAGTTACTTAGTTATAATCCACCACCTGAAGAAAATATAAATATTTCAATCAGAATAACAGTTAGTCCTGAAATTTCTGTTGGTGTCCCGTCTACTGGCAGAATAACACTTTCAATACGAAGTCATACAGGTAAGCTCGAGGTAGATCTTGTAAAAGCTATTCCAGATGAACCTAATGAATTTGTTTGGTATAGTGGAAATATTTATGTTTATTCGGGTTCAAGTAAGATAAGTACAGTTCAAGGAGTCGGGGGATTAAATCCTTCAAGTGCGATTGGAGAAGAGATTGTTGGATGTCAGATTTATCTTTATGATAATATTTCTGACCCAAGTAATCCTGTAGAGACACCAGATAGAATTGTAACTAAAATAACTCAGAGTAATCCGTCGTCTATATCACAGCCTATTTTCAGAAAAGATTATGAATATCTTATTACTATAACTGGATATACTCCACCAACTCCTCCTGTTCCAACAGAAGTGTTTGTTGATTTTAGAATCATTAATAATTTCAAGAAGGATAAAGTGACGTCAACTGGTCAAATATATCTTTACTTAGAAGGTGATGATGGTAATGATATAATTTTACGAATGTATCTTCCTGATTGGTCTTCAAGTTATAATAATTATGAATGGTATTACTATGAAAAACAAATATATAATTATGATGGAATAGAAGTTTTTGGAGTTAATGGATCAATCCCAGGTGAATGTATAGGTAAAAAAATAAAATCATGTAAACTTTATTATTTCTATCCAGGAATTGGTGAGAGTGATGAAATAATTGAAGCATCTATTAATTATTCATCATCTCCATCTAGTAATGTTTATCTTGAAGAAAATGGAAAATATTCAATAACTATTAATAATTATAAACCGCCCATTATTTATATTGGTTTGGATATATCTGTTGACTCTAGTTATATTCCTAATGTAGATATATTATCAACAGGAAGAATTGAATTAGTAGTTGAAGGAGATCGTCATCTTTTAGTGGATATTTATGGATTTAGTTTAGACTCTAATAAATTTATCTGGTACTCTAATGGTTTTACATATAGCTATTCTCATAATGAAAATTATGATATCTATACTTTAAATAATGTTATTGGAGTAGACGGAGTTAATCCTAAAGACTGTATTGGAGCGGAAATAACAAAGTGTAATATTCTTTATTATGATGATATTACTGATCCTAGTAATCCAACTACAAGATATGATGTTTTTAGAGCTATTATAAAAAATGGAGACGGAAGTAGTGGTATTCCTGTCTTTGATAGATATAATACTTATAAAGTTGATATTATAGATTTTAATCCTCCAATTCCTTCACGTGGACAAATTTATGATTCTTCTGTCTCTGAAAATTTTGTTGTTATTAATAATACTGGGAAAAAAATATTGATGACTGGTGAGATAAGACTTCAATTTAAACACTCACCAGATCAAGAGATGGCTCTGTTCTATTTAGTTACAGAAGCATCAAAACCAGTAAAGAATTCAATTACTATAGATGCATCTGGAACAAAAAATTATTCTAATATTATAGCTCTAGGGTTAAATTCAAATATTGATTTCAAAATTGGACATGATGAAATAAGAGAGGAGTGTTTAGTATATTATTATGATAAAATAACAGATCCATATAATCCTATAAGTGTAAGTGAGATTGGAACTAAAAAGGTATTACCTGCTACTGTATCATCAGATTCTTCTATGATATTCTCTTCTGGTAAAACACTTGTTATTACGATAAATGAGTTTAATCCACCAGAAATTTTTGCAAAATTTAGAATTAGTAATAATACAGAAAAATATCTTACTGTATTTTCTACTGGTAATATTATATTAGGTCTTAACTTTGATGGATCTAATCAATATATTCAGACTACACTTCTTCCATATTATCCTTTGGAGAATGAATATATTTGGGCACCTGAAACTACTGAATCTTATGAAAATCCTGATGTTAACTACTTACTTAGCTCTAATAATTACATTTGTACTGAAGAGTTTATAGGAAAGATAATTTCAGGGTGTAAAATATACTCAGTAGATGAATTATTACCAGGAGATGAACGATCTGATATAATCACAGCAAGTATTTCACCTTATAATAATATATATAGTCAACCAAGTATATTATTAGGAAAAGGTTCTGACTATGTAATAAACATTACAAATTATAATCCAAGCACAGTTGAAGTATTCTATATTGGAATTAACGTACTTAATGACACCAATAAATTAGTCATGGTTACGGGTGAAATAAAACTTGTGCTAGATAATAATCATGAGATTTGGATAAATTTAGGAGAACAAACACCAGATCCATTCTCTAATGATGTTGTTTGGGAATCTGGAAATACTTATCAATACTCAGAGGGAGACTATAATATCAGTCCTGTAACGGGAATTGGTTTTACTCCTGATGGTAGTGGAAGTTCTAGTATTGTTGAATGTGTTGTTTATTATTATGATGAATTAAATGGTAAATATAATTTGAATGTGGTTTCAGCAGATATTAGTGACGCAGAGGATCCTTCAATATCAAATATTAAGTTAATTCAAGATAAAACTTATTTAATAACAATTACTGGATATAATCCTTAATTCTCAAAAATTTAATAGTTCCCTGAAGATTTATAAACTTTGGGGAACACTTTAAATGAGATCAGTGAAATGTTTAAATCAATTTTAGAGTACCTTGAAATTATATCTAACAACTTAATTAAATTGGATAAGTCAGTTGGTTTTAGTGGCCTTCTTAAGTATGCTATTTTAATAGTTGTTATTATAGGTCTTTTTAATTTCAAGGATGTAGTAAAATCTGGGATAGAGATAATTACTGAATTGCAGGAAGAAATACACAACGATAAATTAGTGAAGCGGGATGAACTGATGGGAGAACTTTTACCTCTCCTGTCAGAATTCCGTGGCTATTGTAGTGCAGATAGGATTTTATATTTTGAATATCATAACTCTAAAGAAAATTTAGTTGGTATTCCTTTCAAATATATGGATCTTATGTTACAATGTAATCGTTATGGTATGCCTCCTGTAACTAATAGGAATTTTAGAGACATTAATTCTGGCCTTATTGTAGGACTATATGAAAAGATAAAATTTGGGAATTATGTATATTGTAGTGGTGATTTAGATCATTCATTTCAAATTTCTTATCCTGAAATTCATGCTTTTTTCAGTGAAGTTCAAGATGATACAAAGCAGAGAATGTTTTTAAGTATTCCTGGTTATAAACAGCCTCTTGGTATGATTGTTATTGAGTGGGCTGATGAAGTAGAGAATCGAGATTTGGAAAAAGTGCAGGAAGCATCTAAGGTATTTCTTCCTAGGATTACTGCATTAATAAATTCAAAAGTAATAAATTAATAGTTATGAACGACGAAATTATTTATGGAGAGGATATCAACTGGGGTAAGTACGGCAAGGATATTATCCCTTCTCCTATTTATCAGGTTTATCGCATTAAGGGTGTTTGGACTGGTGATGATGAGTCTTTATGGTATTCTTTTGAGCCTGGAGATGGTATTGATCCTTCTGAGATTGCTATTGTAGATGCGGAAGATCCTGAGAAAACTTATAGCAAGATCGAGGCTAACAAGTACGGATATGCTGAGGGTTTGGTAAAGGTTCAGATTACAGTTTCTGAGCAGCTGTCCGAATCTTATCCTGCAGCTATCGTAAATATTGATGGTAAATTCTATGATCTTAACTATCTGAAAGAGCCTATTGAGTTCTACATGAATAAGAATCATCGTATTTCCATTGATTGGAGTGAAGGCCTGATTGAGACTTTCCGTGTTGTAATGTTGTAAATGAATAAAACGCGCTTCACAAGGTCTCAAATCCTTAATGATGTGTTAAAATAAACTAACACAAAGAGAAGAGAATAGATTTTAAAGATTGACTTATTAAAATAAAGGTTAACCATTAAGGTCTATTCTCTTTGTTTAATAAAAACACATAAGATATTTTTACACATGGCTGATATTATAAGACTAGCCCGTGATAAAAAAATAGAGGATTCAAGAAAAGACGCAATTTTGTTCTTGGATTTTCAAACTCATATCGTGGGTCAACAGTGGCAAGTCAGGTACTATCGTGACGAAAGCCAAACAGAGATTGATACCTTAGTTGCGATAGGCGTAAGGAATGGAACTGGAAGTGAATGTTATAAGGTAATATCTTATGGTACGGCAACAGCTATTGTTTCCATCTCAGAGACACTTCCAGATATATCGCAGGCGGTTCATGGTGAAATTTATATCGTTCTGGTGGATGGTATTTGGAATTATGTTACGGTGACCGATGATACACGCAGATTTGATCCTATAGTGGGTGGTCCTTATGCATATTTTAACTTGGAGGATGGTCATGTTTGGTATTATACTGAACATAATCTTCCAGAAACTCCTCAATATCCAGGTACCTTAAGACGAGATGATGATTTCTATACAAGAGAGGAGATGGATGATTTCTTAGATGAAACACTCCGTCATCTTAGAGAATTGGATGCTAGATGTGATGAGGAGGATAGACTTCTTCAAGAGCATAGAGAAGAGTTAGATTTTGATTCTATCTGGCTGAAAGACCTTGATAGTGTAACATTCCCTCTCAATGTAACCGTTTCTGCATCTCCGGCTTCGACTATTTGGGCTTCAGGTACGAGCCACGATATAACTTTCACATTTACGGCTAGAAAGGTACAGAGATTAGGCTTAGTTCCTGATCCAAAACCAGAGGTAGAGCCAGAAATTGATGTAACTTCCAATTGTAAATTTTATTATAAACTAAGTACAGAGTCAACTTATCATGAGGTTACTGGTTCGAGAGTTACGTTGGAAGGAGTGACAGCAATAAATAAAACTCTTACCTACAATTTTAAAGGAGGTAATGTAGAGGAGTACGGTAGAATAAAGAGTGCATCAAATATATCCTATAATTTTGGTTATAGATTTTTATATGGTGTAACTTCTGGAACACTAACCAATATTGATTCTCTTACACAATCAGGTCTTACAATGAAATCTACATATTATTCTGCTGCTTTCACTACTAATCTAACCAATCTTTCTACATTTGCTTTACCGGCAGATTGGGGAAACCTTACTAAGATAACGGATAGTAGTGGTGTTACTGAATATACTACTTCATTTACTAAGATTGGTTCCTTTACTCGTACTGTGGA
>Ga0247608_10005859_pt1 | contig 13152 bp, 13 predicted proteins | sample 176DNAGHGlowgp2_FD_193490 | JGI IMG/M metagenome (GOLD analysis project Ga0247608, IMG submission 193490) | Sheep rumen microbial communities from Palmerston North, Manawatu-Wanganui, New Zealand - 1766 DNA GHGlow gp2 | ecosystem: Host-associated > Mammals > Digestive system > Stomach > Rumen ... | reverse complement strand
TCGGATCTACAAAATCTCAAAGTATATCTGCCGAAAGAGTTTGAATATTCCCAATACGATATTGACGATTTTATTAGAGCACTGCCTGGCTACATTAGAACCAAGACAGTCCTAGATAGAGATATATACGTTATGTCGGTTACTATGGGAAAGATCAATGAAGAGCAGTACATCAGGCTTCTCAAATACATAATCGACGAGAATGCCTTTGTTGCAATAATTAGTGAAGAAGAAATTTAAATAAGATATGGCTGAAGATATGGCTGCTAAAAGTTTGGAAAGAGCTAACAAACTTTATGCACTCGGAATGAAACAGATTAAACTACAAATGGCTCTTATGGGAACTGATTTTGTAGTGCTCCGACCGAAAGATAACTCGAAGTGGAAAAATGTATTTGGTGGCACATATTCTTCATCAAGCACATTAGAAAACGACTACTCAGAATTTACTACCAGACTAATAGTGAACCAGAACGAGATGAGAGATGTGTGGGCTAGGAATAGAGACACAATTGAATCATACTCGCCCGATGGATCACTTGAGGTTGGTGATGAACTGCAGTATACAAGAAATAAAAGAACATACCGGTTTAAGATAATCATGAAACAAGGTTATTCTGAAAATGCGGATGTTCTTTTTGTTTATACCTTATCTAGCATAATTGAAACCCTAGACGAATAATGGAAGAGAAAAAGAAAACAATAACTTCTTCCGATAAAATCCCAGGTTGCGAAAGATTGACAAGACCTGAGGAAATTAAGGGTCTCTCTAAATATCTCGGTGCAATCAAGGAAACACAGGAAGATTGGATAGAAGATAATATGCCAGATGAGAGGGGAAAGCTTGAGATTGAGGTAGACCAAATTGATAAACTACCAAAATCCAAGATCGGGATAAGGCCCTCTGATCTTGAATCTCTACCGGATGCTGTAATTGGTCTCGACGATGACTCTAAAGTAAAATTACCAAAAGAATCCGACAAATTACATGACATCCCTGAGACAAAAATAATTCCCGACGTATCTAAGCTTAAGGTAGATAATAATGAAAAACTGCCGAAGGATAAAGAAAGACTGGGAGGAGAAAATAAGAAAGTAGAGTTACCAAAAGATAAGCTAGGAATAGAAAATGATAGGGAACCACAAGAGCTACCTGATTCAGTTCTCGGCATATCAGACAGGGAAGACGTTAAATTACCAAAATCGAGAATAGGAATTGGTGATGTAATTGATGAAATTTCTGAACTCCCTAATTCTGTCTTAGGTGTTGATGATGATAGAAAGATTTCCCTACCAAAAGATAAAGAGAATATTTGGCCTGAGGAAATTAAAAATCTACCTAAGAACAAAGATGGAGTGCCGGGTGAAATAGATGATCCTAAACTCCCGGGTGAAAAAGATATAAGACCGGGGGAAGAGAAAGACATCAAAATCCCGGCCGGAGTAGAGTATATATATCCGGCAGATCCAAACGCTCTCCCAAAGACTAAGATAAAAAGAGGAAGTGAGGATAGAGAGATAGAACTGCCGGGAGATACAATTAAACCAACGGCCGCTATATCTGATGTCCCAAGTCTCCCCGAAATCCTAAGTAAGCCAGATATTAGTCCCGAGGATATAGATAATTACGTTAAGGCAAGAAAAAACGACGAACTATATACTGACATAATAGATACACTGACACTAGAGGAAAATGGGAAGATAAATGATGGAAATATAAAACTGGCTGGTCTCTTAAGTGCTCTCCTAGGAAAAGACGAAATGACAGAGAACCAGATAAAGGGGGCCGCACAAAGTCTATTCCAATATTTCCAGACGACGAAAGCCCTGATTAATTCCGCTATAATAGAACCAAAACTACCTGATAAATTTCCAGACAGACAAGGATACGTAATACCTGAAAGAAGTGGAGTTGGGTATGCTGATTATGCTAGTCCTAACACATTTCTTAGATACCTGGCTGAAATTGCTACATATGGAACTTCTGGGAAAGGGTGGTTTGGAAAGGATAATAGTGGTTGGTCGGGTTATGCTAGACGAACACTCCTAGATACTACACTCAAAGCATTAGTTGCAACGAGAAGGTGGACTGAAAAGAAACTAGGAATAAACAGAGATAAACTTCCATATGATCAAGGTAATATTGCTGAAAAGAAAGATATAATGAGGCAAACCCTTGAAAAAGTTAGCAAGACCGGAAAGTATAGACCTAACATGGGAACTTTGCCTGGTGAGAAAGGTAAAGGACTTCTAGAAACAACGGGTAGGATTGTTGGTGGTATCGGTGAAGCAGTAAATATAGCGAAAAACATAAAAACAGGAAGAAATATTGTAGCCGACGGAATTGGTACTCTTGTAAGAAGTATTAGGGATGCGCAGAGTGTTGGAAATAATAATGAAACGCCTAAAAATGAACCTAGTAAAGTTCAATATCTAGTTGGAGAGGAGAATGCAACCATACACGACTTAAACAAAGATAATAGATTTTTCTTAGGAACTGGCCTTGGAATAACTATAGAAGATTTGTGTAGAGGGGATGGTTCTGAAATATCTACTATTGATAAATTGAAGGAAGCATTAAAAAATAGTCCATACACAACTACTCCCAGAAAATACATAAAATCATTAGGTGCTAAGAATAACGCGACCCTAGATACTAATGCATATTGGGAGGTTATTATTGAACCACTATGTGATAAAGATTTAAATGGTGGTTGGTCTTTTCTTCCAAGCATACACGAAATCAATCTGGAGAATGTGATTGAGCATGGTTATAGAACTCACTATGACAAATGGATTCCACTCAGTAATATAGAGCTTCAAAAATCTAAATTAACCTCAAAAACTCTCGGCCTTTATGATGGTGAAATATCATATCCAGTATCAGTCGAATATACCAATGAGCTTAGAATGACTGTTATAGATGATCAATATAAATCATGGAGAAGATATTTTCAGAAGGTATCTGATGTGTCTGTATACTCATCTGAAGCCCACTCTGTTAAATGGTATCAAGAGAGATCAAAAGATAGTAGCCATCTCGTCCGGCCGACTGCAATAGATAAGAGTAAATTCTGTATTGCCTACTATAAAAATCTTACATTCAGGATTCGGCTTTATTTCATGACTCCACAATATTCGACGATAAAGAAATTCGATCTCCTGTGTGTTATGAAAGATTTCTCTGAAGAATATTATGGAGATATCGATGCTGGTAGTCAGGATCTTAATATTTCGTTTTCAATTGTTGGTGAAAATCCTAAAGACAATAACTTAATGTATATAATTAACTCTAATGGCGTTGGGTCGTGGGCATATAAGACTGGAAAAGATGTCGAAAAACTTGGTTCTGATATGGACAGTAGTATCCAAGCGTCTGAGGTCATTAGGTCTAAAAACGAGGATCAAGCAGCACAGGAAAACAAAGATAATGGAGATCAGCAAAGAAAAGACCCTGGTGGTAAGTCTGGCGGAACGGGTCATCAAGATCCAGATCAAGGATCATCTTCTTCCACACAAAAACCAGATCCGGTATATGTAGAGAAAACCTATGTCGCACAGGATACAAAGGATTTTTATGATTATCCGTGGCAAGCTGAAAAGATGACATTTAAAGACGGAGTAGCTAATATATCAGACTTAATATGTATTTAAAACTTGGAACAATCGGAGTAAATTATTCTACTCCAGAAATTAACGATTTTATGATTTACTCTGAGGTTCCTGATTCATCAATTTCTTATGAGTCACCGATATTAGTACGAACCTTAGAGGAACTTGAGATTTGGTTTGGAAAGTCAATGTTAGATTATCCTATGCTAGTCGAAATACTAAACCATGGAGGAGTTCTTTATCTTTATGGACCAACTAGTGTAGAAGATAGGGAGTCCGGGGTTATAAATATTTCCGGCTATAATGAGGTTTGGTTTAACTCTGACGAAGAAATACCAATTCCAGAAACACTGATGAATTCTGTTCCTATCTATGAAAATGTTAAGTATCGGGTATCAGAAGAAAGTGGACAAACTGAATGGTGGATTTGGAAAGAAGGTGCTTGGTTAAAGGAGTCGCAATTTCCACAAAACATGGCAAATACATCGACATCACTAAATAACCGTGACACACTCTTACTATCCGTCGCGACTAAATACAAGAGTGGAAATTTCTATTGGTACGAAAAGAATGGAAACAAAAATCTAGTCCGAGATCAAATAGTTTATGCTTTTAATTCAGAGGGTATCTTAGTTCAGTTTAATGGTGGCAATGACCTTCATGAGATTTCCGGACAGCAAGTAAAAATAAGTCCCGTCGGAAAAGTTCTCTCACAAGTTAATATAGAGGGTGAGGCAGTATCTGAAGTTTATGTTAGTCATCCAAAGTACTCAGAAGATTCAGATAGTGCCTTAGACGAATCATTCCCAGAGGGCGATCCTAGAAAAGATATAATCATCGAATCTAATAGCCGAGGGAATACGTACAGCCTAAAGATAACTTATCCAGAAGATGAGAATCCGGCTAATGTTTCACTTGGGGATGGATTCTTTATGTATACTAATTCATCGGGCGAATCCAAATATGCTAAGTTTGGTGGAATGACTGAGATCGATATTCTTGATACTTATAGTATCGATGTGACAGCTGTTTGTAGTAGTTCTTTCTCTGTCTCAACGGTTAAAGACTTGGTTGATGTATTGACGGAAGTACAGACAGAGGGAAACAATGCTCTCTATAAGTATCAAAAGAAGCCGGGTGAAATAATCCTTTATACTGCATCAGGTCGTCCAAAGTTTACATTCTTAGGTCATTTCGTTTCCTCTAATCCTGGTGTTATGGTTGAAGCAGATGAAGACACTAATTCCAGACTCTTAGATCAATTTATAAAAAGTCAGGGGTGGCCAGGATTATACTTTTGGAGCAGAACAATTGGTAGAGACTCTGATATTTACAATGATAGCCGAGATATTAGTATTAACACTGAAGAACTAGAGGACGGTGAGTATCTGGTTAAAGTCTCTAGATATGACTACTCTGAATATTTTACTGGTAGATGGGGAGATATAGAAGACAAAATAAACCAAGAATCAAAATTAATCAGGTGTTCAATTGTTGATAGCGACTCTGAAATTAGACTGCCGGAAGGAGGGACTTATAAATTATCCGGTGCGGTAGAAAATAAGTCAGATCCCGGCAGTAGTTTTTGGAAGTCGCTCTACACCCTTCTTGATCCTCCTGGTGAAACTGTATGTCCTGATTTCTTCCTCATTCCTTACCTCTATTATTATGAAGGAAGGAATGACAAAGAATTAATCGAACTGGCAGAGAAATATAATACTCAGTTTGTAATCTCTGAGAAATATCCATACCAGTTAGAGAAGAATTTAACGGGCGAGGAGGATAGAGAAAATCGGGTAATGTATTTTTATGGAGACCTGGAAATAAATGAAGTTGGTTTTCCAGCAGCATATCCATTTCTCATCGGTGTCTTAGAAAATTCCTCAATATATACAGCGAAATTATTAAAAAATACAATAGGAAAAGACGTTGATTATAATACCCTAGATGAGAAAAAGTGTAATTATCTTGAAAGTAATAATCAAAGGTACTTCTATAAAAAATACAATTCTGGGGATAATTATATAACGACTGCCTGGAGAAGATTTTTAATAGGGAAAATATCAAGAGAATTAGAGAAAAATAAATGGAATTACCTTGGAACTAGATATACAGGAATAATTAAAAACAGAATAGAAGAAGTCCTAAGTCGGGTAAAAAATAATTTCTCTATGATTCGTGATATACAAATTTCCGAATTTCTACCAGATCCACAAAGTCAGACAATTAATATGATAATCGATATAGAAACGACGGATCTGGTAGACAATCACATAGAACTAGACATCTTAATTAATTATAATAAACGATATGAGTAAAATAAGCGAATTAGTCCATAATGCCAATGGTTATATGGACTTCGTAGACTATGCACAAAAATATAAGGACGACAATAAAGAGTTCCTTAGGGGTGATATGTGGCAGCTTGATTGGGTACCGCCTAGAATTGTTTATTGGCCAGGTGAGACAATCATGAATACCAGACTTAATACTGTAAACGTTGCTCTGAATTATGGTGTAACTGGAATACAGAAGAGAATGCGTGGAAACTTTAGCATCTATCAACAGACTGGTCAGGATACTTCTGGTACACTGACTCTTGGATTTATTGATAAAGAAGATCAGGCAATTTCTTATTTTATAACTGACTGGCGTAATAAGATAGCAGATCCGGATACCAAATTCAGTTTTCGTAAAGACGACCTTGTAGCTGATAAAATTACACTGCATATCTTAAACTCAAGTCGTATTCCAGTCAGAACCCTTGAATTCTATAATTGTATCATAATGGATGGTCCACTAGATGAGTCAGGTGTCGATCAGGACGGTACAGATAGAGCAGATATTCAATTAAGTATGATGTTCGAACATCATAGCAGAACGTTTAATAATATTTAATTTAGTTTATAGTGGGGATAGGAATAAATAAAGTCTTGTCCCCACTAAAATTAAAATGATTATGAAAAGAATAGGAAATTATAAATACTATACTAGAGAAGAATTTATAAAATTATCTGAAGAAAAATATGGAGTTGGGTCTTTTGATTATTCTGAAATAAAAGACGAAATTATAAAATCAAATATAAAACAAACATTTGTTTGTACTGTCTGCGGGAAAAGAATAATAGAAACTCCGACTGAACACTTACAACACTTAAGAAGTAGATCGGGTGGAAAAGCCCATAAAGACATTCTTGGCTGTATTGATTGTTATAAAAAAGAGATGAAGAAACAGAAATGGGAGAAGAATGTAAGCATATTTTTGGAGAGATCAATAAAGCAGCACGGGGATAATTTTGACTATAGTTTAGTCAGAAGCACATACATAGACAACAGACATCCAGTTAGGTTGATCTGTAAAAAGTGTGGAAGAGCGTTTGATGCAATTCCTAGCCACCACGTCAGATCAAAAACAAACGAGTGCCCAAAATGTGTGTCAGAACGAGTTGGTATATCTCAAAGAATGTCCGAAGAGGAATTTATTAAAAGAGGTACCGAGATTTATGGAGATATCTTTGACTATTCTGAACTTGACTACTCTGGGATAACAAAAGAAGTAACTGTAATAGACAAAAGGACGGGCGAAAAACTTACTACAACCGCTGAGAATTTTCTTAAAGGAGCAAAGTTTGGAAAGAATCACAGCTTTTTAGAAACATCAGTATATCGTTGGTTAGAAGAAAACAAGATAGAGTATAAGAAGGAAGTATATCTAAAGTCTGATGTATTTAGTTCTCGTGAATTCATTAGAGTAGACATAGAAATAGAGAACTTTAATGGAGTAAGATACTATATTGAATGTAATGGAGAACAGCACTATAGATTAAAATCAGCAGCATATTTATCAGGTAAAGGTAATCAAAGTGCTGAAGAAAATTATAGAAACCAGGTACAAAGAGATTCAGACTTAAGAAAGTATTGTAAAGAGAATAATATAATCTTAATTGAAATTCCCTATACTTTTGAAACATACAATAGAATAGACACAGCTCTAACCTCTATTCTCCTCGAAAATAAAATCCCGGATGAAGTAATAAAGCAGCCAGAGATAGAAGAGATAACATAATCCCAGATCGATTTAAGTATCTACCCTTCGATGTGGAATCTGGGATCAAAAACTAGAAATATGATAATAAAGAGAAAAGACTATAAAGAAATTCCATACACTAAGGACAACATCAATCTATATAAATCCCCCGAGAACTTACTTAAACATGCTAGGATTGGGAAGGAGGTTGATGGTATTATGTTAGTTGATAAGAAAACTAATGAACTAATTGGATATGTTGCTTGGGAGGGAAATTATATAGTCGCTCTTGAAGTCATATCTAAGTATCGTGGGAATGGATTTGGTGACATTCTGATTAAAAAAGCAATTGGGTTAGGGGCAGAGAAATTAAGTGTAGACAAAAATAATATCGCCGCCCGGAAGCTATATGAAAAACACGGCTTTAAGAAAAATAATACAGATCTAGGGCCAAAAATGATAGAATATGAAAGAAGTAATTTTAATGTTTGATCCTGGCCATGGAACTAGAGAGTATACGGCCGGAAAAAGAAGTCCAGACCAAAGCTTAATTGAAGGTGAGTGGGCTAGAGATATGGTTGAAAGATTAATCAAGGCATGTGAAGAGGTTGGGATTAAGTGTTTCAATATAGTCCCCGAGAATGAAGACATAGCGAGAATGGTTAGAGTTAAGAGGGCTAATGATATAGTCGCCAAAAATCCGGCCGTTACATGCTATTATATTTCAGTCCATATTAACGCCGCAAAGAATGATAGTAAATGGCACAACGCAACTGGTTTCACGGTCTGGGTTAGTAAAGGAGCAAGTGGAAAGAGCGTTGAGTTGGCGAGAAATATTTATGAGACTGCGGCGGATGACTTTGGACTGAGTGGAAATAGATGTGTACCGGCCGAAAAAGTCTGGCGGGCGAATTATGACGTTATCTATCACACTAAATGTCCTGCCATCTTAACTGAAAACTTATTTATGGATAATATAGTCGAGTGTGAGTTCTTAAAGTCTGAGAGAGGGAAGGAAATAATCTGCAACTATCATCTCGTCGGAATTATGAAAACACTCGGCCTACCATACTCACTAATAATCGGATAAAACTTATGATAATTAAAAAACAGAATAGCTTTTCTAGGGCTGGAGAATTAAAGAAAGCGGAAAGAGCTGCTAAGAAAAAGTCTAGAGAAGCATATAGAGCCGCCGAGATAGAAAAGAGCGGACTTGATAGGTATATGAAGAAGCATCCAGAAGAAATGGCCAAGCTTGGGGCAAGGAGAATGAACTTAGCGACTCAGGCGAAGCATGGAAGAAAAGCCTACCTAATAAGTAGTGAAGGAATATCTACGACTGGAGTAAATAGAGAACTAGCTAGTGTGTATACAATTCGAAACCATAACGACTCGCTCAAACTTGAAAAACAGGTGGTGGGTCCAAAACAAGCATACAAGGATCTTAAAAATAATCCTAAAAAGTTAAAAGCTCTTAAAAACGAGTTTAAGAGTGCAAAATTAGAAAGAAAAGTAAAAAGACTGTTTAAGAAATAATCACTTTTGCAGATTAAAAGTCCACACAAGAATTTTCGTTTGTTTAATTAAAGGAAGGAGGTAATTAAATAGTGTGGCAGGAGAGAAGAGCTGTTGTGAAATACCTCTGACTCTTCTTTATTACCCATCCTTCACAGTAATAATATGAAAAAACTAATCTTATCTCTCCTCTTCATCTTTGTCTTATCTTGTGGGCCTGGGAAACTTCTGACCTGGGAAAAGATAGGATATGGTGACGTAATGGTAGAGGAAATAAAAGACATAGGACCTGACCAGTTTGAAATCATATGCCAAAACGATACAATCCCACAAAATCTCGATCTATGGGAGAAGACTTGGTTTAAAGATTACGAAACGGGTGAAATAATTTATCAATACGGCTACATGAAGAGAGAAGATACGATTTATATACTTCTTCAAACTTCGGGTGGCTGGACAATAACAAAAAGAATGATTAGGAAATGATAATTAAAAGAAAAACATATTCTGCCTTAGGTTATATTGCAGGTGCAGCAGCAGGAGATCTTGTAGGTGCTAAGGTTGGGTCACTTGTTGGTAGTAAAATTAAGAAAGTGCCGTCTCAATATGAAGTGAACGATGTAAAAGAGGCACTAGAGTATGATAAAAAGCTACTAAAGAAAATTAAATCTGGCAAATCTCTATCCTCATATGATGTTGCTCCATATTCTGGTACAATTATAGTTGAGGATGGGAATGGTGTTGTAAAAAAGTACAAAGATCCACAAGAGAGACAAAAGCTTATAGACAAACTCGAGAAGTCTATACAAGAAAAAGAAGACTTTTTAAAGAACAAAGACAAAAAGGTAAGCAATAGGTCTAAACTTGGTGGATTTATTGGTGGTACTCTAGGAATTGGTGCCGGTCTGTTAGCAACTAAAGCAATACTTAAAAAATAAACAGTACGACAATGTTTGGATTTGAGCCGACAAAATTTGATGGGACTGAGATTGAATATACCCCGAGAGAATGGAAAGACTTTAAACTCCCGGCCGTGTATTCCTTCCTAAAATACATGCCGCCCGTAATTGATCAAGGAAATGAGCCGATATGTGTTCCTTCCTCCTTATCAACCTGGCTTAACTGGAAATTGAATTCTGTGGTTAACGATGGGGAGGAAAGAGATAATGGTTTTCGGCTCAGAGAAATTTTTAAGGCCGGGCGGAAATATGAGGAAGAAGATACGGCCGAAGAAGGAATGACATTTAAAGCAGCCCTGAAATACCTAAGAAAAGAAGGAGCCATGGGGAATAAAGGGATTGTTAAGATTGGTTATTATGCAACGATCAACTCATATCTCCACCTTAAATCAGCCCTCTTTATGAATGGTCCTTGCTTTGGTGCTCTTCCGGTTTATAATTCTGCCTACAACGATTTTTGGAACCCGGGACTTGGTAATCTAGAGGGTTATCATGCTGTTGCTCTAGTTGGATATACTGAGGGAGGGATAATCTTGAGGAATTCGTGGGGAAAGGGCTATGGCAGGGACGGATACTGGGAAATACCATACCTTGATTGTCAGAAATTTTTAGAACTTTGGACAATAATATCATGATAATAAAGAGAACAAAAATTTATAGCTTCTTTGGATTTGGGAAGAAGAAACCAGACGTAAAAGAATATAAGCCAAAACAATTTATCCCATACACACCACAAATTGAAGCAGAAATAAAAAAGATCCTACCAAAAGAGTATACAAAGCTTCAGGATTTCTATAAGTATCTCGGAAAATTAGAGAATGAAATTGGTATATATCCTGAATTTGGAGTGACGATTTATAGCAGAGTTGAAGATCTTTGGGATATGCTAGAACTTGAATATGATGTGTCTAGTGTATCTGAATTTATTGAAGAAAACGACAGAATTGAGATAATTAATGAATATAATCTCAACGACAGGCTATATTGGAACTTTAGACTCAAGAGATGGGAAACTGCTGAAGGAAAGATGCTGTCTTGGAATGATGTGAAAAACTGGATTATCGGCGTCTATGAATCAGAAAAGAAGTGGTGGGAAGAAGACTACTCAAGATTTGGAGAGAATGGAACTGATTATATAGAGTACTGTGATAAGGCCATTAAGAAAGCAAAGAGTGTGTTATGATAATAAAGAGAAAGAAGACCGCCGAGAATTTTAAGCCTAAGTTCCGAGCGCGATTTAGAAGGGGTGATTTTACATATGTCCAGGCAAAAGACCCCAAAAATGAAGCGCTCAATCACCAGGCTTATGTAGAGGTGGCGGGCGAAGATGAATTTAAGAATAACCCTGAGACATATAAGATCAGGGCCGGTAAATTTTAAGATATATTCCGGCGTAGTTTGAATGTACTTAGCCGGGATCAAAATAAATTAATAAAGGAAGATATGGCAAAATATTTAGATGGAACTGGCTTAGGAATTTTATGGAGCAAGATTGGTGAGACATACCTTCCTTTATCGGGTGGAACTCTTACATCTACTTCGGGCACAGTTCTTAATATTAACTCAACGGCGACCGGGGGAGCGACGAATGTTCTCTTTAAATCAAATGGAACAGGCAAGGCTCAGGTTGGTTATAGTACTGCTTCGGGCGCATATATAAAGAATATCACGGCCGGAAAAGAGTTGGGAATATCAGACTCGGGTGCTCTTAAGTATGACGGAAATGTAGTCATAACATCGAGTAATTTTTATGACTATGGAACCGATTTACTCCGAGTCTATAAATCCCTGACAAATAACAACTCATTATCGGCCGTATCAAGCTCTACCAAAATCGCCCTCTCACACATACCCACCGACAGCAGATTATCATACGTCGATCCAGGGGCCGGTGTTAGTGTGACAGTCGAAGATACAACAGGAACGACAGGGATTGTTCTTTGGGGTGCGGAGAGTGCGGGAAACGTGGCTCTATCGGTTAATGGTGCCTCGAAGGTATTGGTTAAGAAAGAAGCTGTCGATGGTTTATATAGCTCGATTGGTACTTTGTCTGGCTATTTTTCATCTGGGTCGGCTTATAATTCACTAGCGCTCGAAGGTCATAGTGCATCTTATTTCTCGCCGGCCACACATACACACGACCTGGAAATTGCAACAACGACGGATAACAATCAAATCACCTTAGCCTACGGTGGAAAATATAAACTGAGGGGAGGGGGTTCTGAATTTGTGTTTACTATGCCGGGCGGAGATGATACTAATACAACCTACACCTTCGCATCTGGCACAACTAAAGGCGCATTCAAAGTCACACCCTCAAATGGAAGTGCTCAGACAGTAGAAATATATGGTTTAAAGTCGGCTGCCTACACTGAATCAAGTGCCTATGCAACATCAGACCACAACCATAGCATCGAAAATCTGACAAACTTTTCGAGTCGAGTTTATGATGCAACAACGGCGAGAGCAAAGAATACCGTCCTGGCTGGTCCTTCATCTGGGTCATCGGGGGCAGCGAGTTTTAGAGCACTTGTGGCAGCTGATATTCCTTCTCTGTCATGGTCAAAGATAGGATCAGGCAAACCAAGTACATTAGAGGGATATGGAATAACAGACGCCGCCCTAGCCACACATACACATGACATATCGATAGTGGCCGGAGGAAATGGAGACAGTAACCAATTAACTCTGGCTTATGGAACGAAGTATAAGTTGACGGCGGGCGGAAAGAGCTTTATATTCACAACTCAGAGCTCAGACAATACCAACACTACTTATACCTTCGCATCCGGGACTACTAAAGGAGCGTTTTCTGTGACTCCGGAAGGTGGGAATGCTCAGAGTGTATCAATTTATGGCTTAGGATCGGCTGCTTACACTGAATCTTCGGCATACTCAGCGGCGGATCACAAACACGACATATCAATTGCAACCACGACAGACGGAAACCAACTAAATATCGCTCGTGGGACAAAATATAAAATAACAGCAGGCGGGAAGAGTTTTGTATTTACTACTCCCGCCTCTGATAATACAAAT
>Ga0247608_10005854_pt1 | contig 13165 bp, 10 predicted proteins | sample 176DNAGHGlowgp2_FD_193490 | JGI IMG/M metagenome (GOLD analysis project Ga0247608, IMG submission 193490) | Sheep rumen microbial communities from Palmerston North, Manawatu-Wanganui, New Zealand - 1766 DNA GHGlow gp2 | ecosystem: Host-associated > Mammals > Digestive system > Stomach > Rumen ... | reverse complement strand
AACAAATATAAGTCCATTAGATTACTTATCATATTTAGTTAGTTGTATGAAACCTAGAAATACAAATAACAATAGTTTACAACAAGGTTCAGTATATGTAATGAATATAGTAGACAACCCTACTCAAATTGCAAATACAGATACTACAGGTAATTTTATTTTTGATGGTTCATATTTTAAAATTACAAGAAATGATAGATATAGTGATGCCTTTGATACTTATTCAATAGATATAGGTTTCCCATCTCAAAATATAATAACTCAATTCTCAATAGACCAAAATGAAAATTATGCTTTACTTTATGATTTTCAAGGTAAGATAAATGAGAGTAAGTATGTAGAATGAATAGGTAATGATGGTCAACCTGTTCAAGTATTTGCACCAGTTGTATCATCAAGAAATAATAATTATAGAACACAAGAAGAAGATAAAACTTGGTGAACAAAGGTAACTGAATATCCAATTAAGGCAACCATAACATTAAAAGGTTTATTACGACCAGCAATACTAATGAATTATGTAAGATTAAATACATATTTTTGAGGTCAAAAATTTAATGGTGGTTGTGGTTTATTTATTATAACTCAACAAGTAGATAATATAGGTTTAAGTGGTTTTACAACAACACTATCATTAACAAGAGTTGGTGGAGATAACTCATAAGTTGTATAATATAAAGATAGGGGTGTAGATTATGATAACAAAAGCAAAAATACTACAACTACCTAAGGGTGCTTATCATAATGAGCAAGGTAAGTTAGTAATAGATAACAAATTTAAGATTTATGTACCTATCTTTAGAAGAGCAGGTGAACCAGAAAATAACCCTAGTGGTGCTTCTACTATGTATGCAACACTATGTTATAACCCAGGTGCAGAAAATGGTTATAGAGTAGGTGATGTTGTATATATTTCATTTGAAAATAATCAAGTAGGTGAGCCAGTAATACTAGGTAAATTATTTTTAAACAATACACAAGAAAGTGAAAATTCTACCTATTTAATTGGCGATGAATTAAATATATCAAAAAGTGCTAAATTACCTATAGATACAACAATAGGTGATGTAAAATTATCAAATATTGAAAACCTATTTCAACAAGTAGGTGTGTTATATGATAATACAGTAAATTTAAATGATGTGGTTATTCCAAATTTAATGGATAATGAAACATATGATAAATTTAAAACATTACCATTTTTAAAGGATGAATGTCTTAAAACTTTAAATTTATTAGACCCAAATTTACTTTCTGAATTTACTTATTATGATGATAGTAGTATTATTAATCAAATAAGTCAACGTGCTTGAGATTATTTATATCTTAAAATTAATGAGTATTTAGACTTAGGTGATAAATTTATAGTAAGTGATTATATAAATATTGAAACATTGTCATCTTCTTCAGTATATACATTATATGCACACACATTAGATGAATATAGAGTAAATGATTTTATGGTTCTTCATTATGATTATGATGGAACTAATTATGTTTATCTTGACTATGATGATAGTAGTAGAGTTGCTAATGATGTAGCAGAACGTAGTGGTTTGTACTCAAGTCCTTATCCTTATATAAAAATTTTATATTTTGGTGCTAAATATAGTGATGAAATTACTCATAAAGGTGAAGTTAAGTTTTATTTATTAGAAAAAACTATTGAATGAGAAGATTATAATTTATTAAATCAAATGGATTATAATGGTAAGATTATACACGAAAAGCAATTAGAGGATGCTATTAATGAAATTGATATTGGTAATTATGATTTATTATTTACTTTTGATTTTCAAAATGATAGATGAGATAGCGTGTATAGACCAAGTACTAACCCACCATTTAGTAATGCAATAATTGATTGATATACATTATCTCAGTATAAATATATAACAATATTATATTTTGAAAATGCTGAGATACTGAGTGGTGGTGGTTATAAATTTATATCGTCACCAAAAACATTAACAATAACTAATTATGATAGTTCTTATTTCCCAGATAACAATAATTCAGGAATAAGAATAAATTTGAATTATACCCCAGGTTATATATATAACCCATCTAGTTGAGTAAGGTCATTGTACATAATTTATAATGTTGGATTAACAACTGGTGTGTGTTATAAAGTAGGAAATTCAAGTGCAACTGCTGAAAACTTCTTAATACCATATAAGATTTATGGTCATAATAAACTATAAATGAGAGGGAGATTAAAATATGAAATCAATAGGTTTTCCAAAAATGTTTAGTACTTCTACCTCATCAAATGTAGTAGTAGATAAACAAGCAACTTTAAACAATATAAAATTACTATTAGGCTCAGAAAAAACATCGTTGTTTGGTGACCCGTATTATGGGATAAAGTTAAAGTATTATATGTTTGAGCAAAATGGTAAATTATTAAAAGATATTATAATAGATGAAATATATTCACAAATAAGAACTTTTATACCTCAAGTTATAGTGAATAGAAGTGACATAGATATTGTTCAAGATGTTCGTGGTAAATTAACTGCAAATATTAGAGTAACTTATGTTGTTGATTACTCACAAGAAAATTATAGCCTAGTATTATTTAAGGAGGATTAAGATATATGATTAATAATGAAGAATTACAGATAAGCAGTAGGTCATATATTAACAAAGATTTCCAAACAATTTATCCAGAACTTGTTTCAATAGTTAAAACACTAACTAATAGAGTAAACCCAGAAGAAACAAATGAAAGTGACCCATTTATTGTATTGCTAAAGTTATTAGGTTTTATGGGTGATAAATTAAACTACAATGTAGATAAAAATATTCTTGAAGCATTCTTACCAAGTGCTACACAAGAAACATCAGTTAGACAATTACTTGAAACTAATGGATATACAAAAAGATATTATCAATCAGCAAGTACAGAAATATCATTATTGTATCAAGGTGATTTATCAAATCATAAAAGTATTAGATTAGAAGCATTTAATACTCAATTTACTGATGAAAACAATACTGTACTATATACATTACTTACCGATATTCCCATTACTAACAACCAAGATACTTTTAGTGGTATAGTTACAGAAGGAACTCCGAAAGATTTATCAATCAATGGTAATACTTCAATTCAATTAAGTAATTTAGATGAAAATTATAGATTATATTTACCAGAAACAATGGTAGCACAAAATAGAATTTATGTTAAGAATGTTGAAAGTAGTGATTGAAATACCTCAGGAAATACAGGTGATGGTTGGTCACAAGTATCAAATCTAAATTTATATACACCTAAGTCAAAAAACTTTAAATTTGGTTTTGATAGTAATAAGAATTTACCTTATATTCAATTCCCAGATGATATTATTGAATTAATAGGAAATGGATTAAATGTTAAGTATATTGTTACAACAGGTGCAAATGGAAATATACCTAGAGGTAAATTAACAGTATTAAGTAGTCCATCAAGTGATAATTTATATTATTATGTTGGAAATACATATTCAAGCGAAAATGTAGTATTGAACGATGAAATAAACAATCAAAATTTATTAAGAATTTTTAATTATTATGCCTCTACAAATGGTTCAAACCCAGAAACAATAGATGAAGCATATAATAATTTTAAGAAGACAATAGGTACATTTAATACATTAGTAACACCTAGAGATTTTGCTAATTGGTTATATATGTATGTAGATTCAAATACATCTTATCCTATAGTAAGTAATATTCAAGTAAGTGATAGAAGAACAGACACAACTTTTTATCAACCTATAATTACTTATAATGATTATGGTGTTACAACTGATTATGCTTATGTACACGGAAAAGGTAGTGATAACAAAACACCTAATGCAAATACAATAACACCTTTTGATTTAGTATTATATCCATTACAACAAGTTAATAACTATACAATTTATAATCAAGAAGGTGAATTAATTTCTACAAATTATGATAAAACATTTACAAAGGGAGATGTTATACCTACATTAATAAATGTTTTACAAGATAATCAATCAACAGACCATACCTATATTGGTATCTATGATAGTGAGTCATATCTATATAAAAATTATTATACTTTAACAATTAGAGTATCTACTATAGATAAGGTTAATGTTGTAGAAAGAAAGAGCATTGTTAATAATATTAAACAAGCATTATTTGATAATTTCAATTCAAGAAAATTAGATTATGGTTATGAAATACCAACAGACACACTATATAGTGTTATATTAAATTCAGATACTAGAATTAAAAATGTATTCTTAGATGACCCACAAATAAATACTAAAGTTTTACTTGCTAATGGTACAGAAGAAGATTTAACTGGTAATTATTATATTGATATGTTAGCAAGAAATATACTTGCAGGAAAAGTTAATTTATATAATTACATATATGGTTTTAATTTTGATTTTAGTATGTCTATGAGTGGTGATAGTGAATTAAATTTAATAAGTGATGTTACTTCTCTTACACCTAAATTAACATTGACACAACCTTATAGATATACACTACAAGAAAATCAAGTTGTCCAATTATTCAGTAACAATTTCTCAAATTACCAAACAGCAACAGTAGGTGTAAATTATTATTGAGATTCTACAAATGCACTATTACCTAATAAATTACATAAAATAGGTGGTTCTGAGGTATTATATCTTTCTTATACTAATTCTGAAAATGTAAAGAGGACATATGAATATAATGCAAATAGTATAAAGGTATATGATGAAAATGGTTGGGAGATTGTAAATTTAAGGCAAACAAATGTTGTCAATTTAATTGAGCCTACATTCCAACTAACACCTACGGGTCTAAGTGGAACAGTAATTGTTCTATCACCAATACCTAATCAACCTAATTTTGCTCAATTAGGCTCTAATCAAGAAATTAAATTTAAAAAGAAAAATTCTAAAATATTTGATAGTGGTACTTACTTATTCTATTGGAAAGTAAATAATTCTACAAATCAATTATTCCCAGAGAATGCAACTAGTATTATATTAGGTGAAGATGAATATTTTATGTACACAGATTTATCTAAATCAAGTGTAGAAATATTTAGTTCAGGAACTAAGATAACAAAGAATGGTTTAGGTAGTTATAATTGAACTTGTGTACAAACAGACACAAGTGAACTAGTTGATGGTGATTTATCAGTATATGCTGGTATAGATTGGAAGAATATTACTTTTAGTAGTGATAATACCTTAGAGTTAGCACAACAAACAATCTTAACATTAACAAATAAAGATATAGTCACATATAATGGTACTATAGATAATAAATTGACACTAATTCCTAATGGTAACAAATTTAGTTATCATATTAATGGTGGTGATGGTGATGAAATTAAATACGATGACTTACACGACTATCAACTAAGAACTAGATTAGACATAAATTGTGGACCAGATTTACCTCAAACATTATCTAGCAATAATGAGGGAACTAATAATAAATATACAGAAGAGATAGACTATACATATGGTAGTAGTTCACAATCTAATACATTAGTTGACACTACAATTAAGACTAACTATTTAATTCAACGTTCAGGAAATGGTGTGATAGACACTAAATTATCAGGAACAAGTGAACCATTTAGTGTAGTTTCATATACACCAGTTGCAGATGATGATTTAAATATAAATAACCCAGAAGTAGCAAAAAAACAAGGTAAACAATATAAGATAGAATTTAAGGATGTAAAGAAAGATACAAGTACAAATAAATATATAGTAAAAGTAGATATACCTAGATTAACAGGTTGTGAAACTAAATTTATGATTTATTTCTCTAAAAAGAGTGATACTGATAGTGTTTCATATAATTATGATACAGTAGAAGCAGATAAAGCATTAAATAATGGTGTTAATATATTCTCACAAGGTAATAAAAATGAGATTACATTTACATTCACATCCAACAATATGGGAACATCAGAAAGTTATATTATATTAGATGAAGTTAAAGTTACGCAAGGTTATAATAATGCTTTCCATTTAACTAATGGACAAGAAGCAACCTTAAAAAATAAAATTGATGATTTAAAAGGAAACATAGGTTTCTATGAAACATATGAAATACCTTATGCTAAATTAATAGACATAGATGACTTTAGAAAATCTGAGGTTATGTGAGATAAGAATAATGTACTAAATAAATTTACATTACCACAAATTAATTTCAATACAAATACAAAAATAGATGTATTAAAGTCATCATTAAAGTAATAAAGGAGGGTATATAATATGATTAGTATTCAAAAATATACCCCAGAAGTATATTATGATAATTCGAGAGATTTTCAAGCGATAGGTAGGGTTTGTGAAGTTTTATATAACTACCTTAAAATGAATGTAGATAATATGGTAGGTTTACCAGTATCAGATAATACAGACCCTAACTTATTAGATTTAGCCTTATTGACTTTAGGTTTCGATAAGCACCATAACTATACTAACGTAGATTTAATTAAATTAGCAGAAATATTCAAATATGTAATGAAAATTAAAGGTACAAAAGTAGCAATAGAAGAAATTATATATTTGTTATTAAGAAGTCAAAATATTGAAGAAGAGTCATTTATACTAAATATTCATTCATTAACAGGTGAATTAAGAACTACTAGTTGAGAGGCTACAGAAACAAAACCTGATACATTCTCAATAGATTTATATGTATCGAATAAATTGAAAGATATAATATTAATCGAAGATGTATTTGATTATATACTACCAGCAGGGTTTATATATCACATTTATGCTTCTTCTACTCTTAGTGGTTCTATTGAAACTAGAATTAAAAATACTAGTTATATTCTTAATAAGGGTTATGGTAAAAATGCAAACCCAGTATTTGGTCAAATATTTAAATCTACTGATACACCAAGTGACCCTCTTGTAGAATTACCTAATACAAGTAGAACATTCACTACAGTTGTTGTTAATAGCAATGACAAATGAGAACAAGATGATAAGGTGTGGGAACAAACATTAAATAATGAAGAAAGTGAGAGTAATTAGTTATGGGTAGAAAGAAAAAAGTAGTTGAAGAACAAGTTACAAATAACGAAAAACAAATCAACAATAATCTAAGTGTTTCAGAAGGTCAAAAATATAATGGTAATGTAAGTATTAGATTAGTTAAGAATGGTAAAACAGTTCAAACAATAAATAAACATAATGATGGGTTTTTACCATTATTTGATTTCTTAATAAATTGCTTAGCATCTAATTATAATAATGGCATAGGAATACCTAATTATATTCGTTGTGGCTATTCTAGTGGTAGTGGCAATGAACGAACTTATATAAATTTAATGAATAACCCATTATTAAGGTCATCTTCATTTATATCAAGTAAATCTATTTCAAATTCAAGTAATGTGCCTCAAATAAATTATCAATTTACTATACCTACTGTGATGTTAAGTCAAGAATCAGGTGCAATAGAAGATAATACTATTTTAAAAATAAATACATTTAGATTATATTCTTATGCTAACTTAAGTACCACAGTTAATCAAAGTGCAGAGGTAATATTAGATAAGGATGATACTATAAAAGTACCAATCATTGATTTACAAAAATATACTATGTTCATTACTTGGTCTTTATATATAACTAATTAAAAGATAGGAGAGATTAGATATGAGTTTTTTTGAAAGTGCTAATGTTAAAGTATTCCCTACTGCATATAGACAATATACTACTAAAAATACCAATGGTAATAATATTACTACAGTTACACAAATAGAATCGAGATTAAATACTGAATATAATATAACTAATTTAGTTAATGGATTATTAGACAATACAATTAACAATGGTAATTTTGTTATAGACGCAAGTGTTAGTGGTAATAGTAGAATACTTAAATTTTGTATGAAGGGCTATTATTTTGAAGTAACTAATGTACCAACTACTATAACTAATTTATGGGTAAAGATAGAAACATCATCTTTTGATTATGGACAAGAGTTAGTGCCTATCAATTATAGTAGTGGTGCTCAAAGAGATTTAGATGAAAAAGTAGAAGATGTTATTAATTTCAAAGGTTTAAACTATGTACAAAGTGAACCTAATGATAGTGAATATCTTAGAATATTAGAAAATGGTCAAATACCAGAAAAGAGTAAACTTAGATTTTCTACTAATCAAATAGGTTATTTAGATGGTACTTCTTGGGTATCACTAGGAACTAAATTTAAAACTAATACATTAGAAGCAAATGTTAGTTTTAAATCACCTAATATTTTAGTAGATACATCAAATAGTTTCCAAGTTAAAGGTATAAATAATAATTCTCAAAAAAATCAAGCAGTTTATGTAAATAATGATGGAAAAATTGTAAGTGGAAGTCACGCTAGTACAAAAACCATTGACGCAGGAACTTTTAATGTAATGAGTAGTGTAACTATGAACTCAGATGGCTCATTAAGTAGTGTAGGGACTAAGACTATACCTACTGACACAAGTTCTTTTACAAATGATAATGCACATTTACCTACAAGTGCACTAGTTAAGACAGTTACTGATAGATTACAAACAAATATAAATAATGAAGCAACTACAAGGTCAAGTGCTGATGCTGCCTTAGGTGGTAGAATAGATAGTGAGGCAAGTGATAGGTCAAGTGCTGATGCTGGTTTATCTAGTAGAATAGATGCAAATACAACTAGTATATCTGAAAGAGTTAAAAAAACTGAATTAACTTGGTCATATGCTAATGGTGTATTATCTATTACAAAGAGTTATTAATAAAAGGAGGGTTGGGTATGTCATTAATATATAATCAAAATGCTAACCCCAATGAAATTAAATTTAATGAAGAAGATGTTAAATATATTTATTTTAACAATACACTAGTTTGAGTAAAACCATTTAAATGTTATGTTAAACTTAATGATTGAAGTGGTGTTCAAAGTTGTACTTGAACTAGAACGTGTTTAGACCCAGCAATAACTGATAATAGTGGTTCTTTTACAAGTGATGGTCTTATATATGCTTATATTGGTGATAAGATAACATTTACAATAACAACAAATACTGGATATCACTGAGCCACTACTGATGTTACTGACAGTAGTTTGAATGATAAAACTAGTTGAAGTAATACAATAGAGATAAGTAGTGAAATTAATGCCCCTCTACCTAATATATTTAAGAACCATTATTTAGTAAGTGTTTCAGGTGTAGATAAAGACCCTGAGGGCAATGAAGGACATATAGGTGGTGTTGATTTATCAACAGATTCAAATTATACAAACGTAGGTAATGATTTAAGTAAAAGTAAATATTTTGATTATAATGATGTTGTTTATGCTTTTTATAAAACTAGAGATAATGGTTTTGTAGAAGCACCTGGAACATTGGTTTCAGGAACAACAAATATTTATAGGGGTAGAAATCAAACAATTACTGAAAATTATGACTTCGGTAAAAGCACTTTATCTACCTTAACTTATCTCATCAGTTTTGATGGTGATGATAATGTTAGTTGAGTTCCTAATTCAAATAATGTTGGTGTATTCTGAGGTGACCACATTAAAGGTCAAAGTTGTGAATATAATACACCAAATGATGCCATTTTAATAGAGGTAAGTGCAGGAGATTATTCAGAAACTGATGTTTCAAAAACATCATATAGATTGCCTAATAGTTATTATTATATGTATGAAGATTTTACACATTCTGGAATATCTACAAGCACTGATGAAAGTGTTACTAGAGATTATTCAATTTATACTAGGGCTACAAAACTATCAAAAATAAATATAGTTAGTAATTGTTCAGTTACAGATAGTAATAAATATGGAATACGAGGAAGTAATACAATAACCTTTAATGATTCTATTGATTTAACTGGATGGAATGAGTTGGAAATTATTGGAACTAATGATGGTTATCTATTATTTGGAATTAATTTTAGTGAATATAAATGGACGGATGGAAGTGCTATTGACTCATCAAGTAAACGTACTTTAAAAATTTCTACTAGTAGAGGTAGTTTTAATGTTAATTACTTAGGTATAGGTGTTATCAATAATAATAATTGATATTGGTGATATTGAGCACAAGATGGTGGTCACGATGCTGACCAACAAGAAGTTCAATATACTTACAAAAATGTAAGATTGTATGATGAAAGTTTATTAACTAAAGTAAACATTAATGATTTATTAAAGTTTGAGGTTAATTACGACTATGATGATGATGATTATTTTCAAAATTGATTTGGCTTTGTTAATAATTCAACTTATGATGTATATATAGACTCATTTGTTATGTATGATGCCTATACGAATGGTAATGTAGTTGCAAGAAAAAGTAATATTACAGTTCCACCAAATTCTAGTACAAAATTTATGAACCCAACTACATTTACATCTAGTAAAGGTGTAGGTATAGGTTATGCTATAACCTTAATTTGAAATGGCACAACATATCATTGACCAAGTTTTTATAATAATCATATGAATGATGCTTGAGGAACTAATACAACTGGTCTTGGTTATTCAGTTAAATGATTTACAGGTTGACCAAGAGTTGAAGAAACGTGACCTTAGAATTAAAACTCACATTTTTGTGGGTTTTTTCTTTTTTTATTATTGACTTTTTTGATTTTATCGTTTATAATAGTTATGTAGATAAACATAAGTGGTCTTCCCACTCAGCAAAAAAGCGTAAGAAATGGTTAGAACAGTCAACAATATCTACAATAAGTTAGGAGGCACTTATTATGAAATATTATATACCAGAATACAATTTAGGTAAATTAAAGAAATTAGTCAATAGACTATCAAAGAAAACTAAGGTTGAGTTTTCTTATGATGAAAATGATGTTAAACAAGAAAAGTTAGTTTTAAATGATGAAGTTTACCCTTATATGACAATAGGTGTAAATTTAGACATTGACTACAAAGTAGGTGACTACGAAGTAGTAGCAGAATTAGAGCATCAAGAAAATGGAAACATTATTAGACAAATTAATCACAATTATGAAGTTCCTACTCAATATAGAACTTGTAAGCCACATTGTGAACATTGTAATAAGTTAAGAAGAAGAGCAAATACATTCTTATTAGTAGACAAGAACCACAACTATAAACAAGTTGGTAAGAGTTGCTTAAATGACTACACAGGGTATGACACTTTAAAGTTAGTTGAATTAGTTAGTAGTTTAAATTTCTTACTAGGTGCTAATGAGTATGACGAAGATTTTATAGAATTTGTTAAACTTTGTAAGTGGGATAGTTTAAAAGAAATGGCTAATAGATTTTATCAATTATTATTAGCAAAAGGCTATAGCAAGGAAAATACATTTAATGGTTTAGATGATTTTCATTATAATGAAGAATTAGATGGAAAGATTGAAGAATTACTAAATGTTGTAAATACAGATTGGTATAACGATAATAGTAATTATTGTTATAATGTTAAAGTATTATTAGGTATGGAGTATATAGAGTATAAACATTGGAAACTATTAATATCTTATATCAATAGTGCTATGACATACTTAATGAATAAGAATGTTAAAAATGAATACATTGGCAAAATTGGTGATAGAATTGAATTTACAATTAAGTCAGTTAAAGTATTATTTAGAACAGAAAATTATCATTCTTATTACTTAGATGATTACATTTTCACATATAGAATTTTAACTAATGACAATTACGTTCTTATTTGGAAAACAGAAAAAGAGTTAAAGGATGGTATGACTATTAAAGCAACTATTAAAGAATACAAAGAGTACAAGGGTGAGAAACAAACAGTTATTACTCGTGGAACAGAAGTAGTTGTAAAGAAAGAAGAGAAAGAAATTAAACAATGTAAAGCCATAGAAAAGGCTCAAATAGCAGTATGGTTAGATTTATAGTTAAGGGAATAGTTAGTATTCCCTTGCTAGACTAACAAAAACACGCTTATTTTCGATTTTTATTATAAGCGTGAGTAAATTATCATTCTCAAAATAAAAAGTGATTTAAAAGGAAATTTAAGGAGGAACAATTAATATGGATAGATTAACAAAGAAAATAGATAATCCACAATATATGAATGATTATGAACAATTATGTAATCATAGTTATAGTATAATTAATAAGTTAGGTAAATTAGAGGATATATTTGAATTAATAGAAGAAATGTATAAGAAGCCAGTATGCTATAAACTTGATAATGGAGAATACTGTAGTGATGATTATACAGACTCTACTATTCTATATAACCCTAAAACCAATGAGATAGAAATATATGAATATGATTTTATAGCAAGATATAATGTAGAAGAATATGGAATAACTTGGTGGTTAAGAAAGAGTGAGGAGGAATAGATATGACTAAACAAGAATTAATTAAAGCAATGAAAATAGACAAGTGGTCTAAGAATAAAACCCATCAACAAGAAATAACTAAGTTAGCAATGTCTAGGTCAAAAGAAGTATTAGAGAAAGCATATGAAGTTTATCAACTTTCACCTAGATACTTAAATAAGATTGTTGAATTATTAACAGGTTATACAAAGTAATAGAAAATACTTGAAAACGTTTTCATTAAAAAAGTTCTATTTTTACTTTCATTTTTAGACTTTTTACTTGTATAGTATAGTAGAACTTTTCTTTTTATTAATTTTTCTTTTCCCAAAAAAATGAAATAATTAATATTAATTTAAATAAAAATAGAAAGGAATTTAAAATATGAAATTTTATGAATTTGAAAAAGCATTTAGAGGAGAATTAGATAGATTATTCTCAATAAGTAAAGATTTATATGCGTCAGTTAATAACGAAGATGAACCACTTGACTTTCTTGTAGATAATAGTGATGCCATTAAAACTTTAACTAGTTTTAATTCTTATTTAATGAGTATTTATTCAATTTTATATGATGTGCATATATTATTTAATGCCCCTGAGAGTGTTTGTGATTCTTTTGAAAAGGACATTAAATACACTCCATCAATCACTTATCTATTTTCTAGTATAAATGATAACTTAAGATGTATTGAAAGTGAAGTAGATTATATTTTTGAGTGTATATTTGGGGACATTAATACAGTTGCAAATGAAGAAGCATTAAGAGATAATTTTGATGATATATCTAGTTATTTTGTAGACTATCTTAGAGCTGTAACAGACAAGTTAAGTTGTTGTCTTGAA
>Ga0247608_10005852_pt1 | contig 13167 bp, 3 predicted proteins | sample 176DNAGHGlowgp2_FD_193490 | JGI IMG/M metagenome (GOLD analysis project Ga0247608, IMG submission 193490) | Sheep rumen microbial communities from Palmerston North, Manawatu-Wanganui, New Zealand - 1766 DNA GHGlow gp2 | ecosystem: Host-associated > Mammals > Digestive system > Stomach > Rumen ... | reverse complement strand
AGGAACAAGCCGGATATCAAGTCGATGATATCGAGGGCCGTCTCCACGGAACGTGACAGGGCAACGGAAGCGGAAGCAAATCTCCATACGGAAATCGTTACCGAAACCGAACGGGCGGCCGAGGCGGAAACTGCGCTTCACGCGGAAATCGTTACCGAGACTGAACGGGCGACCGAGGCTGAAACTGCGCTTCACACGGAAATCGTTACAGAGACTGAACGGGCTACCGAGGCGGAAACTGCGCTTCACGCGGAAATCGTCACAGAAACCGAACGGGCAATCGCCGGGGAAGCTGCCGCGACTACCGAGGTAGTTGCCGGAAACAATGTGACCGTAGATAAGTCAGCTGCTGCGGACGGACACAACATTTACACAGTAACAGTTAATGAATGCAGTGCGGCCATGATGGACGCATGGCTGGATGAGGTTGGATAATGTCAGAAATCAAGTATATGGCAGGAAAAGAAGGAATCCAGGAGCTTTGGCGGAGAATCAAGGCAGAAATTGGCAAGTTTACTGCGTTCCAGAAGGCCGCGCCTGCTGCCGACGGAACACCCGATATCGCTCTGGCCGACCGAAAGACCAATATCATCTACTTGGTCCCGATAAGCGGTTCGGCCGACCCGGACCACTACATGGAATGGATTTGGTCCGTCCCAGAGTCAGCTGACCCCGAATGGGTGTGTATCGGCGATACCTCGACCGACACCCCGAAATACGTTGACGTATCCGGGACCGTCTCCGGCACTACCCAAACGGTTGACCTCACGCACAATAGGCTTGCCAGAATTTCCATCGATAGCGGCGCTACCGAACTGGTCATAAATGTCCCCGCAGAAGAAGCCGACCGAGTCGGCTGGTTCCGATTTGACTTTACTTTGCCTGAAGATACCGTGATGGAACGCGTGCGTGTACTGGATTCTACCGGTACTGAAACGTTGTTATTCGTACCGATGCGCTATCCAGGTCCAGTTACATACAAGGGTGAAGTCGTCGATTCTCTTGCGAAGATTATCGGATATCCTGACCACAGCCATATAGACCCGCTAAATCCACTTGGCCTGCCGGACTATACGATACGACTCAAGTTCGATACAACCGACGAGCCGACATTCTCGCATGGCGAAGCTACTCTAGTCGAGTCGTCGCGTGGAGGTTGGAGCATATGGGACTTGACTTATGCATCTTCGGATTGGACTCAGCTGCTGTATGGCCAGAGCCATCTAGTAGAAGTTCTAGGCGCTAACTCTACAAATGTCACGAACATGACTGGAATGTTCAACGGATGCGCTAACCTGGAGAGACTTGCCATATTCGACACGTCTAGGGTCGATAACATGCTGGGCATATTTGGCGGTTGCGCTAAGCTTGAGACACCGCCGGACTTTGACTACTCGGAAGTCACTAACATGTGCTACGCTTTTACGAACTGCAGCGCTTTGAAGGCTTTTATAGCAGATACTCCTAGTCTGAGAATCGCTAAGGGCATGTTCGACTACTGCACCTCGCTTGAGACAATAGAGTTCGACTCTTCTAAGATAACAGACTTCAGCTTTATGTTCCAAGGCTGCAGAAGCCTAGTTCACGGTCCGGATATCGACACATCTTCGGCTAAGACGATGAAACAGATGTTTGACGGCTGTTCTGCACTGGAAGACATTCCGCAATATGATACAAGAAAAGTGGCTGACTTCTACGAGACGTTCAATTATTGCGACTCGCTAACTACCGTTCCTTCTCTCAATACATCGATTGCCCAGACGATGGAGATGATGTTCTGCAACTGCTCTTCATTGACCGAAGCTCCTGAGATGACCACGTCGACTGTAGAGAACATGAAGTACATGTTCCAGAGCTGTAGCGCTCTGAATACAGTCCCATCATACAGCACCGATTCTCTCGAAGAGTGCGAGGCTATGTTCCGTGGTTCTGGTATAACAGAAGTCCCGAATATTGACTTCTCCAAGGTCAAGGTTCTCGATAGCCTGTTTGCTGGATGCATGAATCTTACGACCGTACCTATGATGAACCTGAATAAGGCAGTATCCGTGAACTATATGTTCTCGTATTGTAACAAGGTAGAACACGGTGCCTTCAATCTATATGCTAGTTTGCTCGGTATATCAAAACTCACTGAACATGTCGATACATTCAAGGACTGTGGAAAAGATACCGAGACGGGTCTTGCTGAATTGGAGCAGATAATGACCAGCTGGGGCGGTCTATGCGAAATTCCGGCGAACACATTCAGATGCAAGTACGCGCCAGGAACTTCTCCAATAAATGGGTCTAATAGAACATGTACAAAGGTATCGGATGATGACAATATCTGGGACATTTCTGGACTAAATGAGACCTATATCCCATCTATATTCGCTGAAGACACTAATCTAGTAGAAATTATCGTTGGAAATATCCCTGCTACTAATACTCTCAGCAATGCATTTTATCACGCCAGTAATTTGACAAAGGTCGGAAAGCTTATAACGTCGGTTAGGCTGACTTCTTGCCATTACACATTTGAAGGGTGTACTTCGCTACAAAGTGTTGAGACATTCAATACCGATAACGTGCAAACGATGAACTCGATGTTTGAGTATTGTTCTAGTTTGATAACAGCGCCATTCTTAGATACCCACAATGTTACTGAAATTCAGTGGATGTTCAACGGTTGTTCGTCATTGAGTGAAGTTCCTCATTATGACACTTCTTCTGCAAAATACATGTATGATATGTTCCAAAATTGCTCGGCCATCACAACTATTCCACTTTTCGATACTCATAACGCTGTTGATTTGAGATATATGTTCTATGGATGCAGCTCATTGACCGAAGTACCACTTATAGACACATCAAGTGTGACCCAAATGGAATACGCATTTGAAAACTGCTACAATGTCGAGACTGGGGCTCTAGCACTATACCTGCAAGCCTCTTCTCAGACTAATCCACCGAGCAGTCATACCGAGACGTTCACTAACTGCGGTAGAGATACTACTACCGGTCTTGCTGACCTTGAAGAGATACCAGAGGACTGGGGAGGTATATCCGTTCCTAATATAACACTGAGATTTACCGAAGGTATAATTCCCGAGTTCAGTAAAGGCAGAGCCGTTCAAATTTCAACTACACCTAATATCTGGAAATTAAAGACGCCTGGTGAAACATCATGGCAGAGTCTACTCTCCAATCAGGTTGAACTATTAGAAGTAATTGATGTAAAGACGAACGATGTGATTATTAGAATGGACTACATGTTCTACGGATGTTCAAAGCTTACTACTGTATGTGATATGAATACAGAGAACGTTCAAAACGTAGATTCGATGTTTATGGATTGTACAAGCTTGACAACTGTTGCTCCTTTTAGTACCAATCGAATAACTAGTTTTGAACAATTATTTTGCGGTTGCACCGCTTTGACAGAACTTCCTAATTTACGCTATGTTAATGTGTCGAAAACCGGAAAAATGTGTCAGAGATGTACGAATCTGCGTTCAGTTGACCTAAGCTGTACTAATCTTCGTGATGGATATGATATGTTCAATCAATGCACAGGACTAATATCAGCCAATATAGAAGTTTCAATGAATTTACAAACAACTAGAAACATGTTCGGTAACTGTTCTAGTCTTACTTCAGTATCATTTACCTTCACCAACGAGTGCAGAATAAACGATGCATCGTTTATGTTTAATAACTGCACCTCACTGAAAGACCTACCTAGACTTCCGGTTTCCTATAACGTAGTAAACATGAACAAAATGTTCTATAATTGCTATAATGCGGAAACTGGCATACTTGAACTATATGGAGATGCATTGTCCAGAACTCCAGCTAGAACAGCAGAGCAATACGCAGATTGTTTTAAGAATTGCGGTAGAGATACCGAATTAGGACGAGCAGCGCTTGCACAGATATCCACTAGCTGGGGAGGTTTACTAAATTACAATCCTCTTGGCCTTCCAGCAAAGACAATACGTCTTAAATTCAAGGATAATATAACTCCTTCATTTACGTATGGAACTGCTACTCAGGTAAGTTCTAGTCCAAATGTTTGGGACTTGACATACAATAATGCTTCTTGGTATAAGTTACTATATAATCAAACTAACTTGACCGAAGTACTTGGTGCAAATAGTGAAGGGGTTAATGTTATCACGTATATGTTCCAGGGTTGTGGAAACCTTGTAAGCGTTGCGCTTTTCGACACTACTTTGGTTAAGAGCGCACACTGGCTGTTCAAAGGTTGTTCTAAACTTACGGCAGTTCCGAAAATGTATACTAGAAATGTTACCAGCATGCAGTATATGTTTGCTGACTGCTCGGCCCTTACTACATGTCCAGAATTAGATACATCAAATGTAGATGATATGTATGGTATGTTCCATAGCTGCAGGCACTTAACAAGTATACCTAAATTTAACATGGCTAAGGTCGTTGATACTCAGTACATGTTTGCTAACTGTGAAGAACTTACCACTATTCCTGAGTTAAATACTTCATCGCTAACAACAGCTGATTTTATGTTTAGTAACTGTAAAAAACTGACCGAAGTATCAATCGATACTTCTAGTATTACTTATCTCGATGCAATGTTCTACGGGTGCTCTGAACTAACAGCTATACCTGAAGACTTTAACACATCAAATGTTACATCTATGGGTTCGCTATTCTATGGTTGTAAAAAACTAACAAGTATACCAAATTTAGACACATCTAGGGTTACTAATTTTAATGAAGCGTTTGCTAATTGTCAATCTCTCACAGCTATCCCGCCACTAGATGTTTCTTCAGCTACGACTTTCAATAGTACATTCCGTAGTTGCTTCAAAGTACAGTCCGGCGCATATAGTATGTATCAGAAGGTAGCAGCTAAATCTAGCATAACAAATCATACAACTCCTTTCTCCTGCTGCGGAATAGATACTGGTACAGGATATGCTGACCTTCAACAGATACCATTGGAGTGGGGAGGAATTCCTACTCTTGATGTGGCAACAATAGGTGATAGAGAGTATCACGTAGTTCAGATAGGAAATAAGCTATGGATGGCAGAAAACCTAGACTGGAAAAAATCCGGTATAGACATAGGTGATTCTTCTAGTTCATATACAGTAAGCAAAGCTAACTATTATAACGATGACGAAGACACGTATGGCTTTACCGGTAATAAGAGCGGTCTTCTATATAACTTCGCCGCTGGACAGTCAATAGGGAATGTGGATGGATGGCATGTTCCTAGCAAGGCTGAATGGGAAAGTATGATGTCGTCTATTGGCGGAACAGGAAAGATAAATGACCTATTGTTGGCTGGCGACTGGTCATATCCTGGATTGGTAGATAAGTATGGTTTCAGAATGAGACCTACAGGATATTCATCAGACTGGAGTGGCGAAAAACACTATGACAGTATGGACAGCTCATGCTATTATCTAACTAGCACTGCTTATGCTACACAGCAATGCCAGGTTGTTTTGGCTTATGTGAATAACTTCCAATTTGTTACTCCGGGCAAGGATAGTCAATACGCAATAAGACTTGTGAAAAATCTATAAATACTTGGTTAAAATGATATAATTTATTGGGTGGAAAAGACCCATTTATCCCATATGCGCTGCCATTTTATATTGTTAACCAAATGTTACGATGCATTCGACCTGCAATACTGGTTCGCATATCACCGCGCTAGGTTCCCCGAAGCGGTGTTCCACGTATTTGACAATGATTCTGGCATAGATGTTAGGCTGGCTCTTGGCAAAATTCCATATTATTATACGAGGCTATCCGGGTTTCCGAACCAAAAACAGCTGTATTCCGATATAATGAACGGAAAATATGGGGCCAGGTTCGATGAAGGCGACGCGGTAGTATTCATCGATGATGATGAGTACCTGTATGTAAAGGATTCCAATTCAGGTGACACCATATTACCGTTGGAAGTTATTGTCTCAGAATGTTTTACACAATATGATAGTCTTTGCATCCCCCATATAAATATGTCTACACCGGAGCTGGCGTCCGACCGAGATACTCGGGTTCCAATGCCTGAAATGTTTACATATCGGCGAAATGACATGGCAACAACGGTAAAGTGTATTGTAAAGTACAGCAAAGACTATACTTACGCATGGAAGCGAACTTCTACCGATAATGCTGGCCATATTCCGTACATTAACGGCAAACGTAATGCCGCTGTGTTTACCGGGTGGTTTGCCAAGGATGCCTCCGGAAACGTATTGGAGAACCAAATCGAGACTCTTACGTTTCCGCTTCATGATTCAATCGCATCAGTAGACTATTCCAGTAATATACGTCTGTACCATTACCATATCAAGAGCCGGTGGGACTGGGACAATAAGATAGCCAGAGGTTCATGTGCTAGCAAGGTACCCTGGTACGACACGGACATTGAAAAAAACATCTTCTACGGACACTATGACGTTAATGACCTCAGCATGTCCAATGAATATATCCGCGCTACCGGTTCCGTCCCGTCGATTGCCGGTATACCGGAGCACGACCAGTGGTATAGCTTTCATGTGAATGACACGGTTTGCCGAAAAGGACAGTTTACCGATACTGGCCGAGTTACATACGAGTCAATAAGGTTCGCCGGCACGTTTAATGACAAGATAGCCCTAGGTAAACGCTGGATTAAGGAAAACGCGCCATATATATCTACGGATGACCCGAAGAATCTATGCGACTGGATAAATTTTTACAAGTTTGCGGATTTGAACCCGCTCAAAGTTACTTGGTCGGACAAGTGTGCAGTATACAAGGAACTGTATGACCTCGGATTAGATAATTTGCGAATTCCGGTAATGTACGAACGCTATAAACCGTCGGATGACGATATCGGAGAAGCACTACAGCTATGCCGAATGAATGACTGCATATTGAAATGCAACCATGGTTCCGGATTCAACATACGTTTTAATGCTCGGGAGCCAATAAACGAAGACTTCTTGAAACGGAAAATTCGCAGTTGGCTCGACACCAACTACGCCTATGTAGCCGGTTATGAGTGGCAATATGAACCCATCATACCGGCAATCCTAGTGCAACCGGCGATTTGCCCCGGAACACCAATAGATTACCAGTTTTTCTGCCTGGATGGTGAAGTGAAGGCAGTCGACTTGCAACGCAAGGTGAGCAAGGTTATGGTAACCCACCTTGCATTCGTTGATAGCGAAGGCAACGATATGGGATGGTATATCGGCGGCATACCTCTCCAGCGAGGATTATCGGCCGAGCAGCGGAATGCGATGGAACAAATGCTGCCAGCAGTCAATACGATAGCTAAACTATTTAAGTTCGTGAGGATTGATATGCTGTGGACCGGACATAGAGGTTATTTTGGCGAAACTACCTTCTGTCCATGTTCGGGTGTACTGAAATACAACGAACGAGACCAATTTTAGAACAAAAACGAGGTAAACCCTATGAATGAACCACTACTCAAGGTAAGCGAACAATATCTGACTGGACGCGACATCATCATGATTTTCGAATGGTGTGCCAACCAGCTAGACAAGGAATGCGCTGACTCCATAACCGGAATCATGATGATGAGCAACGTCATGCTACTGGACAAAACATACAAAGAACTTACCGGAAAGCTCTATGACGAACGGAAAGACCCCAAGATGGCCGACTGGATTAAGGCAGAACAAGGTATTGCCGAAAAATACGGTGACCGAGACAATAACGGTGAACTCAAGCGTGATTCCATGGGAAGGGCCGTTATAAACGAACAGGTAATCGAAGCAACCAAGGAACTGGACAGCCTGAAACAGGGAGAATTCCAGGAGCTGTGGTCCAAGGTAAGCGCCGGTCGCACAGCCAATGACAAGCTGTTGGACGATACATATCCGGTGAAAATATGTGGCTTCGATGACTGGAGCGTCAAGATTGCCGGCGCCACGCCGCATATCATTGGCATTCTGATGCATGACACGTTGATGAAACTGGTGCAGCCATAGTATCCGAGATTCGCGAATTATGGCCATTGGCGATAGGCCAATGGTCGTTTTTATATAAACTGGAGTAAAAGAGAACCAATGGATAGCACAATGGGTAACAACACAATAATTGGATACAATATTCTTGCAAAAAGGGCTATCGAAACCGAGAGCGGTATCAACATCGATGAGGCTCTAAAGAAGATAACCGCGTACCGTGTTGTTAGAGGAGAGGGTGACGATAATCATCCGTCATCGGAAGTAACCGTTTCAACAAAGATAATCTACTTTACGAAGACGGATAAAGGCTATCTTGGGTGGATTTGGGTGGACGGTGAAGGCTGGGTATGCGCCGGTGGTGGTTCCAGCGACTCGTGGAAGGTATGGTCAGAGGAACATGGCTGCTCTGCTTCTAACGAGGATGCTGTATATATCGGTTTCGACAATACATCTGACGCAGACTATCCTAGCTTCCAGATAGGTCACGACAACACAACAACGGGAACCGTGCCGGACGATGTCGAACCGACTGAACTAGTATCGCTAAATCTTGGCGCAAAGAACGTTATCCATGGTGAAGGAATCAACATAGGAAAGAAGAATACTTCAGACAATTTTGCCATCGCTATAGGTCAGAACAATGTCTCACACCATTTCGGTATAGCTATAGGTGAAGAACTTACCGTGAATAATGGTTCGGTGGGTATTGGCAAGCGTATGTCTCTTTATTCAGGCGCGTATGCAATAGGTTCAAATTCTACCGATTTTCGCGTTGGCTATGGCAGCCACCTGTTTGGTTCGAATAATTCCGGAATTTTAGACAATGGCTCATATCTATTCGGTGGTCAAAATAACCTACAGTCTACGTATGGTTCCATCATTGTTGGCCTGTCAAACCAGTTATTATACAGTTCCGCCGGTGGTATCAGTATATTTGGGTGCAATAACATAATCGGAAATGGAGATGGTCCATCCGGTTCTGTTGCGCTTGGTAATTATCATGATATCAAAGGAGCAGCCTCAGTATCATTGGGAATTGCTGCCGGTTCAAAGAACTGCTCCATAGCCATATCTGCAAAGGGTACGAATTCTCAATTGGGTTCGTTTGCCGACAGTGGTTCTATCGCTATCGGTAATCGCGGTGTATATGCCTACGATGGTTCCACGTCTATTGGTACCGATGGTGTAGCATCGCATTATCATGGTATATCTATAGGACATGGCGGTGTACATACCTACAATTATAGCTTTGCCTTCGGAAAGAACGTAACTGCACATTCATACTCACTGGCTCTTGGGATGGACGGCTGCTATGCATACGAACAATCGATTTCAGTTGGTAGAAGTGGCTCAGTTTCGTTGGACCGGTCTATGACATTCGGCCGAGATGGAGTATTTGCCTGGCAACGAGGCATAGCTATCGGAGAAGCCGGAGTACAGGCTATATCTAATGCCGTAGCTCTAGGCTTAGAAAATGTAAAAGGAAACAGTGCATCAATATCTGTAGGACGTGCTGGTGTATATACCTACAACGCTTCAGTAGCTTTTGGAAATGGAGGTTATGCTGATAGCGGAAGTATGTCATTACTGAACGTTCCCAATCAGTCATCATTCAGCTATAAGTATGACGGAAATAATGATTGTATACAAAACTATGCGTTATTCTGGTTCAGCGGCAAGGATGGTAGAGACGGATATGTAGATGTCAAATTGACTGGAATATCAAAGAACAGTGACGGCTATGTCGTAAATGGCACTCCGTACCCGCGTCTAAAGGATGTTCCATTTAGAGACTTGACTGTCTATATAAGAGGATATGTCGATGAGCAGGGCAACATCGTCCCTTACTACACTTCAAAAGATATGTTGGAACCGCCATCTTCTGAGGATAGCTGGGTACTAGTTAACTGGGGCGATGGCTGGCGTCACGATGACACGATTAGCGTCAGAAGTTCATTTTCTGAAACTGAAATAGGATTTGGCGCATCTGGTGGCTCATTGGTAGTTGGAAATACTGCTGCATGCGCTACTAATGGCTCAGTAGCTATATCTCTCAGAAACCAGGGTATGGAGCCAGGTTTTTCATCAGGCCTAGTTCAACTCTCGAATAATACTATAACTATTTCTCCGAGAAGCAGTGTTTATGATTATGCTACCGGTCAAATGGCGCCAATATCGTTAGCAGAGGCATCATCTAGTCGCAACTCCTTAGCAATAGGAACCGGTAGTAAAGCAGATAACGGTTCGACGGCTATAGGCGTCAATTCTTTTGCTGATAGAGGTAGTATGGCTATGGGCTACGGTCTATGGTCAACAACCAACGGCTTCGGAAAAGCGATAGATGACTCGCTAATCATATCTACTGTTGGATATCCTTCTTCTGGAGTTCGTACTCGAGGCGAGTCTTTCTGCAATTCCATTGCAATAGGTAGCGGTCCATATTCATCTAACTCTTCGCAGAGTATAGGTGTGTGCACAAGAGGAACGAATAAGTCTACATCTATCGGCTACCATTCTCGTGCGAACGACGAGTCTATTGCTATCGGCGACGAAAACGAGAGCAAATACAACGCGATTGGTATAGGAACAATGAACCTTTCCTCCGGCTGGTCTATCGCTCTCGGTGTTCACAACACATCGTATGACGGTCTTGGTGGTCACTCCACGATGATTGGTCAGTTCAACACCTCTACATCGAACCTGGAAAAGTTGGAGAAAACAATCAAAGTAAAATATGAAAAACAGGAAGCACTTGAAAAGGAAATCTCCCGCTATACAACAGTTCACGACAAGGCGCTGTCTATCGTAAGTAGCTACGTGACTAGTAGCGAGTATAATACGATAAGAACTTATGAGCAAGCCAAGTACGACTATTACGTTAATGACGGCCCCAATCCCGGTTATAATCAGGAGTATTATAACATCAAGAATAGCCTGGTAAACTATCCACCCATTATCATGAGCGATAATGCCTGGAATAGCTGGTATACTGGTTATAACTACGGCTACTCCTACATGGCAGAAGCATGCGATTATTACCAATATTACCTCGAGTATCATGACGATTCCTATCTTGAGTCCTATAAGGAATATAGGGATTACGCATATCAGTATCTCCCGGCATGGCTTGACCTAATGAAGACTTATGCCGCCAATAGCATGACGGATGATTATGTTGCCATACTTAATGAAATCATGGATGCTATCGCCGATAGACCGGAAATAGTGCCAATGGACATATTCTATACTGGTACGAGCGACTATTATCAATCTGACTACTATAAGCTGGTAGACGAATTCTATGAGTCATATAATTCAAGGAATTATGCTACACAGGGTAAAATACCCGGAAAGCTACAGTATACCTATAGAGAATATGATAGCGAAGCGGATTCATTATTATACATCATAGCAAACATCCGCCGTTCCGGTTCTTCGGGTGTATACATCGATGAACTTGATGAAACACCGTGTAATAGCATATTGCTTGGCGCCAATAACGAATCTAATCATTACAATTCTATCCTTATTGGTGCAAAGAACCAATCTGCAAAGCCTGTCTCCGAAAAATCTAAGACTGATGATGATGGTTTCACGTTTGCTATTGGATATAGGAACAAGGTTGCAAGAAACTATGATATTGCAATCGGTTACATGAGCGAAGCCAATGGTGGTGAAAATATTGCCATTCAGCATTCCGTTGCCGGTAACGGTAACAAGACGTATCATAACCTTGCCATGTTTGATTCAACTGCGCTTGGTACAGGGAACACTGCACTACAGCATTCTAAGGTTACTGCTGGGTATAACAACTTTGCCTTGTCCAACTCAACCATAGGTGGTTCCGGAAACATGGCCTTAATCGAGTCTTTGGCTGATTTTGGCTTGAGTGGTTATAAATCATGCACCCACAACTTCCTGTTCCATGCTAAGGCAAGCGGCACTCTATCATCAAGCGGCGGTTTACATCGAAATGTTGTGCTTAGTGCAGAAGTATATGGCACAAGTAGTGTATTTGCGGAAAACTTCATTTATGGCGGTTCTGGGTATAGCGACTCGGATTATTCTACTCTGAATTCCATTACTTTAAATGGCGACCATAGCGTTACCGGAAACATTATTCTTGGTCATAACCATGCAACCACCGCAATAAATGCATCAACATGTATTCAAAATAATATCATTATGCAACCGCATGGCGTCGCCGTTGACGGTAGTTCATTTGATGATAACGTCATAATTGCCGGTTCGGCAGAAGTAACCGGAAGTTACTTTACGCACAATACTATTATTGGTGGAAGTATTAGCGGAAACTTCTCGGTGTGTGTAAACAACATGGTTCTCGAGAACTCATCCATTATTGGCCAGCGTAGCGGTGAAGGTGCATTTGGAACTCTTGGTAGAAACTTGCTACTAAACAGTAGCCTTGTTTTAAGCGACTCATCATCTTGGGTATCAGGAACATGGACAGCAACTGATAACTTCCTTATGGGCATATCCGCATCTAATACCATGTCATGCTTCGCGTTTGCTGATGGAGTCGATGGTACTCGTGGAGTCGAGGCTCGCCTTGCAGATGCTGTGCGAGTATATAACTTTGGCGATAACGTTATCCAACGCGGCTTGAGTATATTTGCGGTCGGCGGAACCAACGAAATACTGAATGCCGACAAGTTGTTCTTGTTCGGTAACCAAAACCAAGTTAAGGGTGACCGGTATTCTGCTGGCGATAGTTCTGCCTTTAGCGGTATTACTATAATTGGTAGTGACAATGACATACGTCATACGAAGAAAGTACCATCATATGGTAGTGGGTCTTACGATAGTAATGGTATTTCGTACACCAATGTAATTGGAAATAGAAACACTGTTGGCGGCGATAATTTAAATGAAAACTGGATACTTGGTAACGTTACAACAATACATCATTATACTGACCCAACCGTCATCACCTTAGCGGAATTTAGAAATCGCGTAGATAGCAAGCAAGCATCTACAAAGATTCGTACGTCGGAAATGGGTCTTGTTCATGGCTGGACATACAGTGGAAGCGAGTATGCTTATTATACGTCTTACTTCTATAGTGGTAAGCACTACTATGAAGACAACATGGTATATGATGGAAACGTAGATGGACTTACCGCAGTCGACATTGATGTGTATGACTTTATAAACGGATACTTTGCCGGGACATTGACTA
>Ga0247608_10005851_pt1 | contig 13168 bp, 7 predicted proteins | sample 176DNAGHGlowgp2_FD_193490 | JGI IMG/M metagenome (GOLD analysis project Ga0247608, IMG submission 193490) | Sheep rumen microbial communities from Palmerston North, Manawatu-Wanganui, New Zealand - 1766 DNA GHGlow gp2 | ecosystem: Host-associated > Mammals > Digestive system > Stomach > Rumen ... | reverse complement strand
CATGTCTGGTTTCAGACCTAACATGTCCTTAAATGCCAAAATTTTCAAAGAACTATATGATATTGCGGCTTGCGCCGCTTGATTTGTTAAAATTTTATTTCCGAACTATTGACCTATTGGACTATTACAATTATTAGATGGCACCTACTACTCAACAATCTATCACAAAATAATTGTCAATCCAAAAAGATTGAGTATCTTTGCAATTTAAAAATAACATTTCATGGGAAGCAACTTCTTTACAAATGAAGATCAAAACACGCTCCTAAATAAGATAGAGGGGGTATTTCAATATAAGAAGGTGCATTTTTTTGATGCACTCGTTGGTTATTTCCGTGCATCTGGCTATTTCCGCATTAGAAAGTTTGTACATCAAACACCCCATATCCGTTTTCTTGTGGGCATCAATGTTGATAAATTGACTTATCTTGCTTCTCAACAAGGCCTGCTCTTCTCACCAAATGCAGACAAGACTCTGGATGAATTTTTCGCTGACATCAAACAAAATATCCAAGAGGCACAATACGACAAGGAGGTAGAAGATGGAATGTATCAATTTATCGAAGACATTGTGACAGGGCGAATAGAAATGCGCATACATCCCAAGCAGAACATACACGCCAAGATATACATCTTTCGAGAAGAAACATATCATCCCCATGGGTTTGGATCTGTTATCACAGGTTCAAGCAATTTGACCGAAGCTGGCCTGGAGACGAACTTTGAGTTCAACGTGGAACTTCGTAACGACGATGATATTCTCTTTGCCACCGACACCTTTGAGAAACTTTGGGTAGAATCGGTACCCATCACCATGCAGCATGTGGAGAAGCTAAAGAGGGAGTCATACCTCAACACTGAGCTGACACCCTACGAAGTTTATCTCAAGTTCCTTCTGGAGTATTTCGGAAAAAGCATCGACTTCGACCCCAATTCTATATCAGACCTTCCCACAGGATACAAGAAACTGTCCTACCAGATTGACGCTGTCAATGATGGATATGCAAAAATGATGAAACACAACGGATTCTTTCTCTCTGATGTTGTCGGATTGGGAAAAACCGTTGTCGCAGCACTCATTGCAAAGAAATTTTTCTTTTCCAACGGCTTCCCAACTCATCGTTCACACACTTTGGTGATTGTGCCACCGGCACTGCAGGATTCGTGGGATGAAACTTTGGCCAAATTTAAAATAGACAACTATAAAATCATCACCACTGGCAGCCTGCATAAAGTCAAGGATGCAGGACAATACGACTTGGTGATTGTGGATGAGGCACACAAGTTCCGTACCGATACTGCTTCAATGTACACCGAGTTGCAGAAGATTTGCAAAACTCCGACACGCAGACAGAAACCCGATGGCAGTTATTACAACAAGAAGGTTATATTGGTGTCTGCCACTCCATTAAACAATAAACCCGAGGATATAGCTAATCTTGTCTATCTATTCCAGGATTCGAAGGACAGCACCCTAGAGGAAGGCAACCTTCAACGCTTTTTCCGCGAGCAAATAGACAAATACCGCAAATTGAAAGACCAGAGTGATATCACTGCGATCTCAGAAGGCATCAAGAAAATATACGAACGAATCAGGACAAAAGTTGTAGAGCCTCTCACCGTGCGACGAACCCGAACAGACCTTATGATCAATGAAGCATACAGGAAAGATATGGAAGAACAAGGCATTGTCTTCCCCGATGTTCATGCCCCAGAGAAAATATACTATCCTCTTGATGACCAACTCAACCAACTCTACGACTGGACTATCACGATGTTAAGCAAACCAAATGAAGGATTGTCCTACAACCGCTACCAAGCAATCAAATATCTGCGACCTGAGAAAAAAAAGAAATACAAGAAGGCCGATATGATTTCCACTCAGTTGGCCAAAATCATGAAGACCCTCCTCGTCAAACGTATTGATAGCAGTTTCTACGCTTTCAAACAGTCTTTGCAACGTTACCGCGATGCCAATCGCGTGATGCGTGAAATGTTCGATAAAGGCACCATCTATATTGCCCCCAACCTGAAAGTCAACGAACTCCTGAATGACGGAAAAGAGGATGAACTCATCAAACTTATCAACGAATCTATCTATACCGACCCCACCATCGAAATATGCGCCCCCGATGATTTTGAGGATGGCTTTCTGGAAGGAATCAAGCACGATGAGGACATTCTCAACGATCTTGTGGACAGATGGAACAAGATAGACTACGACCCCAAACTGGACATATTTTTCGAATATCTGGATGGCGAGCTATTTGACAATGATAAAAACAATGAAGGAAAACTGGTTGTATTCTCCGAGAGTAAGGAGACTACTGACTATCTACTGGAGGCATTGACACAGCATGGATATTCTCGCACTATTGCTGTTAAAAGCAGCAATCGCAATGAAATGATGCCCATTGTCAAGGCTAACTTTGATGCCAACTATACCGAAGGACAAAAAAATGACATAGACATCATCATTTCCACCGAAGTGTTGGCCGAAGGTGTCAATCTACATCGCGCCAATATCATTGTCAACTATGACACACCGTGGAACTCCACCCGTCTTATGCAGCGAATAGGCCGTGTGAACCGAATTGGAAGCACTGCTCAGAATGTCTATATCTACAATTTCTTCCCCACAGAAAAAGTGGATAAAGACATCGACCTAGAGAAAAAGGCCAAGATGAAGCTTTTCGCCTTCCATGCCGCGTTGGGAGAAGACAGCCAGATTTATTCTACCGACGAAAGCCCAGAGACATTTGGCCTTTTCGACAAGGATATTGACGAGGAACGCGATGAGAAACTGGTTTACCTTATGCGTCTGCGCAAGTTGAAAGAAGAAGATCCCGACTTGATAAAGCGCATCTCCCGTTTGCCTATGCGTTCGCGTGTCGGTCGAAAAAGCAAGGTGATGCGAGGCTGTACGCTGGTGTTCATTAGAAATAATCGACGCGATGCCTTCACTTTCATCCGGGAGGACGGCTCGCACGAAGACCTGACATTCCTTGAGGCAGCCAAGGCTTTTGAGGCCAAGATTGACGAAAAATCCATTCCCTTGCACGATATGCACCATCAGCAAGTCTCACAGGCAATCCGCCTCTTTGAAGAAAAGGATGAAGACAGCAAAGCCGTGACGATGAAGGTGAATGTCGCACAAGGGCCAAACGAGAAGCGTGCCATTGCCTATCTCGATGCATGCCTGCATATCGATAACTTGACCGACCAAGAAGCCGAACTAATCCGTCTGGCCAAGAGAGCCATCACTACTGGCAAATTCCAGCAATTGCAGCGCGATGTAAACAAGCTACAGTCTGCCACCAAGAAAACACCCGTAAAGCCTGCTGTTCTGATAGAGAAAGTCATAGCAATTATTTCTTCATACCCTTTACAGAATATTACAACAGACATACCAACGCCGACCCCGTCGACAAACAGGATACAAAAGGGGAAGTCACCGGAAATCATTATCTCCGAAAGTTTTAATTCGTAACTTTGCATTATGAGCGAGACTAACCGCATAGAATTCAAACGCGAACTGACGGACGACCTCGATATTGAAAAAGAGGTCATAGCCTTTTTGAATTACAAAGAAGGTGGTTATATCTATATTGGCATTGATAAGGAAGGAAATGCCGTTGGAGTTGGTGACCCTGATGGGTGCATGCTAAAACTGAAGGATAGGATAAAGAACAATATCTCCCCATCGGCTATGGGTTTGTTCGACATCGTCACCGAATCACGTGAAGGCCACACGGTCATAAAAATCACTGTGGCCAGTGGAATCGATAAACCGTACTTTAAAACTAAATATGGTATGACCCCACGCGGGGCATATATCCGTGTGGGCACCTCGGTCGAACCCCTGCCACAGGAACAGATTGACCGCCTTTTTGCCATGCGCACACGCAACTCCATCAGCAAAATAGTCTCAAACCGGCAGGATTTGACATTCGAGCAACTGCGTATCTACTATGACGAACGTGGCAAACGTCTGAACGACAATTTTAAGCGCAGTCTCGAATTGGTCACAAAAGAGGGCGAGTACAACTATGTCGCTTACCTGTTGGCAGACGAGAACAACAACTCCATCAAGGTGGCAAAATATTCCAGCCTTGACCGATGCGAACTAATTGAGAACAACGAGTATGGCTATTGCTCACTCATCAAAGCCACCAAAAGCGTGCTGACCAAACTGGAGATAGAGAACAAGACGGCTACGAAGATCACCCCTATGGAACGAATCGAAACGCCTCTTTGGGACAGGGTGGCTGTGCGCGAAGCCGTCGTCAATGCCATTGTACATAACGACTATTCTTTTGAGGTGCCGCCTAAATTCGAGATATTCCCTGACCGTCTTGAAATCACTTCTGCCGGCCGACTTCCGGAATCCCTTAGTCGCGAAGAGTTCTTTACAGGCATCTCCATACCGCGCAACAAAGAGCTCATGCGTATCTATCGTGACCTTGATATTGTAGAATCATTGGGCTCTGGCATACCGCGCATCCTCCGCTCCTATGGTGAAGATTGCTTCCATTTTACTGACAACTTTATCCGAATCACCTTTCCTGCTAGTGTACAAATTGACTATGCAAGTGCAACTGAAAATGCAACTGGAAAAGCTACGGAAAGGTGGCCAGAAAAATGGCCAGAAAAATGGCCAGAAAAGTGGCTAGAAAAAGGTCAGAAAATATTGGATGCTATCTCTAATGATAAATCAATAACTATTGCGAAATTAGAAGTAGAACTAAGAATTGGACATACTACTCTAAAAAAGATACTGCGTGAGATGCAGAACGAGAACATCATCCGCCGTGTCGGGCCTGACAAAGGCGGCCACTGGGAGATTGTCAACAATGATACTAAATAGTAAAGATAAGAATATAAATAGCACACGATATGAATCGCCAAGAATTAAAACAGATATTATCGTCGAAGTTTGAATTCGAAAAATGGAAAGAACTGCTCAGATTGATGTTCCCTAAAGTTGATTTTTTGACAAAGGCAATTCCTGTCGATACCGGCTTGGCCAAGAGTGGAGGACAAGTGGGTACCATTCGACTTGACGATGGCCGTTCTCTCGGATTGTTCCTGTTTGAGGTGGCCGACAATATCATCATAGCCCGCAACCGCAAGGGCTTGCGTGACATCGCCATTCGATATGTTGACCAGGATATCATTCACGGTGCCCTTGTCCTATACTATTCTGACAACCAGCCAGACTACCGCCTGACATTCGTCTCCAAACAGACTGTCATTAACGAAGTTGGTGTAATCGAAACAAAAACCACAGCACCCAAACGTTACACCTTCCTGCTTGGCGAAAACGAACCCTGCACCACAGCGACCAACCGCTTGTTTGAGCTTGTTGACAAAAAACAGAAAGGGTCTCTGTTTTTGACCGATGTGGAAGAAGCCTTCTCTGTGGAGCGTTTGAACAAAGACTTCTTCAATGGTTATAAAGACCGTTACAAAAAGTTCCTTGCATACCTTGATGATGACACCAAGGATAATCGTGACTATGTAAAGAAACTGCTTGGACGACTTGTTTTCCTTCAATTTCTTCAAAAGAAAGGCTGGATGGGAGTACCTGCAACAAATGGCAGGTGGGAGAATGGCGATAGAAACTATTTATACAATCTTGTGAAACACCACAATGGCAATGACCATCTGTTGAGTGATGTATTGGAAACTCTTTTTTTCGAAACCCTAAATGAGCCAAGGACTGACGACATTGCAGATCCAATACTAGGTGATAATATCAAGATACCTTACCTCAACGGTGGACTTTTCGACAGAGATGAGATCGATAAAAAAGATGTCGATTTTCCTTATGCCTACTTTCTTGAACTGATGGAGTTTTTTGGAATGTACAACTTCACCATCGACGAGAATGACCCTGACGATGCCGAGATAGGTGTTGATCCTGAAATGCTCGGGCACATCTTTGAGAACCTCCTGGAAGACAACAAAGACAAAGGCGCATTCTATACGCCCAAAGAAATCGTGCAGTATATGAGTCAGGAGAGTATTGCTCAATACCTTAAAACCCATACCGAAGAATCCCTGCATCCTGCCATTGATGAGTTGATCAAAAAACGAAAGGTGCCAGAGGCTCTTCAGGACAAAAACGCAGCATCGAAAGTATATCAATTGTTGGATGATGTGAAAGTCTGCGACCCTGCAATAGGTTCTGGTGCTTTCCCAATGGGAATACTGAATGTGCTGTACCACTCACGCCTATTGCTGTATGGCTTTACGAATCCTACCAAAGAGTTTTCTCCGTCATCTGTCAAACGAGACATCATTCAAAACAACATCTATGGCGTGGATATCGAGAAAGGGGCTATTGACATTGCCCGCCTTCGTTTTTGGCTTAGTATTGTTGTAGATAGTGAAAATCCCGAGGCCTTACCTAACTTCGATTACAAGTTTATGCAAGGCAATAGCCTGCTTGAAAGTTTTGAGGGAATTAATCTAAGCCGTATTGCCAGTCGACCTGTTGGCCGCCCATCAACAACTGCCCAATTAGTTCTGGGTATCGACACACATGCCAATCAACGTAATCTTCATCGTCAAACAAATGAATATTTCAAAGCTACTGACCATAAAGAGAAAAACAATCTACGCAAACAGATTAATGACGAAGTAAAGCTGCTTATCATAAATAGCCTTGGTACAAACTCTCGAACCAATGCAATCCTTGACAGTATAGACATTTCCGCCAATTCAAAATTCTTCCTATGGCATACATGGTATAAAGATGTTTTTGAAAAAGGTGGTTTTGATGTAATTATAGCGAATCCTCCATACCTAAAAGAAGGCAGAATTTCTAAGACCGTTTTCGAACAATATAAAGACTCTCCTTATTATATGGGGAAAATGGACCTGTGGTATATGTTTGCGTGTATAAGCCTTGATTTGCTTAATGAGAATGGTGTACTATGCTACATTGCAACAAACAATTGGGGAACAAACCATGGGGCTCAAAAAATGCGCAACAAAGTTATGAAAGAAGCACGAATTTGTTCTTTGATTGATTTTGGAGACTTAATGGTTTTTGAAAGTGCAAGTATTCAAACTATGGTGATGCTTTTCAAGAAAGATAAGCTAACTGACAATTATCAATTTGACTATCGTAGAATTACTACAGGAAAATCCACGGAGAAAGACATGACAATATTGCATAGTCGGAAGACATCACAAAACATTGATTGTTTTTTGCCAACCATCAAAAGGAGTCTCTTGTACGATAACATATTCACATTTAGCAAAAATGAAGAGTTACTAAATATGATAACATCATGTAACCATATTCTATTGGACGAGAATGAAATCGCACAAGGGATTGTGCCAAACCCAGACATTGTTAATGCTCGAAATATAAAAAACATACCAGAAAATGATATTAAATCATATAACATTCAGATTGGTGATGGCGTTTTTGTTGTTTCCAGTGAATCAATAAAGAATGTGAGTGCATCTGAACAAAAATATGTAAAGCCACTCTTTGAACCAACATCATGCAGAAGATATTATCTTGAAGGCACTTCAGATGATAAAAAGATACTCTATATAACAAAACAAAATTACAACAATGATGCACCAGGATTACTGTCTCATTTATGGAAATATCGATCAATAATGGAGCAACGTAGAGAAAATCAGAATGGGCGATTAGAATATTATCATTTACATTGGCCAAGGGATGAAAGATTTTTCACAAAAGGAGAAAAGATTTTGGTCCCTCGAAAATCTATAAAACCAATCTTTTCATATTACAAAGATGAGGCTTATGTGATGTTATCCATCAATGTAATAAAAACCGATAGGGTGGATGTCAAATATCTTACGGGGTTACTTAACTCGAAATTAATTGAGTTTTGGCTTAAGAACAAAGGGAAAATGCAAGGCTCTAATTATCAGTTGGACAAAGAACCTTTGCAGCAAATACCTATTGCGCAACCAGCAAGGGACATTCAGCATCTAGTTTCTCGTATTGTAGAATACATTATCACAATAAAATCGACGAAAATTCTAATTTCCAATTTAGTTTCAAATACACTGATATCGGAATATTTTGAAAAAATCATTGATGGATGCGTGTATGAGATTTATTTCCCAAAACACATGAAGGAACGTAATATTAATATTATTGACTCTGCATTGAATCTCATAACACCATTAGATAAAGCTACTAATCCTGAAGAGAAAATAAAAAAAATATGGGACACATTTTCAACCATAAAAAAAACAGATAATGAAATACGAAATAGATTAGATATGTTTACTCTCCGCAGCCCTGACATTCTTAAACATATAATCGAAAGTTAACCATGCCTGCAATAAACAAAATTCATATTACTGGCTTTAAAGCCTTCCCAAATGATTTCGAACTGGAATTGGGAGGTAAAAATCTACTGATGTATGGTGAAAACGGAAGTGGCAAGTCATCAATATATTATGCACTGCATTGCCTTTTTCAAGCACCACTAAAACCCGATGCAGGAAAGAAGTATTTTGACGAAGAGAATAAGCAACATCTAAAAAATCTGAACAATCTATCAGTTGATTCTAAGATATGGATAGATTTTGAAGGTAGGCACCCGTTTATTTATAAACTGGATAAAAACGGATATTCGTCCACCCTCTTCGATGGGACTCATCCTTTGCCAGCAAACATCAACGGATGTTTCATTAATCATCAATTTCTTTTCCACTTTTTCAACTTTAGGAATTCGCAAAGTGTCAACCTCTTCCCAGTATTTATAAAAGACATTCTTCCGTTTTGTAAAGACGAGCAGTCAGGATTTCATATTGGCCAAATGTATGACCAAATAACATCTTCGATTATAAAACGAGGAAGGCATATAGATTCTCGTTATTTGGACAATATCGAATATTTTAACACAGTCGTAAAACAAGTAGTTGAGAATATTAACATATATGCTTCTGATATATTCAAAAGATTTTTCAAGAACGAGGGAGACCCTGAACTACAGATAAGATTACGCTATGATTCAAATTTGGACAAACCAGAAAACGACTCTAATGAGTATTGGTTAAAATATGACAATATCATAGAACGAGTAAAGGAAAATGATCACATTATTGAGAGAAAATCCTCATATAAAAAACTAAACTCTCCATTTATTGGCCTTGAAATATCGGAGATTATTGATGGTGAACCCCGAAGAATTCCAAAACCACAATCACATTTTAATGAAGCAAAACTAACTGCCATAGCATTATCCATTCGTTTTTCTTTACTCAATTTAGACAGCCCTGCCGACGGTCGTTTCTTAGCTCTTGATGACATGCTCATCAGCCTTGACATGAGTAATCGAATGAAAGTAATTGATTTTTTACTCGATTTCGTCGCTGATAAATACAAAATATATTTGTTTACTCATGATAAAATGTTTTATTATACAATTAAAAAAAGAATCGCCATCAATAAGAAAAAAGACGATTGGGTAATGGGAGGATTGTATATGCATGACGTTGACGAAAATGATGAATATAAGCCATGCATGCCTTTCCCAATATTTATTAAAGACAAAGACATGCCTTTGGAGATGATGGAATACTATGCAAAGCATGATTATCCCGCATGTGGTCAAAAACTAAGAAAATGGTGTGAAGAATTGTTAGAAAACCTATATCCTGACTCGTTAAAGAAACGTATTGACCCAACCACAGGGAACACCATAGCAACATCCTTGAACGACAGAATTAATAGTCTTGAACTGTATTGTGAGAAGGAATCAATAGATTTCTCTAAATATAAGGATTTAAAAATCTATAAAGATAACATTCTAAATGCTGTTTCTCACTATGATATAGAATCGCCAATATATAAGATAGAGATCTTGAAAATAATGAGGGTTCTCGGTGCGCTAAACGATATTCTTGAAAACAGAAAAGATATTAAGGTTAACCACGAGATGGGTATAGAACTGATAAAACCTGACGGAACTCCAATAACCATCTGTATTGATATAAAAAGGGATAAGCTATCAGTTCTTAATTTTATGGGTAACAATAGAATCTCATATTATGTAAAATGCTACATAAAGAAAATCATTGTAGCTGGTACACCTATAACATTGCCTGAAATTCGAGTCTTTGATTCTATATATACAGCCCATGAAGAATTTTGTAGAGAATACGCAATAACTCACATGGATAATTTGCTGGATATAATTTATGATCATGGTGTTGTATTGAGAGATAAGTTGTAATTAATAAAGTTTTTGCGTTTGATTTGTGAACATAATATAGTATGGAACAAGCACCTATACTCATCACTACCCAATACGAGGCTGAAAGATTTGAAACATTCCTTGCCTTGCCCGACAATCACAGAATCCTATTCTCTGGGAAATATGGGAGTGGAAAAACTTATTTCTTGCATGAGTTCTTCACAACACGAAAAAAGGACAAATATGAGACATTTCATCTTTTTCCGACGAACTATGCAATAGCGAAAAACGAGGATGTCGTTAAACTACTCCAGTTTGATATCTTATATGAGCTACTGGTGAAAGGTTATTTGGCTCCTTCGGAGAAGATGTTCTCCACAGAAGAGACTTTATCTGGTTTCGTGCAGAACAACTTCCCAAAAATCATAAAGGATATTGTTTCGCATTGTGGCAAAATCGGCAAGAAACTATCAGATGTATTTGATACCTATACCCAATGGGCTGCAAAGTACGAAGCTTTCGATAAAGGTATTAACCAAAATGCAGAAGATAAGGCAAGAGAAGCATTCTACAACCTGATGAATGAGGTTGAATATAATGCCACTGCGGAGTTAATAGAGATGGTTAATTCCTCGATTGACAAGCAAAAGGTTCTTATTGTAGATGACCTTGACAGAATAGACCCAGAGCACATTTTCAGATTGCTCAACCTCTTCTCTGCACAGACATCCAATTACTTCTCTGCGCATTGGCCTACTGGCCAGGATGAAAATCGTTATGGTTTCGACAAAATCATCTTTGTCTGCGACATAGATAATATCCGCAATATCTTCCGCGCCAAATATGGTGACGGCGTTGACTTCACTGGCTATATTGATAAATTCTACAGTATTGAACCCTACTTATTTAATATCAACAATATGGTTGCACAAGAAGCACACCGTTTTGTGGATTCAGTCAAAACTGAATGGACAGATTTAAACAGAGGACATTTCTCCTCGATAGTTAGATTGCTGTTGTTGCATAATATTATCACATTGAGAAAACTAAAAGAAAAAGAATCTGCTTATTGGGAATACCCTTTGCGTAAGTTTTCTGCATTAGATCGAGGGAATAACCTTTTATCTGTTGGATTACTGGACTTCATGCTGTTCTTGTATGGCACAAAAGAAGATGCGCTAGCTGCAATTAATAAGCACAATGAAGAAATATCCATTGAACTTCTCGAAGAATCTGGATATAGACTTACTGATTTGCTTATTCCCTTCTTAGATCCCGACCAGCCCCTTACTAAAGGGGATGGTTTCATCTATGAGAATCGAGATCTAGATCTAAAGATAAACTACAAATGTGAACAATATCATAGGGAAATCTATGCTGATATACAAACCATATCAAAATATGATGGGAGTGAAAGAACAAAGATTCCATTCTTCCAACTACTTTCAATTGCTTTCGAGAATTATTGCAAACTAATAGAATCCCCTAATGTCATTAGGTATTAAGCAATCCATTCGGGTTTATTTTGAAACATGATGAAAGCCGAAACACAACAAACCCAGCATAGCATCGTCCTCTATCAGAACGACGATAGCAATGTATGTGTCAACGTTTACTACAACAATGAGACCTTCTGGCTGACACAGAAAGCCATGGCGGAGCTATTTGGATGCTCGACCAACAATATTTCCCTCCACTTGAAGAAAATCTATCCCGAAGGAGAACTGGATAAGAATTCAGTTACCGAGAAAAACTCGGCAACTGCTTCCGATGGCAAGAACTACCTAACTACTTTCTATAATCTTGACGCTGTTATCGCTGTCGGCTATCGAGTCAACTCCCATCAGACAACGGCCTTCCGCATCTGAGTCACCGAGATATTAAAGGAATACCTTACAGGAGAATAAAAAAGTAACGAAATATGACCGCCAAGATTTCTATACGTTTTTATAATGACCATGAAGTGCGTGCCGTTTGGGACGAAGAGAACACCAAATGGTGGTTTTCGGCTACGGATATTGTGCGGGCTATCAACGATGAGGAGGATTACACCAAGAGTCGAAACTATTGGAAATACCTGAAAGGCAAGATGGCCAAAGAGGGCATCCAACTGGTTAGTGGCACTAACCAGTTCAAGTTTCAGGCGCCAGACGGTAAACAGCGTGCCGCAGATACCCTTGATGCCGAAGCTGTACAGACGTTGGCACAAAACTACCCCAATAACCGCGCAAACGCTTTCCTCAATTGGTTTATTTATAGTGACAATACCATAGACGGACAGAGCAAGAAGAAAGCATATACACTTGCGGAGAGCGGCTTGCTTGACAGCATGAAACCTGGCACAGTCGAATGCCTACAACAGATTCACGCCTACCTCTTTGGCGGCCTCTACGACTTTGCTGGCAAGATACGCACCAAGACCATCTCGAAAGGCGGCACCATCTTCTGCCGTGCGGAATACCTGATGCAGAACTTGAAGACTATCGAACTGATGCCAGAGAACACATGTGATGAGATTGTAGAAAAGTATGTTGAAATGAATGTGGCACACCCTTTTATGGAGGGGAACGGACGTTCAACGCGCATCTGGCTTGACTTGATTTTCAAGAAACAACTGAAAATGTGCGTTGACTGGAGCAAGATTGACAAGAAGGAGTATCTGGATGCCATGCACGGAAGCGTAACGAATGCCACCCGCATAAAAGCCTTGCTGAAACAAGCATTGACTGACCGTATCAATGACCGCGAGATATTCATGAAAGGCATAGACTACTCCTACTATTACGAGCAAGAGGAATAAACTGTCAGACCTGCCCCCAAAAATACAATCAATAATATCATAGAACGTAAACAACACACAGCAAAAGATATTTTAAAGCAACAAACAAACAATAACAATCATGAAAAATAGAATATATCCAAAAGATTGGAAGGAAATACATCCTGGACATGCTGACATGTCGACC
>Ga0247608_10005849_pt1 | contig 13178 bp, 9 predicted proteins | sample 176DNAGHGlowgp2_FD_193490 | JGI IMG/M metagenome (GOLD analysis project Ga0247608, IMG submission 193490) | Sheep rumen microbial communities from Palmerston North, Manawatu-Wanganui, New Zealand - 1766 DNA GHGlow gp2 | ecosystem: Host-associated > Mammals > Digestive system > Stomach > Rumen ... | reverse complement strand
GCTGCACCTGCATATGTCATTGCCCAGGACATCATTCATCTGATTCTGGTCATGAGCAGGATTATCAACAACGATCCGGAGGTATCTCCTTATCTTCGTGTCGTAATGGTGGAGAATTACAATGTCTCCTATGCGGAGCGCATTATTCCCGCATGTGATATTTCCGAGCAGATTTCCCTTGCAAGCAAGGAAGCATCCGGAACCGGCAACATGAAATTCATGTTAAACGGTGCGGTAACCCTTGGTACCGCGGACGGAGCAAACGTGGAAATCGCGGAACTTGTCGGAAAAGACAATATTTATACGTTTGGCGCACCTTCCGAGGAAGTCATTGAGCACTATGCAAAGGCGGATTACGTATCACGCAGATACTATGAAGAATCACCCGTAATCAAAGAGGCGGTTGATTTTATCGTGTCCACGCTCTGCATGCAGGTCGGCAACAGGGAAAACCTGCAAAGACTTTACAATGAGCTTTTAAACAAAGACTGGTTTATGACGCTGCTTGATCTGGAAGAATATATTAAGGTGAAGGACCGTATGATTGCGGATTACGATGACCGTGAAAAATGGAGAAAGATGATGCTTGTCAACATTGCAAAGGCAGGATTTTTCTCTTCGGACCGTACGATTGAAGAGTATAACCGCGATATCTGGAAACTGTAATGATATAAGGGGAAAAGGAAAATTGAAAAGAAAAATTGTAAAAATCATTGCAACGGCAGGAATTTTTGCCCTGCTCACGGGTTCTCTTGCGGGATGTACCGGGATGAATGATATTGTAAGCAGGCTCGGAAACGGAAGTTCCGAGGTTACTTCGGAAATTACAAGTGTTACCGTTCCGGAAAGTGAGACTGTTTCGGATACGGGATGGGAAAAGCCCGTGGGAAGCGGCGATTCCGGAGAAGGAACGGATACCGGAAGTACGGGTACCGTGACGGATGCAGATGCTGATGCCGATGCAGTTAAAACGGCATGCGAAGATTTTATCAACGGAAACGAAAAAATATATGTGGAATATGAGTATACCGAGGTTTTGGAAGAAGGCAGTTCCTATACGATTGACGAAATGGTCGATTTTATGAACAAAGAAATTCCGGATAACTGGGGGCCTGCGGGAATGTATGTCATGGAAGTCGGTTATGCCTATATTGACTGCGGAAATGACGGGATTCCGGAGATTGCGTTATATGTGGACGTGAATAACGATGAATATTATGACCTGCTGACCGAGTTTTATATTATTAAATTAAAAGACGGAAAGCTCTGCGTGGTTGACAATTTTTCACAGCAGGGACGTTCCATGTGCGAGATCAACAAATACGGTATTTACCATCCCTACGGAAGCAGCGGAGCCGCCCTCTGGTATGACGGATATTACCGCATAACCGCGGACGGAAAGCATGAGTTCATTTATGACAAGGAATCCATGTTTGATCTGGAAGGACCGGTCATTTACGGTCATCAGCTTCCTTCCGGTGCAAAGGCGCCGAAGGGTGTGCCCGATTTTGCGGAAGAGTACGGTGATTATACCGGTTATGCATACGGATTTAAAGAGTACACGGAAGAAATGTACGGAGATGAAGCCGCATACGATGAATATAAAAAAAGCAAGGTTTATATTTTCTATGACCCGGACAATAAAATCTGTTTTCCTTCGGATGAAGATGAAAAAATCTATTTTGATGCCGGAATCACGATTACCGATGAGGATAACCTGAACGAAATGATAGCGGGAAGACTTCACGAACTCGGACTCTCCGAAGAAGAGATGAAATTCGATGACGGCGAGGAGTATGCACCCAAGTGGGTGGTTGCGAAGGATTATGTTCATACCGAAGGTCAGGGCGGAGAGAATTAAAGACAGAGAAAACCCGGGACAGAGAAAAGTAAGAACAGGGAAAAACAGGAACAGGGAAAAGTAAGAACAGGAATCGAAACGAATGCGAAAAAGCGGAATTTTACTTGCAATCAGCAGTTTACCCGGAAATTACGGGATCGGAAGCTTCGGAAAGGAAGCTTATGATTTCGTGGATTTTCTGGATGCGGCGGGACAGCGTTATTGGCAGATTTTACCGCTCGGACCGACCGGGTACGGAGATTCTCCCTATCAGTCGTTTTCCACATTCGCCGGAAATCCCTATTATATCGATCTGGAAATGCTGATCAGGGAAGGCCTTCTTACAAAGGAAGAGTGCGACAGGGCAGACCTTTGTGATATCGTGAAGGTTCCGGGCAGCAGGAAGAAAGAACGGGTAAATACCGCCGTAAACTACGAAAAAATCTATTTCGGAAAAATGCCGCTTCTTCGGAAGGCATTTTCCCGGTTTGACCGTAACGGTGCGGAATTTAAGAAATTTATTCGGAATGAAAAATCCTGGCTTTATGATTATGCGCTCTTTATGGCTTTTAAGGCAGAGGAAGACGGTGCAAGCTTTATCGGATGGGAAAAGAGCATCCGCTGTCGTGAAAAGAAAGCGTTAAATGCCGGAGCAAAGCGTCTGCACGAAGAAGTGGAATTTACGTATTTTTGTCAGTATTATTTCTTTTTACAGTGGGAAAAATTAAAGAAATATGCGAATGAAAAAGGCATAGAAATTATCGGGGATATTCCGATTTATGTTGCTGCCGACAGTGCGGATGCATGGGCAAATCCCGAGCTGTTTCAGCTTGATGACGAGTACCTTCCGGTGCGTGTGGCAGGATGCCCTCCCGATTATTTTGCAAAAACCGGGCAACTCTGGGGAAATCCGCTTTATGACTGGGAATATCACAAAAAGACCGGCTATGAATGGTGGATTAACCGCATGAAACATTGCTTCCGCCTGTATGATGTGGTCAGAATCGATCACTTCCGCGGATTCGATTCCTATTATTCCATTCCCTACGGAAACGAGACCGCTGAGATCGGAGACTGGGTAAAGGGTCCCGGAATCGAACTTTTCAAAGCAATTGACAAGGCACTCGGAAAGCAGGCGGTGATTGCGGAAGATCTCGGATTCTTAACGGATTCGGTCCGGAAGATGATAGCAAAAACCGGTTATCCCGGAATGAAGATTCTGGAATTTGCGTTTGACGGGGAGCCGGACAATGATTATATTCCCTTTAACATTACGTCAAACAGTGTGATTTATACGGGAACCCACGATAACGAAACGGTTGTCGGCTGGTATAAAGGACTGCCGGCCGGATATAAGAAAATCGTTAAGGATTATCTGAACATCCGCTCCGCAAAGAATATTCACTGGGATTTAATCCGTGCGGCTTTTTCGTCCGTATCGGATACGGCGATTATTCCGATGCAGGATTTTCTGGGACTTGATAATTCGGCCCGCATGAATACCCCGTCCACGCTCGGCGGAAACTGGATGTGGAGAGTAAAAAAAGAAGATCTTACGGAAGAACTTGCGGAGGAAATCCGCAGAATTACCAAAATTTACGGAAGACTGTAATAACAGTAATAACAATAATAGCATAAGTAAAAGTCAAAAAAACGGAAGGCATCAGGCCTTCCGTTTAATCTTTTATGAACGGCTTAAATAAGAATTCGAGTAATGATAATCTCCGGTGACGTCTTCTGAAAACCATTCGGGCGGAATAAAAGCATTCGCTTCCTCGAGAGAAGAAAATTCCACTTCCGCAACAATCAGCGGTTTAAACGGTTCCTCAAAGAGATCGAGCTCAATCGTGTATTTTTCGTACGGAATCAGGTAGCGTTTCTTTCGGATGATTTTACCGTCGGCTTTTTGAATTAAGTGAAGATAAGCTTCCTCCGTCAGGGGAAGATTATATTCCTCCCGTTCGATAAAGCCTTTTCCCTTGTAGGTCAGATAATAATCCCCGTCTTCTTTTCGGACACGCACAACGGGAGCAGTATTTAAATATCCCTGTTCCATAACATGGTACGGATACTCTTCCAGACGGTCCGGCAGCTTTTTAATCAGAAATTTTCTTTCGATTTCTTTTCCCATATTACAGCCTCTTTCAGAACAACGATGTGCTGAAATATCTCTCTGCACGATCCGGAAGAACCGTGGCAATCACTTTGTCATGTCCGTATTTTTCCGCCATCTGCTTTGCGGCCCAGATATTGGCACCGGAGGAAGTACCGACTAAAAGTCCGTATTCCTTTGCAAGTTCCCTGGCGGTATTGATGGCATCTTCATCGCTTACGGTTACGATGTCGGTAATTAAAGAGGTGTCCAGTACGTCCGGTACGAAACCGTCGCCGATTCCCTGAATCTGATGAAGTCCCGGTTCGTCGCCGAGCAGTGCGGAAACACCTTTCGGTTCAACTGCCACGATTTTGCAGTCCGGGTTGTTGTGATCCAGAATATATTTTGCAATTCCCTGCAGGGTTCCTCCGGAACCGATGCCGGAAACATAGATGTCGATTTTTCTGCCAAGCTGCTCGCACAATTCCGGTGCCGTTCCGTTATAATGTGCGGCCGGATTTGCGGGATTGACGAACTGCTGGGGAACAAAATAATTATCGCCCGTTGAAGCGATTCTTTCCGCTTCCCTTACGGCACCGTCAACGGATAACTCCGCGGGTGTCAGCACCAGCTCCGCGCCGAAGGCCTTAATGACTTTTTTTCGTTCTTCACTCATATTTTCAGGCATTACGATGATGACTTTATATCCCTTTCTGACACCACAGAAGGCGAGTCCGATTCCGGTATTACCGGACGTGGGTTCGATAATGGTCATTCCGGGCTTTAATTTTCCGTCTTTTTCTGCCTGCTCAAGCATGTTTTTGGCAATCCGGTCCTTGATGCTGCCGCCGGGATTTAAGAATTCCGCTTTTGCAAAAAGGGGAATTCCCATTGTTTTTTCCAGGGAAATCAGGGGAGTATTGCCGATTAAATCAATTACGTTGTCGTAGTACATTTTTAACCTCGTTCCGTTATATTTATTTATTCGGATAAAATAACATAATCATTTTATAAAAAACAAACATATTCATTTTAATACAGAAAAACAAAGTTTGCAAAGGAAAACTCAGTCCGCGGGGGGCTGGTAAAAACGCCCCAGTACACGTTCCGTTTTTAAGACGTTTACAAATGCTTCCGGATCGGCTTCCTTAACCACGGAAATCACCCTTCCGGATTCGGAGCCGGAAACCACGGAATATACCACGTTGCGTTCACAGTGTTCATAGGAACCTTCGCCTTCGATAATGGTGGCTCCGTGATGGGAGATTTTGGAGATTGCCTCGCAGACCTCCTTCGGTTTGTTTGTTACCACGAAAAGGGTGGCTTTCTGGTATTTTCTGTAAAGAATTCGGACCATCAGGGTGGAGCAGAACTGGAAAATGATGGAATAAAGTGCTTTGTCCCAACCGAACAGAAATCCGGCAGCGAGCAGGATTGCCGCATTAATCATAAGTGTGATGTTGAAGGAATCCACCCCGCGACGTTCCGATAAAAAGATGGAGATAAAATCGGTGCCTCCCGTCGTGGAATCCACCAAAAGGCACATGCTGATGGCGATTCCGTTAATCAGTCCGCCGAAAATACTGATTAATAGAATATCGCGGGTTACGATATAGGGCGGCAGCAGATCGGCGAGAACACCCGTTAACAGGATGACCCAGCAGGAGAGTGCCGTAAATTTTTTCCCGATAAAACGGAAACCGATATATACGGGAACGGAATTAATCAGGATGTTAATCAGGGTATACGGCAGTTTTACGTTGAGAAATTTGGCGAATATTTCCTGAATTAAAAGTGTCAGTCCGCTTGCTCCGCCCGGGAGCAGCTCGCCGGTGTGTACAAAGGTATTGATGTTAAGGGCCATCAAAAGGGAAGCCAGCGAAACGGCGATGATCCGCCAGACAAGATTACCTTTCATTTTTCGCAGATTTTTTTTGACTGTCTTTTCGGGATGCTTTAAATCAACCACTTCGGGGCGTTTCTCTTTTTTGGCCATGGCAGCCTCCTTATCAAAAAGGGCTGTCTCCGTGGAGGCAGCCCATAAAATCCTATCCGATTTTTGTATTTCGACTGTGGTAATGGGGAATTAACCCATGGTAACAACTACGTTGATATCGGTCTTTCCTGCTGCGTAAGGAATTACGCAGCCGCTAATTTTCTCACCGTCAACTTCGAGGGAAGCAACACCCTTGCATACATGGTTCGGGTTCTTGACGGTGATGTTGTAAGTAGCACCGCGGAACTTACGTGTAGCGGTAAAGCCGTCCCACTCGTGAGGAATGGAAGGATCAACCTTCAGTCCGTCAAAGTCGGGCTGTACACCCAGAATGTACTGGGAAATTGCTACCATGTTCCATGCTGCGGTACCGGTAAGCCAGGAGTTCTTGCCCTGTCCGAAGTTATCGCCGGGCTTTCCGATATCGGCACCTGCATCTTTACCGCCGATCATCTGACCGTATACATAAGGCTCGGTTTTGTGGATATCGGAGGTTTCTTCCGTAAATGCGGGAGCAATTTCGGAATAATATTTGAATGCCTGATCGCCCTGACCTGCATAAGCGGCCGCACAGATAATCCATGCATTGTTGTGGGTGAAAATACCGGCATTTTCTTTATATCCGCCGGGATAGGTGGAAATCTCGCCGTACTGAATGTAGTACTTTGTAAATGCAGGGTTGTTAAGAACGAGACCGTATTTGGTATTCAGTCTTTCATCAATTGCTGCAAGTGTCTTAAGTGCAGTACCCTGATCCTTGCCTACGTCGGACATGATTGCGAAGCCCTGAGGCTCGATGAAAATCTGGCCTTCTTCGCATTCTTTGGAGCCCATCTTCTCGCCGTTAGCATCATATGCACGAAGGAACCAGTCTCCGTCCCATGCGGATTCCATGATGTTTTTCTTCATCTTGTCGATTTCATCCTGAGCAGCCTTTGCCTCATCATCTTTGCCGAGATGTTTCAAAATCTCAACATAGTTCGGGCCTGCATAGGTGAAGAGTGTGGCAACCATTACGGACTCAGCCACTTTGGAATAACCGCCTTCTGCTGCAAACTTCGGATTGGTATAAGTCTGGAAGGACTCACCCGGTGTATCGGAGAAGCAGGATAAGTTGATGCAGTCGTTCCAGTCTGCACGCATTGCAAGAGGAAGACCGTGAGGTCCGAGATTATTTACAATACGATAGAAGGATACCTTAAGGTGATCGAGCATCGGCTGTGCAACTGACATATCATTATCATAAGGAGTCATTACGTCAAGAATGCCCCAGTCGCCTGTTTCTTTAATATATGCGGAAACGGAAAGAATCAGCCATAAAGGATCGTCGGAGAAGTCGCCGCCGATATCCGCATTTCCCTTCTTGGTAAGAGGAGAATACTGATGATAGCATCCGCCGTCCGGGAACTGGGTGGAAGCGATGTCGATGATACGCTCTTTTGCCCTGTCGGGAATCTGATGTACGAATCCGAGAACGTCCTGATTGGAATCACGGAAGCCCATACCACGGCCGATACCGGATTCAAAATAGGAAGCGGAACGGGAAAGGTTAAAGGTAACCATGCACTGATACTGGTTCCAGATATTAACCATACGGTCAACTTTGTCATCGGGAGTGGCTACGGTAAAGATTCCGAGAAGCTTGTCCCAGTAAGCCTTAAGTTCTTTCATGCCTGCTTCGAATTTCTCGGGCGTATTGTATTTTTCAATCATTGCTTTGGCTTTTACCTTGTTAATGGTCTTGCCGTCAGCTTCGAATTTCTGGTCCACGGGCATCTCAACGTAGCCGAGAATGAATACCAGGGTCTTGGTTTCGCCGGGAGCGAGGGTAATCTTTTTATAATGGGAAGCAATCGGAGCCCAGCCGTCTGCAAAGGAATTGGTTGCCTTATTTGCAAGTACGGCTTCGGGATTGTTGAATCCGTTGTAAAGACCGATAAAGGAATCTCTGTCGGTATCATATCCGTCAATGGTATCGTTAACGGAATAGAAAGCAAAATGATTGCGGCGGTCTCTGTACTCTGTCTTGTGATAAAGTACGGAACCGTCTACCTCAACACGACCGGTTGAGAAGTTACGCTGGAAGTTATTGGAGTCATCCTGCGCATCCCAGAGGCACCACTCTGCAAAAGAGAAGAGTGAGAAGGACTTCTCTGCGGAGCCTTCGTTGGTAAGTACAACCTGCTGAACTTCTCCGTCATAATCCTGGGGAACGAAGAACGTAACGTTTACTTTCAGGTCGTTCTTCTTGCCGGTGATTTTGGTATATCCCATACCGTGGCGGCATTCATACTCGTCAAGCTCCGTCTTTACGGGTGACCAGCCGGGATTCCAAATGGTTCCGTTATCATTTATATAGAAATAACGTCCGCCCATATCAATGGGAACGTTGTTGTAACGATAACGGGTGATTCTGCGCAGACGAGCATCTTTATAGAAAGAATAACCGCCTGCAGTGTTTGAGATCAGTGAAAAGAAACCCTGGGTACCCAGATAGTTAATCCACGGATACGGGGTTCTTGGAGTGGTGATGACATATTCTCTGTTGGCATCATCAAAAAAACCGAATTTCATACCTGTTTCTCCTTATCATTATAGTATTTTTGCCCCTTTTCCAAGAGACCGTTCGTATTTAGAATTATACTATAAAAAGAAGAAGAAAAGCAAGACAAGGAAGGCAGCTTGGCATATTGTTAACAGAATAGAAAAAAATGAAGGTATTGTAAAAGGTTTATGAACAAAAAAAGAAGTAAATATGAACAAAAAATGAACAAAACCTTATCGTTTTTTACTAAATTTGCTTTTTTTGGACAAAAATCACAGAAAAACTATTGTCATTATGGATAATGTGATATATAATGACCTTGCTGACACGGAAAAGGGGGATATCCTTTTTTACGTCGGCAGAAACTATTCACTAAATAATAGAGGAGGAAAATTAAAAGTGAAAAAGAAATTATTAAGTGTAATGTTATCCACAGCAATGGTTGCAGCTTTACTTGCAGGCTGTACCGGAAACACCCCCGCAGTTAGCAGCGAAGTAGCTCCTGCTACCAGCGAAGTAGCACCTGTTACCAGCGAAGTTGAGCCGGGTAGCGTAGGCGGCGGCGAAGACGTAGTATTAGAGGATACCGGCGACAAACTTACTATCGAGTGCTGGAACGATGAGTGGCAGACTCGTGTAATCAACTTAATGCCTGGTTATACTCAGGATTCCGAGAGCGATCCTAACCATGGTCACATTGGCGACCTTCCTGTAGAATGGATTGTTACTCCTTCCGATAACGGTGCATATCAGAACGCACTTGATGCTGACCTTCTTGATGACAGCGCTGACGTAGATATCTTCTTAGTAGAAGCTGACTACGCTGGAAAGTACACCGTTCCCGGTGTTGCTAAGCCTCTTGGTGATCTTGGAATTACCGACGCTGATATCGCTGATCAGTATGCATATACCCAGCAGGTTGTTACAACCGACGGCGTTCTTTATGGTTCTTCTTGGCAGACCTGCGGTGCTGGTATGATTTACAACCGTGACATCGCTAAGGAAGTTCTTGGAACTGACGATCCCGATGAAGTTCAGGCACTTGTTTCCGATTGGGATAAGTGGCAGGACGTTGCAGCTCAGATGAAAGAAGCTGGATACAAGATGACTCCTTGTGCAGCTACTTCCTATCGTGTATTCTCCAACAACGTTACCACTCCTTGGGTTAAGGACAACAAAATCAACGTAGATGCTAACATCCAGAAGTGGATTGATATGTCCAAGGAAATGGTAGACGCAGAGCAGACCGGTACATTCGGACTTTGGGATACCAACGAAGACTTCCAGAAGAACATTTCCTTCTGCGTATTCGGACCCGCTTGGTACTTCGACTTCTGCATGCAGAAGGGATCCGGTGACTCCATCGCTGATAGAGGCGGTTGGGCACTTTGCCAGGGACCTCAGGCTCATTTCTGGGGCGGTACTTGGGTATGTGTAGCTGAGAAGACTGATAACGCAGCTACCGCAGCTGAAATCCTTAAGACCATGACCATGGACGAAGGCGTTCTTACCTCCATCATCGAGGATTACGGCGACAACGTAAACAACAAGACAATCGTTGCTAAGTATGCAGCTGATACCTCCTATGGTAATGACGTTCTTGGTGGACAGAACCCTTACAGCATCTTCGAAGGCGCTTTAGCTAACGTAGACGTAAGCAACATGACCATCTATGATCAGATTTGCAACGAGCAGATCCAGACCGCTATGACCGATTACTTCACCGGTAAAGTTGATGAGGATACTGCTTGGGATAACTTCTACACTGCAGTTGAGGAGACCTATCCTGAACTTTCTCGTTAATCACTAACGAAAAATGAATTAAGGTAATGGGTGTGCCTGCCCCCTAAAGGCAGGCACACTTGTTATTTTTTTGAATTATGGGTGCAAAAACTTATCAGAGGGGGTAAGGAATCGTGGCCCCATAGTTATCGAATTATAAGAAGAATTGAAGTAAAGTGCAGTAAAAATAAGCACGAAATGGAGGACGGTATTATATGAAGCAGGCAAAAAGAGGAAAAGTAGTCAGCTTTAATAAATGGGGTTATATCTTTTTGATTCCTTTTATCGCTGTGTATTGTTTCTTTCAGCTAATCCCTCTTGTGATGACCATCTACTATAGTTTCTTTGAGAACTATATGAGTGGTATGACGCAGATTGGACCGCGTTTTATTGGTATTGAAAATTATATTACCTTATTTTCAAAAGGTGATATGCTTAAATACGCATTAAATACAGTAATCATGTGGATCATCGGTTTTGTTCCGCAGATTCTGGTTTCCTTACTTTTGGGTGCATGGTTTTCGGATACAAGATTAAGACTGAAAGCCGCAGGTTTCTATAAGATAGTTATTTACTTACCGAACCTGATTATGGCATCCGCTTTTTCTATGTTATTCTTTGCATTGTTCTCTGAAACGGGACCTATTAACGCTCTCTTAGTGAACACATTGCATGTAATCGACAAACCGTTCATTTTCTTCCAGGACATTCCGGCTACACGTATTCTGGTAGGATTTATGAACTTCCTTATGTGGTTTGGTAATACCACAATCCTGTTGATGGCAGGTATGTTGGGTATTGACCCTTCGTTATACGAAGCAGCCGAAGTGGATGGTGCAACCCCCACTCAGGTATTTTGGAGAATCACGTTACCGTTGCTTCGTCCCATCCTTGTATACGTTGTTATCACCTCCTTGATCGGTGGTTTACAGATGTTCGATGTTCCCCAGATTTTAACAAACGGTAAAGGATCACCGGCTAACTGTGCAATGACACTGATTATGTGGTTAAACAGACATATCGGTACCAGTAAGAACTTTGGTATGGGTGGTGCTCTTTCGGTAGTACTGTTCATCATTACCGGTATTTTAAGTATGGTTGTTTATAAAGTTTCCAACGGAAAAGAAGACTAGGAGGAGATAGATTATGGCTAAAGAAGGTACTATGCAACTCCAGATGGATAAAGAGAAAGTAACAGGCGGTATTCGCTTGAGAAGAGTAGTAGCGAACGTTGTTCTGATTCTGCTCTGTGTACTCTGTCTTTTCTGGTTTTACATTTTGTTAATTAACGCTACTCATAATAATGCAGAACTTTCCGGTGGAAGATTCCATATTTTCTTCGGTAAGTATTTCGGACAGAACTGGGTTAATCTGATGCACAGTTCCATCAATATCTGGAGAGGTATGTTAAACTCCATTATCATTGCAGCAGGAAGTGCAATACTTTGTACTTACTTCTCATCCATGACCGCTTATGCGATTCACTGCTATGATTTCAAGTTAAAGAATGTTGTATTTACATTCATCCTTATGATTATGACAATTCCGACGCAGGTTACCGCGCTTGGTTTCGTACAGTTCATGAGAAACATTCATCTTCATGATACATTTGTACCTTTGATTGTACCTGCAATTGCTGCACCGGTTACATTCTTCTATATGAAGCAGTACATGGATTCCACCTTACCTATTCAGATCGTGGAAGCAGCTCGTATCGATGGATCCGGAGAGTTCAGAACTTTCAATACCATCGTAATGCCCATGATGAAACCGGCTATCGCAGTACAGGCAATCTTCACATTTGTAAGCAGCTGGAACAATTACTTTACTCCGGCACTTATCTTAAAGTCTGATAAGAACAAGACTCTGCCGATCTTAATCGCAACTCTTCGTTCCGCAGACTACATGAAATTCGATATGGGTCAGGTTTACATGATGATCATGTTATCCATCTTCCCCGTTATCGTTGTTTACCTTGCACTTTCCAAATACATCGTTGGTGGTGTTGCACTCGGTGCTGTTAAAGGTTAATAAAAGTTTGTTTCATACAATACCTGAAGGAGTCGCTTATGCGGCTCCTTTTTGTGTGTTCAAGGAAGCTGTTCAATGATAAAAAATGATACCTTCCGACAGGAAAAATGATACTGCCCGGTAATAAAAAAAGAGTTTATCCGTGATAAAAAAAGATAGCGTTCTTATATGAAAAAAGGTAAAATAGAAGAATGGAATATTTAAAACTGACTGCGCCCTGTCATTTCGGACTGGAGGCAGTATTAAAAAAAGAAATACTGGATCTCGGATATGATATTGATGAAGTATCTGACGGAAGAGTTACGTTTCTGGGTGATGCTGAAGCGATTTGTTACGGAAACGTATTTTTACGGAGCGCGGAAAGAATCCTCTTAATTACAGGTACGTTTCACGCAGAAACCTTTGAAGAACTGTTTCAGGGAACCAGAGCAATCCCGTGGGAAGAATATATTCCGAAGAACGGAAAATTCTGGGTAACAAAAGCAGCAAGCGTGAAAAGTAAACTGTTCAGCCCTTCCGATATCCAGTCCATCATGAAAAAGGCTATGGTGGAGCGCCTGAAAGATCGCTACGGAATCGAGTGGTTTGAAGAAACGGGAGAAGATTATCCGGTTCGGGTATTTATCAAAAACGATGAAGTTACGGTTGCACTGGATACTACAGGGGTTTCCCTTCATAAAAGGGGATACCGCAGGCTAACCGCGAAAGCTCCGATTGCGGAGAATCTGGCAGCTGCACTCATTATGCTGACCCCGTGGAAACAGGACCGGATTTTGATCGATCCGTTCTGCGGAAGCGGAACCATTCCGATTGAGGCGGCCCTTATGGCAGCCGGAATTGCACCGGGAATGAACCGTGAATTCACTGCAGAACAGTGGAAACATCTGAT
>Ga0247608_10005843_pt1 | contig 13183 bp, 10 predicted proteins | sample 176DNAGHGlowgp2_FD_193490 | JGI IMG/M metagenome (GOLD analysis project Ga0247608, IMG submission 193490) | Sheep rumen microbial communities from Palmerston North, Manawatu-Wanganui, New Zealand - 1766 DNA GHGlow gp2 | ecosystem: Host-associated > Mammals > Digestive system > Stomach > Rumen ... | reverse complement strand
CTCGCCCTCAAGGTCGGTGAAGTCGGCGTTGGCATACTGGTAGTAAATCTTGTCGTAGGAGTCGCGGTCGCTGGTGCGCAGCGAGTAGAACACCATGTACTTTTTGGCCTGGTGGTCGTAGATGGTCTCAGGCGCCCACACACGGATGACGTTCTTCCATGTCTTCGTATAGCGCGTGGGGAAGTTGACGGTGGCATGCTGCCAGTGGATGAGGTCGGTGCTCTTCAGCAGCACCATGCCGCGGTTGCTGCTCCATCCTAAGCTGGAACGCATGTCGGTGGCCACCATGTAGAACGTCTTGCCGTCCTGGCAGCGCAGGATGTGCGGGTCGCGCACACACTGCGTCAGGGCGATGGTGTCGCTCGAGATGACGGGGGCACCGTCGTTCAGTGGCGTGAAGTTGTAGCCGTCGTCGCTCAAGGCGTAGCATATCTGCTCATCCTCAGGGGCGTTGCTGTTGAAGTAGGTGAAGAGGTAAGCCACCATCTCATTGGGGTCGGGTGGGGACATGGGCTGTTCGGCTACTGCCGGGATGGCTGCTGAGCTGGCAAGCAGCAGGGCCATCACTTGTTTCAGTTTCTTGTTCATAAGGCTGTTTGTGTTAACGTTCAATGGTTTGCAATTGGGTGTCGCCAGGCTTGAAGAGCAGACCTTTGCACTGCTTGGCATCGGCCTTGTACTCCTTCAGCTCAATCGCCTGCCAGTCAATTTGGTCGGTACGCTGGGCCAGCGGAGCATGGGGCAGGAGAGCGCCGTCGCGTACAAGGATGACGCAGGGTATGCTTCCAGCCTCAATCCTCTGGTAGCCGCTGTCGTAGACGCGCCCCGTCTGGTAGTCAATCCATTTTGAGCTGTTGGCATCGGCGGGCAGGTAGACGATGCGGCTGTTGCCACTCTCTAAGAGCGGTGCCACGAGCATCTGTGCACCGAACATATATTCGTCCTCAACATACCATGCCCCCGGGTCGTCGGGAAACTCCACAAGCAGCGCCCTGACCATGGGCAGCCCGCGCTCGGAGCAGTCTTTGGCCTGTGCGTAGATGTAGGGCATGAGCCGGTACTTCAGCTCAGCACACTGGCGGAAGGCATCGGTGAAGCTCTCGCTGATGAGCCAAGGCTCCGTGGGCGGTGCACCGTGGGCACGGGTGTGACTGCTAAGGAAGCCGAAAGGCAGCCAGCGACGGTAGATGTCTTCGGGCGAGGCGGTAACGAAGCCGCCCATGTCGTGGCTCCAGAACGAGAAGCCGCTGAGGCCGAAGCTCAGACCGCCGCGCAGGTCGCCAAGCATGCCGATATTGTTGGTGGCAGCGTCGCCGCCCCAGTGCAGGGCATAGCGCTGGCTGCCGGCCCAGGCCGAGCGTGCCCAGATGATGCCCTCGCCGGGATGTGAGCGCTCCACCTGCTCCCATAGTGCCTTGTTGTAGCGCAGAGGGTAGAGGTTGTGCTCATAGAGGCCGCCGCGCCCGTTGTGGTAGATACCGTTGTAAGGGGCAGCCTCGCCAAAGTCGCACTTGATGGTGCTTACGCCCTGGCGCATAAGCCCCTCAATCTTCTGCTGATACCAGCTCACGGTCTCAGGGTTGGTGAAGTCGAGGATGGCATCTTCAACGGGCATGCCGCCGGCGGCGTTCTTCACATGCAGCCCCTGCTGCACAATCTCGTTGAAGAAACGGTTCTTGGGTGTGAAGTAGGGCAGTTGCCACAGACAGGTGTGGAAACCTTCCTTGGCCAGCTGGCGCAGCATCTTCACTGGGTCGGGGAAGCGGTCGGCGGCAAACTGGTAGTCGCATTGCCAGTCAGTGCCGAACCATCCAGTGTCGAAATGGATGACATCGGCGGGGATGTTCAGCTGGCGCAGCTTGCTGGCAATGTCGAGGCCCTCCTGTTGTGAGAAGTAGGTGATGCGGCTCATCCACGTGCCGAAGCTCCACAGCGGCGGCATGGGCGAGCGTCCTGTCACGGCGGTGTATTCGTAGAGGATGTCCTTGGGCTGACCGAAGAAGATGAAGAGGTCGGCCTGCTCGTCAGCCATGAACAGTCGCTGTGCACCGATGTAAGAGGCACCGAAGTCGGCGGTGACGGGGGCGGCGGCGTGCATGAAGATGCCATAGCCACGGTTGCTGAAGTAGAACGGCACGGGCTTATACATGCCGTCGGTCTCAGGCCCTTGCGGGTCGGTGACGCTCAGCTGCACTTTCTGCCCCACCTTGTTTAGCGAGGTGAACGACTCGCCGCAGCCGTAGAGACGCTCGCCAGGCGATAGTAGGAACACGGGGTTGACCGCGCGTGAGTTGTCGCTGCCGCGTTTGATGAACGACATTGGCAGCAGCTTCACCTGTGTGGAGTCGTTGTCGATGATGTGGCGTGTCTGCGTCAGCATCCGTCCGTTGGCATCTTTCACCACAATGCGGAAGGGGTGGCGCTGCAGCTCAATGCCGCCGTAGGCAGAGGTGTAGCTGACCCTGTCGGCATCGGCGGTATGGCGCCACACCGTCCCGGCACCCTTGAAGGTGGGCGAGAGCATCGGGTCGTCATCCCTGTCGTCTTTTGGCACGATGGGGGTGGTGAGCAGGCGTATGCGCAGGCAGCGTGGGCTGATGAACTCCAGCTTCACCCGCAGCAGCGGGTCGTTGTCGTAGGCAGCATCGGGGAAGTCGAGCATCTGCATGCGCACAGGCCAGTAGCCGTTGAGGTTGAAGGCTTGGCGGGGCGACAGACGGTAGCGGTCCCACTGCAGCAGTCCCTCGCCCTTCTGTGGGTCGAAGTCGGCCAGTGAGTCTGCCAGGAAATAGGTATTGGCCAAGTCGCTGAAATCGCCTGACATGTCCTTGGGCATACACTGCAAATACTGCACACCGGCGTTGGTGGTCAGCTGCGCGCCGGCGGTGAGCGTGGCTGCCAGTGAGAATGTGGCAAGTAGTAGTTTCTTCATGGTTTTTAAGTCTTTGGTATTGCAGGAAACACGCTCGGCTCCGTGCAATGGAGCGCGGAGCCGAGCGTCGGGTTGGCTCGGAGAAGCCTTCTTATTCAATGACCACGAGGGCATCGTCTTCCATGACGCTCTCGCCAATCTTTACACACACGGCCGTCACCTTGCCGCCCTTCTCAGCCTGCAGGTTGTTAGCCATCTTCATGGCTTCGAGCACCACGACGGTGTCGCCAGCCTGGACCTCATCGCCCACCTGTACCAGGATGTCAGTGATAACACCGGGCAGCGGAGCCTTCACGGCGTTATTCTTATTGACGGCAGCCTTGCCAGCAGGGGCTGAGCCTTCAGCTGCGCTGTCGGTCGCAGCAGCGGGCTTACCCAGCACGGGCTTCTTCTTCTCAGGCTCGGCAGGAAGTTCCATCTCCACCTTGTACTCCTCACCGTTGACGGTGACGGTCACAAGGTTGTCTGCAATATCGCCAATGGCTACCTCATACTTGTTGCCATTGATGGTGTACTTGTATTCTTTCATTTCTGATTTGAGGTTTAAGGTATGAGTTAGGGGTGTGCTGTCATGGTCTGTGCATAACCGTTCCACTGAGTGGGATGCTGGGCAATGGTGATGATGCCCGGCTCCACGTCGTGTACATTGTTGCCCAGATGCTCATGCAGGGCAAGGGCGATGGCAGCGTAAACTTCGTTTTTCTTCATAGTCTACTACATTGGTATGTTTCCATGTTTCTTGGCGGGCAGGGCGTCACGCTTGGTGGCAAGCTGAGCCAGACCGCGGCAGATGCGGAAGCGGGTGTTGCGTGGTTCGATGACATCGTCGATGTAGCCGTACTTGGCAGCCTGATAGGGGTTGGCGAAGAGCTCGTTGTACTCGTCCTCCTTCTCGGCGATGAATGCCTTCACGTCCTCGCCGGCCTCCTTCTTGGCCTTGGCTTCCTTTGCATAGAGCACGGCAGCGGCACCGCTGGCACCCATCACGGCAATCTCAGCTGAGGGCCATGCGTAGTTCAGGTCGGTGTGCAGCTGCTTTGAGCCCATCACGATGTGTGAGCCGCCATACGACTTGCGCAGGGTGACGGTAATCTTGGGCACTGTAGCCTCACCGTAGGCATAGAGCAGCTGGGCGCCGTGCAGGATGACGGCATTGTACTCCTGGCCAGTACCGGGCAGGAAGCCTGGCACGTCGACAAGGCTGACGATGGGGATGTTGAAGGCGTCGCAGAAGCGCACGAAGCGGGCTCCCTTGCGCGAGGCGTTCACGTCAAGCACGCCAGCGTAGCATGAGGGCTGGTTGGCCACGATGCCCACGCTCTGACCGTTGAAGCGGGCGAAGCCCACGATGATGTTCTTGGCAAACTTGGGCTGCACCTCAAAGAACTCGCCATTGTCCACCACGGCGCCGATGACCTTGTACATGTCGTAGGCCTCGTTGGGGTTCTCGGGAATAATCTCGTTCAGCGAGTCCTCCATGCGGTTGATGGGGTCGTCGCACTTCTTGCGCGGAGCCACCTCCATGTTGTTCGAGGGGATGTAGCTCAGCAGTGTCTTCAGCATCTGCAGACCCTCCTCCTCGGTCTTGGCCGTGAAGTGGGTCACGCCACTCTTCGTGGCATGCACGCTGGCACCGCCGAGGTGCTCCTGGTCGATGTCCTCGCCCGTGACGGTCTTCACCACCTTCGGGCCGGTGAGGAACATGTAGCTCGTGCCCTCCATCATCAGGGTGAAGTCAGTGAGGGCGGGGCTGTAGACGGCGCCGCCGGCGCAGGGGCCGAAGATGCCGCTAATCTGCGGGATGACGCCTGAGGCCAGGATGTTGCGCTCGAAGATCTCAGCATAGCCAGCCAGGGCGTTGATGCCCTCCTGGATGCGTGCGCCGCCTGAGTCGTTGATGCCGATGACGGGGGCCCCCATCTTCATGGCCATGTCCATGACCTTGCAAATCTTCTGGCTCATCGTCTCCGAGAGAGAACCTGCATGAACGGTGAAATCCTGTGCGAAGACGAACACCAGACGGCCGTCGATGGTGCCGCTGCCGGCCACCACGCCGTCGCCGGGGAACTGCTTCTTCTCCATTCCGAAGTTGTGGCAGCGGTGCTCCTTGAACATGTCATATTCTTCGAACGAGCCTTCGTCGAGCAGCATGTCGATGCGCTCGCGGGCGGTGTACTTTCCGCGCTCATGCTGTTTCTGTATGGCTTTCTCACCGCCGCCCAGACGGGCCTTCTCGCGGTTTTCAATCAGTTGCTTGATTTTTTCTAATTGCTTGCTCATAATTTTAAGCACACCCAAGCCCTCACAGGGAGGGATGTTTAGTTACTCTTAAACGCTTAGGTGCTCCATTTGTTATTAGTTATACAATATTTTTTGTTGATATCCCCAACCAAGTTATGCATCCATACATCCCTCCCTTGGGGAGGGCTTGGGTGGGCTCTTGTCTCTTACTCAGGGTGTTCGCAGAGCTCGGTCAGCACGCCGGCGGTTGACTTCGGGTGCAGGAAGGCGATGTTCAGTCCCTCTGCGCCCTTGCGGGGAGCCTGGTCGATGAGGCGTACGCCCTTCTCGCTGACTTCAGCCAGTGCATTGGCTACGCCGTCCTCAATGCAGAAGGCCACATGGTGCACGCCCTTGTTGCCCTTGTCAATCCACTTCTGGATGGTGCTCTCAGGCGACGTGGGCTCCAGCAGCTCCAGCTTCACCTCGCCGCAGCGCAGGAAGGCGGTCTTCACTTTCTGGTCCTCAACGATTTCGGTTGCATAACACTCCAATCCCAGCACGTCCGTGAAGAACGGCAGGCTCTCTTCAATGCTCTGGACGGCAATGCCCAGATGCTCAATGTGCGAAATTTTCATAATGTGTTTAAAGTTTAAGCTAAAATTGGGTGCAAAGATACAAAAGATAAATGAATTAGCGTTCTTTTTTGGCTTAATTATTTATAAAAAGAGGACACAGTGACCTTCCGCGGCCTAATCCTCCTCACATTTCACCTCATACGTAGCAAGGATTCCTTTCTGTTTTTCGCTTGTTTGCAGGCTGTTCCCAGTCCTCAACGCAGTTGGTTCAATGGCTTGACGGGCAGTCATATTGTACGGCAAGAGCAAAAAAATTATTTTTTTCTTGGCGGATTGCAAAACTTTATGTATTTTTGCCGCGGAAATCTGCCGATAAGAAAATGAGAGACAGTTTGACACTACTGAAAAGCATGGCGTGGGTGGTTGTTGCCATCCTCTTTGGCTCTTGCGGCTCCGACGTGGCTGTGAGCAACAAGCGGGAGAGCCATGCTGACAGCGTCATCTTTGAGGCTGGTTCCCAGGAGGATTACAAACGCATGATTGTCTTGGCCGACAGCTTTGAGCAGTTGGGTGACATCTCGTCCCTGACCGCCAACCGTTGGCGTGGGTCGGCCACCTATCGTCTGGGACAGTACCGCACGGCAGAGTTCTACTTCAAAAAGGCGCTGGAGTGTGAGGTGTTGACAGAACAGGACCAGATAAGCTATAACAAGTCAGCACGTAGACTTTCTGAGCTGCTGCTCATAAAGGGCGACTTTGAAGGCTCGCTGGAGGTGGCCATGCCCGCTGTGGCAAAGATGAAGGAGACTGGCATCGGTTCTGACATTGACTATGCCATCCTGCTCAACAACATCGGCTGTTGCGAACTGAACCTGGGGCGCGTCCACGAGGCCAGCGTCAGCTTCTACCAGGCACGCGAGCACTACCGTAACCGGTGGCAGAACGACACCGTGGGCCGCGGGGTGCAGGAGGCTGTCCTGGGTACTGTCTACACCAGCCAGGCTTATATCAACACGCGTCGCTTTGAGGATGCGCTCTACTGGATTGACCGCACTGAGATGCTGCTTGACCGCTATCGCAATTTGGAAAGTGACATCCGCAAGGACTATATCGACGAGTATCAGGGACAGATAGAAATCATGCGCGCTGTGGCCAACCTGGGCATCGACAGCACGGAGCGAGCCGCCAATGCCTACCATGCTTTCCTTGAAACCAACTATGCCAAGACCAGCATGGGGCGCATCAACGCCAATGACTATCTGGTGCGTGCCGGGCGCTACGCTGAGGCGCTGGCCAACTACCGTTACCTGGACCAGATGCTGCGCGAGCGCGACATAGAGCTGACGCTGGACAACATCCAGCTTTACCTCATGCCCAAGCTTAGGGCCAATGCCGCCGCAGGGACCGTCGACTCCGTCAGGGCTATGGCCATACAGCTGTGCGACGCCCTTGACAGCGCCATCGTGAAGAACAAGATGGACGATGCCGCCGAGCTGGCCACCATCTATAACACATCGCAGAAGGAGGCTAAGATTACCCAGCAACAGGCAGACATGGACCGCCAGAGGTGGGTGAGCAGCATGGTGGCCATGGCGATAATACTGGTGTCATTCCTCGTGTTCATCATCCTGCGTCATAGGGCGGCCAAGCGTCTTGCGCAAGCCCACAAACGCCTGGAGGAAGCCCACGCTCAGCTGCAGTCGGCATACGACCAGTTAGAGGAGACGACAGCCGTGAAGGAGCGTATTGAGAGTGAGTTGCGCATTGCACGTGACATACAGATGTCAATGGTGCCGGGCATCTTTCCCATTCGCGATGACCTTGACATCTATGCCGCGATGATACCTGCGAAGGAGGTAGGTGGCGACCTCTATGGCTATCTGTTGATGCAGGACAAGCTATACTTCTGTGTTGGCGACGTATCGGGAAAGGGTGTGCCGGCTTCGCTCTTCATGGCACAGGCCACCCGACTGTTCCGCACGCTGGCTACACAGAACATGATGCCGGCCGAGATAGCCACGCGCATGAATGCCGAGCTGTCGGCTGACAATGAGGCAGGCATGTTCGTCACCATGTTCATAGGACTCATCAATCTGAAAAATGGACGGCTGACTTCTGTAACTGCGGGCATAATCCCCCGGTGCTCGGCAATAGCGATGGCAGCGGTGCCTTCTTGCAGATGGAAGCCAATGCCCCCATTGGGCTTTGGCCCGAGTTGGAGTATGTGGGCGAGAGTGTCGAGAATGTGAAGGGTCGTCCGTTCTTTGCCTATACTGATGGTCTGAACGAGGCTGAGAACCTGCAGCAGGAGCAGTTTGGTGACGACAGACTGCTGCAGATTCTAAGCAACCAACGCTTCAGCAGTGCACGCGAAGTGGTGGAGACACTGAAGGCTGAGGTGAAGAAACATCGCAACGGAGCAGAACCCAACGATGACTTGACCATGCTCTGTCTGAAAGTGAGGTAGGAAGCTGTGGAGGCTTTCGCAGAGTTAAGTGGCAAAGCCGAGCGGAGAAGGTAAAGTAGAATAGAACGACGATGAAATTTATAAGTTGGAATGTAAATGGCCTGCGTGCCTGTCAGGCCAAGGCTGCGATTAAGCGAGAGGAGGGTAAAGCAGGCCTTGAGTCTCCCGAGAGTGAACAGGAGGTTGAGGGCTTCAGCCAGGTGTTTGAGAAACTGGATGCTGACTTCTTCTGCTTGCAGGAGACAAAGATGCAGCCTGGGCAGTTGGACATTGCCTTCGACGGCTACGAGGTGTATTGGAACTCGGCTGAGAAGAAGGGCTACAGCGGCACGGCCATCTTTACACGCCACAAGCCCATCGCTGTTACATACGGTATTGGAATTGACGAGCACGACCACGAGGGCCGTGTCATCACGATGGAGATGGAGCAGTTCTACCTGGTGTGCTGCTACACCCCGAACTCACAGGACGGCTTGAAGCGCTTGGACTACAGAATGACATGGGAGCGCGACTTCCGCAACTATCTGTTACAGCTCGACCAGAAGAAGCCCGTCATCCTGTGTGGCGACCTGAATGTGGCGCATGAGGAGATTGACATCAAGAATCCCAAGACCAATCGCCACAACGCTGGCTTCACTGACGAGGAGCGCCAGCAGTTTACCACCCTGTTGGCCAGCGGCTTCACTGATACGTTCCGCTGGAAGTATCCCGACCAGGTGACCTATTCGTGGTGGAGCTATCGTTTCCAGGCCCGTCAGAAGAACGCCGGCTGGCGCATCGACTACTTCGTCGTCAGCGACCGCCTGCGTCCCCTTGTCACCGATGCCAAGATTCACACAGCTATCTTCGGCTCCGACCACTGTCCCGTGGAGCTGGACCTGGAGTGAGATGAGAGGTGAGAGATGAGAGGTGAGAGGTGAGAGGTGTGAGGTCACACCACTGTCTCCCAAAACTGGCGGGCGTAGTTGTTCTTGTCAAACGCTGCTGAACGGTTCAAGGCTGCCTGTGACATCTCTTTGCGCTTCTCAGGGTGCTCGTAGAGGTCGAGGATGGCTGCAGCAAGGTGCTTCACCACATCGTCCCTGTCCACTATTGTTGCCACTCCCTCGCAAATCTCTGGTATGCCCCCACTGCGTGTGGTGATGAGCGGCAGACCTGCCGCCATGGCTTCCAGGACGGTGAGGCCGAAAGGCTCGTCCCACATTGACGGCAGCACGGCTACATCGGCAGCCTTCAGGTAGGACGGCACATCCTTGTAGTCGATGAATCCCGTGAAGACAATGCGTCCCCCGAGTCCTTCAGCCTCTTGTTTCAGCTGCATGACAAACGGGGTGGGCGATTGCCCCTTGCCGTATGCGTTGGCGCCAATGATGAGCAACTTTATCCGTGTCAGGTGGCGCAGTCGGCTGATGGCCTGTATGAGTTGCAGGATGCCTTTCTCTTCTATCAAGCGGCCACTGAACACCAGCACGAAGTCATCGTCAGCCAGTCCCAGGGTCTGGCGCCTGACGGATGTGGCTTCCTGAAAGGCCCTCACGTCGATAGCGTTGTGCACGGTGACACATTTCTCCTTCTCCTGGCACAGGCTTCTCACTCTTTCGGTGATGAAGTCGCTGACGCTGATGATGCGCTGAAACGTACGGCAGATTTCTTCTGCACGGTAAGCACCAGGGTAGAGAAAGTCGTTGTGCAGGTGGAGCACGCTGGGCACTGCGCATTGTCGGCTGAGCGTCAGGGCATAGCCAGGGCGGTTCTCCACCACAATCAGGTCGTAGCGCTCCTTGTTGATGTGCCTCAGTGCCTCATGCAGGTAGTATTCTATGCTGTCGTGGTAGTAGCCTTTGCGGCGCAGCAGTCTGCCCGCGGCCTTCCACAGCTTCGCCTTGAGGCTGTTGCCATGGATGAACACATACTTCGTCGAGGCCTTTCCTGCGAGGGCGCCGGCAGGGCTGCTCGATACGCTGGGATGCCAGATGCTGTAGACCGTGATGTCGTGCAGTTGGTGTCGCTCGTTGTAGTCCAAGTAGATGTCAACGAGATTCTCCACCGCTCCGCCCTGTACGGCAGGCACAGGCAGTACGCCCGATGTCAGTATGGCTATCTTCATGGTCGCTCTTTGCTTCTGTGTAGCTACAGTCGTTTGTCCGCTTCGTAGCAGATTCTCATGTTTGCTTTCGCGTTTTTTCGGAAAGTTGGCTGCAAAGATAGTAAAAAAGAGAGACGTGCGCAATTCTTATGTGGAAAAATTTCGTCCATGGAACATTATTCGGACGAAATCTATAGGAAATAGTATTACACCACGGATAAGAATTTTCTCGGATTTTTTTGGTTGATATATGAAAAAAAGCTAACTTTGCAAATTGTGAGGATTGGCAGAGAAGTGTCATGAGAATTTGACAAAAATATAAAATAAACAATATAAATAATTATAAAAATGGTGATTGGATACACAACAGGCGTATATGATTTGTTTCATATCGGCCATCTGACTTTGCTGAAGAATGCAAAGGGGTTATGTGACAAACTGATAGTTGGTGTCACAGTAGATGAACTTGTACTTTATAAGGGTAAACATGCGATGATACCTTATTTTGACCGTGCTGAGATAGTGCGCAGTATCAAATATGTTGATGCAGTGGTGCCACAGTATGATATGGATAAGCTCGCTGCTTGTAAGAAACTTGGTGCAACTGTATTATTCGTAGGTGACGACTGGTACGGAACAGAGAAATGGAAGAAGTATGAAGAGGACTTTGCAAAGGAAGGTATCAAAATAATATACTTCCCTTATACAAAGGGTATTTCATCGACCAAAATTACAGAAGCTCTTCAACATACTCGCGGGTGGGTAGATGGTAAAGAGATCGGTAAGTCAGAAGATAATCATCTGAATCAATAAGCCGATGGTTGACAAGAGTTATTGCATGAGTTCATTTCTTTCACTTCGTTATGTGGAAGATGATGACAAACAGTTCTTTGATGGTCTGCATCATCAGGTTTATAAACAGCAACCGCTGGAGCGCAAAGTATTTGTGTCGGATGCTCACGACATCGACATTGCTCTGCGCAATGTGTTCAGACGCATCAGTCATGAAAAGTTAGGAATACTGCTTTCTGGTGGAATGGATAGCTCTATCCTTGCTTCATATATGCCAGAAGGTGCAGATGCCTACACATTTCGTTTCTTGGGTGGAAAGTATCAGAGCGATGAGCTGGAACGAGCAGAGTATTATGCTAAGTATTATCACTTGAACCTTCACTATGTAGATATCGATTGGAATACTGTAGAGAGGAATGTTGATAAGGTGATGGAACATAAAGGTGCACCGGTTCATTCTATTGAACCGCAGCTCTATGCTGCTGCTTTGCAGGCCAAGGCTGATGGAATCACCATGCTTGTGATAGGCGACGCTGCAGACTATGTATTTGGTGGAATGGATGGCCTGCTTTCAAAGAACTGGAGCTACGAACAATATGTAAAGCGTTCTATTTATGTTGATCCGGCTGAAGTCCTGAAAGAACCATTCGATATGAATTACCTCTTTGAGCGCTATCGCTTGGGCAAGAACAGCATCGATTACCTCCGTTTCTATGATGAGGTGTTAACAGACGAGAGCTATGCATCATACGAGAATGCCTTTGAGACGGCTGAAATAGACTTTATTGACCCATACGAATTGTTGAAGATGGCCAAACCATTAGACTTAGGAAGAATTCGTAATGGTGATACTAAATATCTCATTCGAGACCTTTTCCGTATGAAGTATCCAGAAACAACGGTACCCATCAAACAACCAATGCCAAGGCCAGTAGATGCATATTTCGTTGATTGGAAAGGGCCGAAGAGAAAAGAGTTTCGTGAAGACATAGAAATTGCGAAATATAGTGGTAATCAGAAGTGGCTACTGTATTGCTTAGAAAGATTTTTAAACAAATACGAAAAATAAAAAACAAGAAGATATGGTTGACAAAGATTTTTGCTTGAGTTCATACATGGCTTTCCGTTATATCTGGAAAGACGGTGTTGATTTTGCTGAAGGCTTTCAGCATAAGAACTTTTGTCCTGTAGAGGAAAAGGATCGTATTCCTGTCAGGACTTCTGAAGATATTGACAGGGAGATTCAGAGGCAGTTTGATGAGTTGTATCAGAAATATGACAATATCGGAATTCTGCTCAGTGGCGGTATGGATAGCGCAAACTTGGCTGCATACTTAAGGCCGGGTAGCCATGCGTATACCTTTAATTCAGTTTCTGGGGAATTTGATGCTGACGTAGAGCGCGCCAAGACTTACTGTAAGAAATTGCAGTTGAATCACCATTTTGTTGACATCACAATGGATGATTACGAAAAGTACACTCCAATTGTGATGCACTATAAGTTTGCGCCAGTACATAGCATTGAACCTCAGATTTACAAGGCAGCGGAACTTGCAAAGCAGGATGGCGTGCAGTTAATGATTGTTGGCGAAAGTGCCGATCTTATCTTTGGCGGAATGGATAAGCTTATAAGCCCAGAGTGGAACTTTGATGATTTTGTGAAGCGTTACACATTCCTCGACCCAAATCTGGTGTTGGCAAATCCTGTTGACCAGTCTGAACTCTTTGAAAAGTATCGTTGGGGAAAGGACGGGATTAATGTCCTGAAGTTTATGGATGAGGTGTTTTCAATAGAAAGCAGCAGTTCATACCTGAATGCCTTTGGTGCTGCATGGCTGCCTTATTATGATCCATACGCAAAGCTGATTATGGCTGACCCTCTTGATATGAATCGTGTTCGAAATGGCGAGCCTAAGTATCTGGTTCGTGGGTTGTTTGCTATTAAGTATCCCGATTTGGAGATTCCGTTTAAAATACCCATGCCTCGACCTGTAGATGCTATCTTCAAGAATTGGGAAGGTCCGAGGGGTGTGCATTTTCGCGAAGACATACCAATGCAAGAGCTCACAGGTAATCAGAAATGGCAATTGTGGTGTGCTGAACAATTC
>Ga0247608_10005842_pt1 | contig 13187 bp, 14 predicted proteins | sample 176DNAGHGlowgp2_FD_193490 | JGI IMG/M metagenome (GOLD analysis project Ga0247608, IMG submission 193490) | Sheep rumen microbial communities from Palmerston North, Manawatu-Wanganui, New Zealand - 1766 DNA GHGlow gp2 | ecosystem: Host-associated > Mammals > Digestive system > Stomach > Rumen ... | reverse complement strand
TAAATAAAGAGCAGATAACGGAGATTATTTTAGCCTTGCCGGCGACGGTAGACGGGCAGATAACTATGCACTATATATCTTCTTTATTAAAAGGTAAAAACCTTAAAATATCAACATTAGCTCAAGGTATTCCGGTCGGTGCGGAATTGGATTATATGGACGATGGCACAATTAAACTTGCATTAGATATGCGAAAACAACTTTAGTCCTCTTCATCTTCTGTATCAGCTTCGTCGTTTTCTGCGTTTTTATCAATGGCATAGCCGTTGGCTCTAACGGTTCTGATGTAGTTTGGTCCGTATTTATTAAGGGATTTTCTCAAGCGACGAATATGGACATCAACGGTTCGAGATTCAACAAAGATATTTTCTCCCCAGACAGATTTAAGCAAAACCTCACGCGAAAAAACTTTACCGGGTTCACGAATAAGCATTTTAAGGAGGCGAAATTCCGTTGGGCTTAAATGTAGGTAGTTTTCACCACGTTTGACTTTTCTTTCAACCAAATCCATAAAAATATCTTCAAAGGCAAGTGTTTTTTCTTTTTCTTCAAATAATGGAGCGCGCCGCATATTTGTTTTAACGCGAGCCATAAGTTCAGGAACAGAAAAAGGTTTTGTGACATAGTCATCAGCACCGGCTGAAAGCCCTTTAATTTTATCTTCTTCTTGGCTTTTTGCCGTAAGCATGATAATAGGAATTGTTTTAATATCCGGCTTAGAGCGGATAAGCTTGCATATTTCAACACCGGAAATTTCGGGAAGCATCCAATCAAGGATAATCACCGAAGGCAACAGACGCTCAACTTCGCTGACCGCGTTAAGTCCGTTTGCTACAGTGGCAACCTCATACCCTTCTTTTTCAAGATTATAGCTTAACAACATGGAAAGTGCTTCTTCGTCTTCAATAACCATAACCAAACTCATTGTTGTTCTCCTTTGAGAATTTTGATATTATCACGATAATTTTTATTCTTAAAAACAGCAGTTCCTGCAACTAAAATATCAGCTCCGGCATCAACACACAACTTTGCCGTTTCAGCATTTATACCACCGTCAACTTCAATAAGGGCATGATGACCAAACATCTTTTTAGCCATGGTAATTTTTTGTGGCGTGTCAGCAATAAATGATTGCCCGCCAAACCCCGGTTCCACACTCATAATCAAGACTAAATCCGGTATTCTTTTAAGTCTGGAAAGAAGATTGATGTCACTGCTTGGCTTAAGAGTAATGCCGGCCTTGATATTGTATTGATGGATAGTATCAATAAGTCTATCGGGCTTGGCAGTCGCTTCCAAATGAAAGGTTATAAAATCAGCACCGGCTTCCGCAAACCACGGAACAAACCTTTCAGGATTATCAACCATCAAATGCACATCAAAAGGCAGTTCAGTACACCTTTTAAGTCGCTTAAGCACATGCGCACCAAAAGTCATATTTGGTACAAAGTGGCCATCCATAACATCAAAATGCAACAAATCCGCATGAGCTTTTTCAAGTGCTGAGATTTCCTTTTCAAAATTAGCGGAATCTGCCGCTAAAAGACTGGGTGCAATTAAAACCATTTGTTTCTCCTAATAACAAGAGGATAAACCAGAAAAGCTTAACTTGAAGTAAAGATTGCAAACAGGCATTGATAATCTCAAATTGATGATTATCTATTGTCATTGTTAAAATAGTACAAGGAGGCAAAAATGGGAGAATACGCACAAAAAATATCAACGGCAAATAAAAAGGAACTGATACAACTGTTAAAATGTGCTTATGCCGAAGAGTGGTTGGCATATTACCAATATTGGATAGGAGCAAAAGTAGCTGAAGGTCTTGAAAGACCACATGTTGAAGCTGAATTTAAAGAGCATGCGCTAGAGGAATTAAAGCATGCGGATTGGTTGGCGGATAGAATTATACAATTGGGTGATACACCTGTCCTACACCCGATGGATTTTGAAAAATATGCGAAATGTAAATACGAAAAACCGGAAATTCCGGATACAAAAATACTAGTTGCGCAAAACCTTGCGGCTGAGCGTTGCGCTATCGCCAGATATCAGGAGATTTGTGAATTTAGTCAAGACAAAGATTATGAAACATTCAGAATATCGCGAAAAATACTAAAAGAAGAACTTGAACATGAGCAAGAAATGGAAGATTTTGAAGCAGATTTCAAATATTATTAAAGTAAAATTTAACCTCTTAATATTATGGTATGAATATTAAGAGGTTATTTTTTAGAGGACTTAAATGGCAAATAGAGAACTGTTAAAAATTACGGAACGCTGGGTAGAATGGCTAAAAACGCAAAGAAATTACTCTCCTAATACAATAAACAGTTACACGAGTGATTTAAATATATTTTTCAACTACTTCTCTCCGCAAATAGGACTTGGAGATTTAGAAAAACTGGATATTCGTGATTTTAGGAATTTTTTCAGCGCACGAACTAAAAGTTATATCGGAAAAGCTTCTATTGCCAGAGAGGAAGCTGCTGTCCGCAATTTTTTCAAATGGCTTGATGATAATAACATTATGCAAAATATGGCAGTTTTTCAAATAGCAACCCCAAAATTGCCGAAAACATTACCCAGAGCATTGGATGTAGATACAACTTTTGAAGTTATAGATGTAGCTGCTAAAAAGTGCAGTGAACCATGGCTTGGAATAAGGGATATGGCTATATTTACCCTTTTATATGGTTGCGGTTTGCGAATTTCTGAGGCTCTAAATCTTAATGTTGAAGACATCAATTCCGATTCCGAATTTATTAAAATTCACGGTAAAGGCAATAAGGACAGATATGTACCCGTTTTGCCGATTGTCATAGAGCGAATAGAGGAATATAAAGCAAGTTGTCCCTATCGCTTAAAAAGAGGAGAAGCTTTATTTTTAGGGGCAAAGGGTGAAAGAGTAAAACCACGTATTATTCAAAGAAAATTACAAAAGATACGTGCCGAGTTGAATTTACCGTCAAATATCACGCCGCATGCTTTAAGGCACTCGTTTGCGACTCATTTGCTGGCAGAGGGTTCTGATTTGCGTTCTATTCAAGAGTTATTAGGCCACGCCTCGCTAAGCTCAACTCAAAAATACACAGAAGTTGATTTAGAAAAAATAAAACGAGAATACAAAAAAGCATTTCCAAACTAAAAAAAGCACCCCGAAGGGTGCTTTTCAAAAAAACATAAAAGAAATATTACTTCAATTTCTTTTCAACAAATTCCTCATGCTTTTTTGACTTCTTGTCATACTTACGCATGGTTAATTTTTCCGGATGAGTACGCGGATTCTTCTCAGCCAAGAAGAATGTGCCGGTATTGGCTGTACTTTCCATTTTTACTTTAATTTTTACTGCTTTTGCCATTGTTCCACTCTTATAAAATAAACGTTAAACACAAAAAACTTTAAACGCAATATACAGTTATTATCTGTAATGTCAACAGATTTTTAGAAAGAACGTAAATTTTTTAATTTCTGTCAACGAGGTTTTCTCGCATAAGATTTTGCATATATGCAGACATCTGCATATTAAATTGCTCGGAAGTTGAAGAGGTTTTCTTGATAGAATTAAAATGCTTCTTTTAAAGACAATGTCCAGAAGAATCAACCAAGGTGTTTTTTGATAAACTGAATAGCAGTCTGCAGAGTCTTTTGTGGGTTATCTCTATCAGATTTAAAACAATTATTCTGAATACCTGTACATATTTGTGGCATAACGCCGTTTTTATTTATCTTATGCCCTGCCGGAGAAAAGAAATACCCGCTGGTTAAAAAGATATTGTCTTTATCAAACTTATGATGGCGCTGAATACTTCCTTTTCCGAAAGTTTTTGTACCAACAAGGGTGGCCCGGCTTTGTTCTGCCAATGCGGCTGCAACAATTTCTGCCGCAGAAGCAGTATATTCATTAGTTAGAACGGCAATAGGTTTGCCACTTAAAATATCCCCTTTAGATGATGTGTAATAACGACGGGCTTTATGTCGTGCTAAGCTATAAGTGATAAGATTATTGTCCAAAAACAAATCAGCAGTACGTAGAGCTTCGTTAAAATTTCCACCACGATTATCTCTTAAATCTAGAATCAAACCACTAACTTCTGGATGTTGCGAAATAATATCTTTCAAATTTTTCGCTTGCCCTTTATTAAAGTCAGATAATTTTATGTACAAAATATCGTCCTTAAGCTTATAATCAGCAAGAGCAGTACTATTAGTGGCAGTAGTAATATAGGAAAAGTCATCTAAATTTTCTAAAATAACTTTCATTGTTTCGTTTTCTAACTCATTTTGCTTTTGTACCAACCTTTCTGAGCATTTCATTCCTGCATCAAGAATATCACAAATAACTTTTTTCCAAGAGCGAACATTTTCGCCTTCCGGCAGCATAAAGGTACTGATAAGCTGATTTTTATGGTATAAAAAGGCTTTAGAATCACTATGGTACAATTTAAATCCATCATCAACGCGCGTTAAGGCTTCTCCGCTTTTAAGAGATAATTGTTTAAGGTTAATTTGTTCGGCATATTCTTGCGCGATTATATCAAGCAGTCGATTAATTTGCTTAAATTCATAAGCAAAAGTCGGCTGTATTCTAATTAAAAAAGCAACTAAGAATATAGCTAAAAATCTAAACATATCAGACCTCAAATTCTGCAACTAATGCGGTGTGATCAGACGGTTTATCCATCATCCGCAAAGATTTATCCGATTCGCACTTAATAAGCCTTTCGGCAAATTGCGCAGAAACGAAGATATAATCTATTCTTAAACCGGAATTAGTTACAAAAGAGTTACCAATATAGTCCCAAAATGTAAAACCTTCATTTTTAGGGTGTAATAAGCGAAAAGCATCATGCATACCGGAATAGGATAAAGCTCGTATCTTATCCCAAACAACTTTGGAATAAAGCGGACTATTGATAAATTTTCTTGGCTCATATACATCAAGCGGTGTCATCATAACATTAAAATCACCACCGATGATAAAAGGTAGTCCTAATGATTCTTTATTCAAAACATGCGCGTGCAAACAATCAAACCACTTAAGTTTATAGGCCAATTTTTCCTTTTCAACAACACTGTCCGGTGAACAGCCGTTAGGTGCATAAACTGAAGCAGCAAAAAATTTTAATCCGTTGTTATTGACTAAAATTTCTAAGTAGCGCATAGCGCTGTCATCTTGAAAATTCGGTAAATTTTTAGCAGTAATTTCAAAATCGTACTTAGATAAAATAGCAACTCCGTTATAACTTTTCTGTCCTAAAACGGCGACCTTGTAGCCGAGTGCTTCGCACTCAAAATACGGAAAATTTTGGGATTCGCACTTAATCTCTTGCAAAAAGACAATATCCGGATCACACTTCTCAAGCCACTGGCATAAATTTGCCACGCGCATTCTGATAGAATTAATATTATATGTTGCTATTTTCATCAAAGATGCCTATTTAAATACCGATAAGGAACTTTAACTGATATAATATTAAATGATTGTAAACATATTTAAGATTACAATATGCCAGCGGGTAAAAAATATGAAGGGAAAAGTACATGCTGAATGCTTTTAACACCAATGAATATAACGACACGAAAGGGTTTCAGCAACGTGTTGCAGGGCAGAATACGCAAAGCATAGAAGAAAGGCAAGATGAGATACAGCACGCAAAAAACGGCTTTGTCGGAATGTTGGCAGGTATTATCGTTGGCGGAGTCGTTGGTTGGTTATTCTTAGGACCGACAAATAATCAAGGAAAAGAACGTGAAATACCGATTGTTCGCCGCTCTATAACACCGGCGAAAGTTCAACCTAATGATCCAGGTGGTATGGAAATAGGTAATCAAGATCGCGAAATTTACCACATTGTTGATAATTTGCCTAAGGCAACAGAAGAAGTAAATATTATTCCGGCACCGGAAATGCCAAAAATAGTTGTAGAGAATACAATATCTACACCGGAAAATATAGAAAATTTGGTAGAAAGCATTGAAGAAGAAAGTAATGTTATAACGTCGGCCGAAATTAAGGATACGCTTGATGAAAAAACAAAAGTGGCAGCAACAGATTTAACGGCTGTAAAAACAAACAGCAGTGATAAAGTTATCATTCCTGAAAAGGTAAAAGATGTAGAAATTAAACTTCAAAAAAGCGTAAACTCCCAAACGGGTACGGTGGGTGTAGTCAATAAAGAAGAAAAGACAGAAACACCTAAGGTTGAGAAAAAAGAAGTAGAAACCCCGGCACCCGTTAAAACGGTTTCCGCCAAAGGAACATGGTATGCTCAAATTATCGCATCATCAAGCCGCAAGGCAGTTGAAACACTATGGGTACAATTATCCGCAAAACATTCTTTCTTGAAGAGCTATACGCATGAAGTTGAAGAAATAACGGCTGCCAATGGCAGTACATTATATCGGTTGAAAGTAGGTGCCTTCAAAACAAGAAAAGAAGCTGAAAATTTGAGTGAAAAACTAAAACAAAATCAGATTAGCAGTATCATTAAACAGAATTAGGAACAACCATGCCTCAACCGATTCTAGCAGCAGTATTGTCTTGCGCCGGTACGGAATTAACAGATGAAGAAAAATATCTTTTTTCTTCATCAAAGCCGCTTGGCATATCCCTTTTTGCACGGAACATAAAAAATAAAGCTCAGTTAAAAAAACTGATAACACAAATAAAAAACGTGATTAATCGTGATGATGTGTGGATTGCTGTTGATGAAGAGGGTGGGCGAGTCGCACGGTTGAAAATGATAGTTAAGTTGCAGCATCTGACAAATCAACAATTAGCATCAGAAGATGATTTAGGAAAAGTCGGGATAAAGTATACGGCAATGCATGCTGCGATAATTTCAAAATATATGCATCAATACGGTATAAACATTAATTATGCGCCGGTAATTGATAAAAAAGTAAGGGGGCAGAGCCTTGTTTTGCAAAGCAGATGTTTCAGCGCAGATGCAGATAAAATTATCAAGCACGCTCAGAAAATGGCAGATACATATATTGAAAATAATATTTGCCCATGTATAAAACATCTACCAGGTCATCTAGGATCAGCCACTGATCCGCATCTAGATATTCCGGTTTGTGATATGCAAAAACATAAATTATACCAAGAGATTGAATATATCAAAGCTTTCAAGCAGTATCCGTTGGCAATGACCGCCCATATTCTCTTAAAAAATATAGATAATGCACAACCGATAACTATGTCTGAAATTGGTATTAAAGAAATCATCAGAAATTATTTGGAATTTGACGGCTTTTTATTGAGTGATGCCATAGATATGCATGCCTTAAAAGGAAGCATCGCCGAAAAGACTGAAAACTGCCTAAATGCAGGATTAGATGCAATATGTTATTGCGGAGGAAAGTATGAAGATTTATATAATATATGCAACCAAAAAAGATTTATGACGGAAAAAGCGCAAATTCGGTTTGCAAACATAAAAAAAGTTATTCATAATACCAAAAAAGAAATAGATACTTCGGAAGTTGAAGCTCTATATCTGCAAAAATTTCAGGATAAGCTGAACAAGCAGTATAAATATGATGCAACCGAGGTTTTACATCAAATGCTTGTGAAAGGAGAAAACCAATGATATGGATTTTAGTTATAATTGCAGTTATTGCAATTTATAATGCAGAAAGATTGCCAGACTTAATTAGTAAGTTTAAGAATGATATGCCGGCAATTGTTGAAGCTGGTAAAAAGGCATCCAAAGAACTGAAAGAAAAAGCTCAACAAACAGTCGCAGAGAAAAAGGCTGAGAAGAAAAAAGCCGAAAAGAAAGAAACCGAAGAATAGTTATTAGAAACAAAAAACACTCTGAGAAATCAGAGTGTTTTTTCTATGCTTATTTCAAAGCCGGAATATTAAGTTGCACAATCGCCCCCGGCTTTATTTTCACCGTTGAATAACGCAAATTTTCCGTTTCAATCATATATTCCTCACGTCCGGTTAATTGTGCAGCCAACTTATAAAAGTCACGCCCGGTTAATTCTTGTTTATACCAATTCATAATATAAAATATACATGCCTGGCTGGATTCTGTCAGTCCGCAACGAGCACGTCCTTGAGGTACATCTGAATTTAGAACAACCCCTTCCAAACCCTGTTTTTCTTCAGCTTTTGAAGAAAAGAAAATACCTCCCAAAAGAATGCCTATAACAAAGCAACCGACTGCAGTTAAAATAAGCCTTTTTAACATAGCTCTGTTATCAGTATAGGTCGGTTCATACTCACCATCATCATTTTCTGAGGTGTAATCCAACTCCGGCGGTAATCCGTCTAAAACGTAGGAATCATTAAAATCAGATTCCCTGACCAAATCTTGAGCTTCCGTTGCCGTAACCAAATTTGTTCCAAGTGTGGATTCCATACCGTTATCATCGCCCAAAGGCTGAACTTCATCAACAGGCTGCTGCACTGGTTCAACTTTGGCTGGTGCTTGCGGAACATCAGACATCGGATGAATCTTTGGCCGTTTAATCTTTTTTAATTTAGGATGTGTAAACCCTTGTGGATTTTGCAATTGCGCATTCGGGGTTGAGCTCTCAGCCACCGGCGCATCATCTGCCCCCGCAAGAAAACTATCTAAACCGTTATCTTCTTCAGCCATATCTCTTTCCTAAAATTAAATCTTATTTTTGATTTTCTCATCAGTTTTAAGCATCCTGACTAAACGAGGAACAATAAAGACAATAGTTTCTGTTCCTTCTTTAGCCGGTCCGAAAATCTCACTGGGTAGACCGATAATTAAGAAATTTTCACCCAGTTGATTACGAACTTTGAATCTTGTAATTTCGCCTTCCGTCGTATCTAAGGTTATTTCCGAATAAATACGACTATTCTTTTCCAATCCGGCACGAGCCAAAACTGACAACGGATATTCCATATTTTCTAATTTACCGCAACGACCAACATCAAATCTGGAGAACCAGTGTGTCGGAACAACAAAATGTCCTTCAGAAATGTCCTGAACTTGACCATATTTACTGACAAATTTTTGCAGTTTCTCTCTGGATATGTCATTTGTAACTGTCAAAATACGCCCGATGACACCCGTTTGTGCTGTTGCAATACTTCCGAATTTGAAGTCTTTCAGCAAGTCATTCCACACAATACCACAAGGCTCATTGGCAATAACTCTGAAGACACTGACATCATACATAATCATTGTCGGATTATCTTCAAAATCTTTAATCAGGCTTTCAATCTTATTTATTGTTTCTAAATTAGCTTCAAAAGAAATGCTGTAATCACGCCAGTTTGTAACCATATCTGTAATTCCGGCACCTCTTAAAACATCTAAGAAACCAAGCATCAGAGTTCTGGAACTTGGCGTATACATCGTAAAACTTCCGCGTCTGCTCAAAATAAGAGAATTTGTTTTGGCATCATAACGATAAAATAAATCAGCTGATTTTGTAACGACATCTAAAACCTCTTTAAAACTTCCGTTTAAATCTTTACCGTACAAAGAGGGATAGGGAGCATCTTTTGCCACCAAAATCATTCCGGCTTCTTTTGTAAGTTTGAGTAAAGCTTGATCTGCCGTCAAATTATCAAAAGTAAAATCTCTAACTTCAAAATCAGGCAACTTATCGTTAACATCATTTCTTTCTATCTTAAAAGAAACATTATTATGCGGCAATATTTGCACCATCTCTTGCGTTTTCCAATTAACATTACAACGCAAAGGTGTTTCCAAATCTAAATCATGCGCACGATGAATCGTTCTTAACATATTTGGATCCTGTTGCGGCAAAACCATATAATTATTGCCGGTGTCGGCATCTGCAACAGAATGTGTAATAATTGTTTCGTCATCTTGAAAAGCATTGCACGCGCAAATAACGGCAAAAGAAAACACGATAAACAAACTCTTACTTCTTAAAAACTTCAATTTATTCATCATTTTCTTCTTTCTTTTGAATAATTTGTTCTTGTTCGGCCATCAACTTGGCGACAACATCATCAATGCTCTGACCGGCGCCCTTAGTGGGGTCTTCTGCTTGATCCGTAAAGCCACCGAAAGCATCTTTTGCAGCACTCAAATCTGCATCTTTTGTGGCGTTCATCTCCACAGTTGAATTTCTTTCCAATTCTTCTTTATACAGGCTGAGATTTTCCTTTAATGCTTGCACCCCGCCCTTGATTTTCTTTTCTACATAAGGGTGAAGTTCCTTATGGTCAATAATATAATCACCGGTTTCGCACAACTCTTCCAGTACATCAACAATATATGGAAAGAAAGGATAATCCTCCACGGCAATATTTCCCTTACGGATACACCTTGCGGCAATCCGAGAAACAGTTCTGTCATAGTAATCCCTGATTAGGATATAATTATCAATATACCATAAAGACTCTTTTGTGACACTTATTTCATCAGTTTCTGACATAACCATCTCCCTTTGGCTCTAACGTTAAATTAAACAACATCTTTTGTAAACAGTTTATTTAACGTTGTTCTCATTATCCTCTCCAGAGCTATTGCCATCATCTTCAACATATTCCCACTCCCAATCATCATCGTTTTCTTTGTTTTCGGAAACGGGAACCGCCTGACCATTTTCATCAACATATTCCCACTCCCAATCTTCGCCATCGGATTTCGCTTGATCATTAGGAACAGAACTATCAGCTGTATCACTTGCATTTTCTGAACCGTCATCTTCAACATATTCATATTCCCAATCTTGGTTATCATCAGTTGAAGTCTGAGGTGTCGGCTCATCATCTTCAGCAACATTTTCATCATCACTGTAATCATCTAAGGCAATGGGCTCATCTAAAGATGCAATATCAATATTATCACTGGTTAAAGCCTGTCTTATTTTATCTAACTCGGCACTGTAACGGCTTTGTTCCTTAGGTTCCGGTTGTTGAATTTGAGAGAAATCCTCCTCTTCATCATCTTCTACATCGCTTGTTTTGTCTTCATCGGAGGCGGAAATTTTATCTTCAGTTTCATCAAGAGCATCAGACGTTTGTTGTTCTACATCGGCGAAATCATCTAGACTGCCGACACGCAAAGAGCCAAAACTATCTAAATCAGAGGTGTCACTGGATTTGGCGCTAACTTTTTCATCAAAATGATCTTCCTCATCAGCCAAATCATCAAGAGGTAGCTCTTGTGCATCAAATGTATCCGGTAAAATATTATCTGACTGTTGCTCTGTTGTTTCATCCAAAGCATTATCAAAACGATTGGACGTATTATCTGCAGAAGCACTCAAATCAGCAACGGCATCATCAAAATCAACATTATTTTCTGCAGAGTTCTGATGAGGTAAATCAATCTCATCAGTGAAACTATCTAAGCCGCCCAAACTATCTGAAGAAGAAGTTTGAGGTGTTGCATCTATTGTGTCTATATCAGAAAAATCAATGTCATTTGCATTATTTTCTGCTTCTGATAGTGAAGTTGCCGTCGGAGCCGGAGTTTGCATTATTGAAGAACTATCCAAGCCTTTATCTAATGGTGATGACACATCTTCAGAGAGATCAAAATCCAAATTATCAAGAGATGTGTCTAAATCAGAAAAATTATCTGTACTCAATGCCGTATCATCAACAATATCATTTTGTTGATTCTCAGAATTTTCATCAAGCGGAGGCACGTTAAGATTAATATTGCTGAAATCATCTTCATGTTTATATTCACTATTACGAATAACACCATCAATAGGCGCGACATTTTCTTTCTGAACAAATGAGCTTAAATCGTCGGCAGTTGTACTATCTTCTTCATCTGTATCAAAGTCGTTTTCTTCATCAGCTGATGTTGTAACGGGGGTAAAACCACCAATACTTCCGGCACGAGCCGTATGCTCTGCAAAATTAGATGTACCAAAGCCCTCACTGCTCTTTTTTTTCTTCTTTTTTTTCTTCTTCTTATATTCATCATTTAATGAAGAACCGCCGTCAATATCCTCGTTGTCAGATATATTTGTATGTGGCTGTTGAACAATAGGTTTGCTATTAAAACTGTTGGAAGATGGGGCAGGTTTTTGATTTGTGTTAGCCGTATTATTCTGCATATAACTAAAAAGCAACTGCCTAATCTCTGATAATGACTGATTAACATCTGATTTTATCTCATTTCTAAAGGAAGAAAGTCTATTTTCCAAATTATCAGGTATGGTTGGGGAAGTGTTTTTTTGCGCTAATGCACTCAAAGCCTCATTGATTTTTTGAGAGATATTATCACGAAAATCCTGTAATTTATTATCAACATTCAAATAGTCTGAAATTTCGGCATTTTTTTGCGTACTTGCTGTATACAGTCCCTCCAACAACTTTGTGATAGAGGCTTGTGATGCGATAATACGGTTGTTGAGATTTGTCGCATCATTTTCCTCATGTTGTCTGGAAGATAAAATCCCTTCTAAAATGCGGGAAATAGATACCTGCGACGCAATAACCGAATCAGTTATATTCCTTGTCTCTTTTAATACATCAAGCAAAGACGCACGAGAAGTACGAATTTCTTCGGCAATTAACTCAAAAGCCTGTCCGAAATCACCGGATATTGCAGCCCCACCGGATGAAACGGGAGAACTAGGTAACTGCTTAAAAGCATTTGCCATAGACTGTGCTAAGCTTTCCGCAAAAGAAGCATCAATAGTCAAATTACCGCCGGCAATCTGTGTTGGAACCGGAGCAGAATGAGTATTCGGTGTGGAGGGAGTATCATCTAGCCCATTGGAAAAATCTTCTCGATTTGCTTTTACAAAAGAGATACCACGCTCAGTTTTAACGTTTTCTATGTGCTCAACAAGCAAACGCCCGCCGGGAAGTCGCTTAAAAAACTCTGTAATATTAGGCGCCAACGCTAATAATTCATCATCAAATTTAGTCCGCATATCCTTGTTAAAGATATGTATCTGTCTAAAAATGTTTAAATAACGTTGCGCAACCAAAATCGGCGCTTCTTCAGTGCTTTGATTGCTGCCAAATTCTACATCATTTAAATTTTCCACGAGCCCAACCTCTATACAAAATAACTAAATTTAAAAAATCTCTATTCTAAAGACTTTTTACAGTGCAATATCAACAACTTTATGAATTTTTTTGAAATCATCATTGTTGAAGTAGATTCTCTCTTCCGGATTCCACATTAAGCCATAGAGTTGACCGGTTTCATCTTCTCTGACACTAACCACAAATGCCTGTTGATCC
>Ga0247608_10005839_pt1 | contig 13190 bp, 9 predicted proteins | sample 176DNAGHGlowgp2_FD_193490 | JGI IMG/M metagenome (GOLD analysis project Ga0247608, IMG submission 193490) | Sheep rumen microbial communities from Palmerston North, Manawatu-Wanganui, New Zealand - 1766 DNA GHGlow gp2 | ecosystem: Host-associated > Mammals > Digestive system > Stomach > Rumen ... | reverse complement strand
TCGTCTTCGACCCGGCCGACCCTTCCGCGCTCACCGCGGCCCTCTCTCGCGTCCTCGCCGACCCGGCTCTCGCCGCCTCCCTCGCCGCCGCCGGCCGCGCCGCCGCGCGCGACTACGACTGGACCGCGCTCGCCGCGCGGCTCTCGGACTTCTACACGACCCTCCCCGGCCGCGCTTGGCCAATGGGATGCCCGACTTTCTGATTAGTCTTGGAATTGGGCGGATTCTTCATCGGTGAGAAGTCCTTTCTCGTTCGCCTTGATCGCGGCGTCGGCGATCCGGTCTGCCTCGACGGCCCCTTCGTCCCTCGCGGTCCGCAATGCCTCGACGAGGGGCTGGCAGCGTATGCCCTCGAATCCCTCGAACTCCGTTGTGGCGCTGGGCGTCATATCCTTGAGCCTCATTCCGTCCGGAAGCTTCCGTCGGACCCGCTTTCCGGCGCCGACATAGAGGATGCCGGGATCCGTCGGAGCAAGGCCGAGCATCGCGATGACCGAGGCCCCGCGGAGATAGCCCGAGTCACCGGCCGCCGCGACGCCGATGGCGTAGACGTCCCTTTCGTCCGGGACGTGGTGCTTGACCTGGTAGACCCCGTGGCAGATTCGCGTCAGGAAGCCGCCGTGCTCCATGACGGCCAGATTTTGCCGCGAAACGCCAAGCTCCCTGGCCTGCGCGGAAGTGATGATGCCGTAGTTGTCCTCGGCAACACCCCACAGCTCGTCGTATGGCTTCGCTCTCATGGCATCGATTTGTCCGTCAGTTCCTTCGATGGCGCCGATTCTGCCACCAGCAGAACGCAAAAGTCAAGAAGAAATTGTCAAATAGTAAATGAGTGGTTGACTTTTTGACATCATTCGCTTCAAGATATCTGCCGCACCTGCGCGAGCGATGGCCGCCGCGCCATTCGGAGGTCTTCCCCCGATCCGTCCCGCCTCGCCCGCGCTCGCGCGGGCCGCTTCGCCCGGCCACTGGCCCGCGCCGGGCAGCCATTCAGCACTCAGCATTCAGCATTGCCCGCGCAACGCGCGGACAGTGTCGAGCGCCCGGCAGCCATTCAGCATTCAGCACTCAGCATTCAGCATTCAGCATTGCCCGCGCAACGCGCGGGCCGTGGCGAGCGCCCGGCAGCCATTCAGCACTCAGCATTCAGCATTCAGCATTGCCCGCGCAACGCGCGGGCAGTGGCGAGCGCCCGGCAGCCATTCAGCATTCAGCACTCAGCATTCAGCATTCGGAATTGCCGCCGCCCCCACGCGATCATCTTCCGCCCGTTCGTGTCGCTCCCCAAGAGCTCGACGAATAGCACAATTCGTCGAGCTGCGGTTCTAGGCACCCTTTTTGAACAATTGAGTCATGGAAGTCAGCGAATCGATTTGGTCGAAAGAATAGCTTTCAACCTCAAGTTCCTCCTTCCATTCTTCCATGTCGGATCCGATCTTCTGTGCCGTCGGGTTATTTTTCAGAGGTTCGGGCAACGGAGCGAGGATCGCTCCGAAGGAGCAAGCGGGGGAAATCTTTTTTTGGATGTGCCGAAATCCGAATTCGGCATCCTTAACCGCTCGCTGGTAGACAGACAGGTTAGAACGTGAAATGCTCATCGGCAACCATATTCGCTGGGTTTTGATCTCGCAAATACCCGGCGAGAAATGGTAGTGACGAGTGTTGTCGTCGGAAAAAATCGAATATTGATTATTCCGGGTCGAGAGCGTTCGCATTTTTTCCGCCAGCAAATCCTTTACGCGCGTTTTGAAACGAGCCTCGGCTGTTTCGTCATCGGAAAACAATGTCTCAAGGTAAATCGCGTTTGCGACCGCTTCGTGGAATCGCGCAAGATCGTAGACACAAGCGCTAATCATTTTGAAATCTTTTGTAATTTTATAATGAAAGAGTCTATCGTTGGGCTTACCAAACGTCTCGCAGATGGAATACTTGTCCAACAAATCAGCATGATGCACACGAGCGCGAGTCTCAAGTTCGACTCCCTGTTCCGCTGCAATGTCTTGGAGGCGACCACCGTCCGAGACAACGAATCCGTTTTCTCTCTGTGTCAGAAAAACGGAAACAAACTCTCCTCCCAGAGTGGAATAGGGTGTGACGAATTCAATTGTCTCGCCTCGATTCTTAAAATGCCAAAGCGAGGAGAAGTCCCCTTTCACTTCGTTGAATAGCTTGTCTGCGTTTTTCAGAATTGCGTTCATGAGAATGTAACTCCTTCCAGTGGGTCGACAAAGGTTTTCGTTCCAAACAGGGATTGTTTGCAAAACAATTCCGGCTCGCCTTTCAATTCGATGTTTTCCTCTTCGCAGAAAAGGACAAACGCCTTATTGACATCACACAGTATAGCCGGTTCCGTCGAATCAAGGGCCTCGGTCCGATAGGCGATGTTCTGTCCCTTCTCGTCATACCGGTGGAAGTGGGGCGTTGGAACCGACCTTTTGGGAAGCGGGCAATCGGGAGAAGACGGGTTTTCATGGCAGCCACCATCGGAATCGAACCGATAACAAGGTGATTCCATGAGTGTGTCGCAAAACAGCCGGAATCGGAATGTCTTTGTCCGTTCAACGTTCAAAGTAACGTTCAGACGACAAATTTCCCCGGGCTCGTCGAAACAAATTTCCGCGTCCCCGTTTTGCTCCTGTGTGTTTGTCGGGGATTGGCCAAACGATATGACTTCGCGCGTCATTCGTTTCTTTGCGGTCTTGATCTTGGAATATCGATCGTAATTGTCGATCACGATCGAATTTATTTCCGTTGTCTTCCGTTTCTTGCGCCGTGACATACTCTTCAATCTCCACCATCAACTTCGTCGCCCGGGCAGCATTTGACTAGGCGGTTACCGGCGAATTCCATCTCCATGAAAAGGAAATGGACCTTGCAGAACCTGTCAGACTTGTCAATGAGTTTCATGCCGCAGATTTTATCAGAACCATTCGACACCCGCAAGCGCGGGACCTCTCTGGAGAAATCCGGTTTCACAGGGAAAGTCTGCGGTTGTCGGCGTAACTGTAGAAGGTTTCGTTTCCAAGGACGACATGGTCGAGAAGCGGAATGCCCATCATCTTCCCGGCACCGTAGAGTCCCCATGTAAGCTCGTCGTCGCGTTTTGACGGAGCCGGACTACCGCTCGGATGGTTGTGTGCCACGACGATCGAAGCCGCGTTCCAGCGCACGGCGATCGAGAAGACATCGCGAGGATGCACGTCCACGCCGTTCAAGGTGCCGACGGCTATGGTCTGCGCCTCGGACAAAGGTCTCCTCTTCGCATCGAGAGGCAACGCCATGAAAACTTCTTTCTCGGCGTTTTCGCCCATGGAAGCGCGGAACAGGGTTGCGGCGGCCGAAGCGGATGATACGGCCGTTCCGGCGGGTTCCGATCGAGCGGCATATCCTCGCCGGGCGAGTTCGAACGCTGCCGCCAATTGAAGTGTTTTGACGCGGCCCAGACCCGAAATCGGCCGTCCGGAATTCTTCCTGTTGTATTCCGCAATTCCGCTCCTGAGCGTCTGGAGGTCCGTTTTCACGAGCGCTTCAGCGCTTCCGAAAGCGTCGATAAGACGGCGCGCCAGCTCCATGACGTCGCACCCGGCCGTTCCGGTCTTGACAATGATCGCGAGAAGTTCCGCCGCACTCGCCACGGAGGCGGTTCCCGCCTTTTCGATGCGCTCGCGCGGCTTGGATTCCACCGCCCTCTCTTTGAAGGCGTTGGGAACGGGGACCGGCCTCCTAGACATCGGAGTCTCCACCGGCGGCGCGAAGGAATCCCTCTCCGCCTTCTTCCTCTTCGGGTGGGCCCCAACCGTCCACGGGCGGACGCACCGGCGCGTCGCCATCGCGAATCTGCCGAAGGCTCGCCCGGAACACGCGCTCGTTGACGAACCGCTGGAACTCCGCGTTGTCGAAATACTGCCGCATGAATTCCAGCTTTTCCTCTCCCATCGTGGCGACGATGTTCTGGATGATGTCGTTGAACTGGATTTCCGCCACGCGCTCGTCGCCGTCACGAACGGCGTTCACGAAGCTTTCGTCCTGCGCCATCCGTCGCGGAAGGTCTCCGATCTGCCGCCGCACTTCGTCCGCGTCGTTCCAGTCGATTCCTCCGAACATCGCGTTGAAGTCCTCGACGATGCGCGAGAGCGCGTCCATTTCGACGGAGGGGATTCCTCCGCCCGAGCCGACCGGCACAGGTCCGACCGTCGCGTCGACGTTCTCGAGCGTGATGCTGCGTTCCTCCTCCTTCTGGATCCTGTACTTGTCGAAATCGATCGTTTCGAGCAGCCCCGCAGTGAAATCTTCCCGCTTGAGCTTCGGCAGTTTCTTCACCAGGAGAGAATAGAAAAGATACGTCTTCTCCCAGTCCTCGCTTTCATAGGGCATGATCGCCGCGAAGAACGGGTAGATCCGGCAATAGTTCTTCATCGCGGACTTGGCCCGGACCTGCTCCTCTTCGTTGAGCTCGCGTTTGAACCGCTCGACGTTGCCGTCGAGGATTGCGTCGATTGTCGGGCGATCGCCTTCGCCGCCGGAAAGCCGCAGTTCCACGACGCGAGTCCTGTCCTCTTCCGCGTAGAACGGCGTTCGCTCGATTTCGTCGACGAGATCGTTGAGCTTGTTGACATCGCTTTCGCCTTCGAGGACCGTCGTCTTGTAGTAGCGTTGGAAGGCAGCCCGGATGTCTTCCGGGTCGTTCGCGAAATCGAGGACGAACGTGTCGGTTTTCTTCGGATGAGCCCGGTTGAGCCGGGAAAGCGTCTGCACGGCCTTGAGATCGGAGAGAACCTTGTCCACGTACATCGTGTGCAGTAGCGGCTGGTCGTAGCCGGTCTGGAACTTGTCCGCCACCACGAGGATGCGGTAGGGTTCCTCTTCGATCCGATCTTCGATCTGCGAAGACGGAAAGCCGTTCAGGGAGGAGGCGGTGACGACTTTGCCGCCGATTTCCTTGTCCGTGAAGGCGACGATGGCCTTGAACTTCCCTCCGCGCTCCGCAAGCATCTTCGAAAGCGTCTGGAAAAACTCGATCGCGCGCTCGATGGAGCTCGTGACGACCATCGCCCGCGCCTTGCCGCCGATTTTCTTGAACGTTTTCGTGCAGAAGTGGTCCGCGATGATGCGGCACTTCGCCTCGATGGTTTCGGGCTGCTTCTCCACGAAGGCGCGGATCCGCTTCGGCGCCTTATTCTTGTCGAACTCGGGATCGTCCTCGATTTTCTTCACGACCTCGTAATACGACCGGTACGGCGTGTAGTAGCGGAGCACGTCAAGGATGAAGCCCTCCTCGATCGCCTGTTTCATCGTGTACTCGTGGAAAGGGACGAAGGTCGCGCCCGCCGCGCCGCCTCCGGTTCTTTCTCCGAACATTTCCAGCGTCTTGTTCTTCGGCGTCGCGGTGAATGCGTAGTAGTTCGCGTTCCTCGCGAGCTTCCGCCCCTCCATGATACGGAGAATCCTGTCTTCGGTATCTTCCTCGTCTCCGTCCCCCGCGTTGCCGGAGACCGCCGCGGCGAGGCTTGTCGCCATTTCCCCGTTCTGGCTTGAATGCGCCTCGTCGACGAGAATGGCGAAACGCTTGTTTTTCAGGGAGGAGCCGATTTCGTCGAGGATGAACGGGAACTTGTGGATCGTCGAAACGACGATCTTCTTTCCGCTTTTGAGCAGGTCCTTCAGCGTGCCGGAGCGTTCAGCCCAGCCGACGAGGTTCTTCAGTTTCGCGAATGCGTTGATGTTGTCGCGGATCTGTCGGTCGAGGTTGACGCGGTCGGTCACCACGACGATCGAGTCGAATTTCGCGGTCCCGTCCGCGTTCTGCAGCAGCACGAGCTGGTAGGCCAGCCATGTGATCGTATTCGACTTGCCCGACCCCGCCGAATGCTGCACGAGGAACCTCCGCCCCACCGGCTCCGCTGCGGTCGTGGCGAGCAGCTTCCTCACGGCATCGAGCTGGTGGTAGCGAGGCCAGATCGTCTTTTCCCGCGCCTTGCGCGTCTTACTGTCTTCCTCGACGACCACTTGCGCAAAGTTTTCTACGATGTTCGAAAGAGACCCCTTTTCGAAAATCTCCTCCCACAGGTAGCTCGTGGCGGTCTTTCCGGGAATCGGCGGATTCCCCGCTCCGCCGTCCACGCCGCGGTTGAACGGCAGGAACCACGAATCGTCCCCCTTGAGCTCCGTACAGAAGAACGCGACCTCGTCGTCCAGCGCGAAATGCACCGCGCAGCGCTTCGGTCTGAGAAGAGGTTCGCCGTCGGGCCTGCGGTCGGTCTTGTACTGTTTCACCGCGTTCTCCGCCGTCTGTCCTGTGAAGCGGTTCTTGAGCTCGAAGGTCGCGAGCGGCAACCCGTTGACGAACACGACGAAATCGATGGCGTCGTTCGGCCTCGTCTTCGAAAAGCGCAGTTGGCGGATGACACCGAAGACGTTCCTCCCGTAGGCTACTTTCGCGCTCGGGTTCTTTTCCGAAGGAAGGGGAAAATAGAGATCGAGCGTCGTTCCGTTGAACTTGAATCCGTTGCGCAGAAGGTCCGTGACGCCGCGTTTCGCGAGCGCCTCGTCGAGGCGGCGGTAGAACTTCTCCTTCTCCGACGGCGACGCGAAGCACATCGAGCGCGCGACCTTGTCCGGCTGCGTCGCCACGAGGAACGATTCCAGCCAGGGCTTGGCGAGGGCGATGTCCTTCGAATAAAGCTCGTTCGTCCCTTCGACATAGCCGTTCGCGTCGCGCAGGTGCGCGACGATCAGCGCTTCAAGACCCTTTTCGGAGGTGTCGGTCATGGTTCGGCTCCTATCTGGGTTTTACAGAGGTCTCGATGTTGTTTTTTCAGTGATTTCCATCCTGTGTCCTATCTTGACTTCCATCTTGACTTTCCGTCCCGTCGAAGAGAACCCAGATAGGATCGTGCTTGGTTCCGGCGTTCCGGATCTTCCTGTTGATTCGCAAATACGAGAGTATGTTCGAAATCTTGGCGAGTTTCGCCTCCCTTGGAAGGTCTCCCCGGATTTCGTCGAGCAGCAGATCGTCGATTTTCTGCCTTGTCGCCGATTTGAATTCTTCGAGATAGTCCAGAATCAAGGAATGGTAGTGGCGGCTCGACTTCTGCTTGCTTTTGATGTATTCGGCCTCCCGGCCCGTCAAGGAAGCGATTTTCGCCGAAACGTGCAGATGGGGAGACCTCCCCTCGATGAGCCTTTCGGCGCGAAGGTGCCGGACGGCCCCCTTGGGGATGTCCAGCCCCTTCTGCACCCGGTCCAGCAGCAGGATGTCGTCGAGCCTCAGGTCGCCGCCCTTCCGGATCAGCAGGGTCGAATAGGCCGTGTCCACCACGCGGCCGTAAAGCGTCATCGCTACGGAATCGTCGTTCGTCTCGTAGTCCGGCAGCGGGAAATACCGTTTCGCCTGGCTCAGGTAGATGGAATGGATGCCGTAGCCCATGGTGTCAATCATGTTGAGCTCGCGCATGGCCGACGAAAGGAGCGGGTTCCGGTAGTGGCGCGGGGTCCGTTCAACGGCGACGTAGTCGTCGGGCTTCCCCTCGAAGAAGCGGCCGCCGTTGAAAAAGACGAGACGGTCCACATATTCCGTCACGATGATCCGTTCGCCCCGGCCGTAGTCTTGGTGGGCGATGCAGTTGTTCAGCGCCTCCAGAACGCTTTTCTGGTCGTATTTCGGCACCTCGACCGCAACCATCTGGTCCTCCGGAAGGACCCGGACCTGGACGTTGCGGATTCGCGAATAGAGCGCCGTCGTCGCCAGCAGGAACGGCGGGTAGAAGATTTCGTTGGCGTTCTCCTCGCCCACCAGCTTCCACACGATCTGCGGGGAATACGGCGAAAGCGCAGGAACGGCGGCGTCGGCCTTCCCCAGCAGCAGCAGCGCCGCCCGCGTGAGCCGGCCGTTCCGGGCGAGCCGAAGCTTTTCGAGAAACGCGCCGGTCGTCCACGAGCCGACTTCTTCCGCCGACACGCTCGAGTGCTTGTCGGCGAACTTCCGGCGCGCCAGGGCGAGTGCCTCCTCGTCGATCGCCTCCTCGCCGACGCCCTCCGCGTATTGCGCGGTCCAGTCCAGGGCGAGGTTCTGGGCGCGGATGGCGTCGAGCTTGTCTACGCCGAGCGCGACGAGATTCTCGCCCGCCCGCGCGTAGAAGTGCCCTTTCCAGCCCACGGGCATTCCCGACGGCGCCGGCGGGATTCCGAACAGGATGATGTTGTTCGCCCCCCTCGGAATCGTCAGGATTTCCGAGAAGCACATGCCGAGGTTGGTCCCCTGCGCAATCTGCTGCTTGAGCCCGCCGGGCTTGTTCAGCGAGACGCTGTCGCACGGATAGTCGCACCCGGGCTTTCCGCGCGTCTTGTTGTCCACGCCGAAGACGAGCCACGCCCGGTCCGCCCCCCGCAGGTTCGCCTCGTTCGAAAGCGCGGAGAAATACCGGCCGATTTCGTCGGCGACCGTGTTCCGGTTGCCGCTCTTGAACTCGACGACTTCGTTTTCCCATCCGTCGATCAGGCCGTCCAAAAACTTCTCAAGCTCTTCGGGATTCATTTCCATGCGATCCTCCTCTTCCCCGTGACGGCGTCGGCGATCAGCCGCTCCCGCCATTCCTTCAGCGCCTCCGCTTCCGACTCCAGCTTCGCCGCCGCCGCGTCGATCTTCGCCGACCGTTCCCCGATTCTCGCCACGATCGCCCGCTGTTCGTCAAGGGGCGGCAGCACGATAGGCAGCGGCGCGACCTTTTCCCAGCTCCGGAAATCGCTCGTGTTCTGCCTCACGCCGTTCGAAATCAGCTTGAACAGACGCCCTCTCGCCATGTTCTGGAGACAGTAGGCGATGAAATGCTTGTCCTCGGAACTGTCGCACACGTGGACCACGGGCGTGCACATCCCGTCCAGATCGGAAACCGCGATCGCGCCGTGCCACGTGTCCATCCCGTGGATCAACAGATCGCCCTTGGCGACGCCCTGGTAGATCGATTCGTCCTCCGAAACGAGCCCGATCTTGGCGTCGCCCCGCTTGACGACCTTGCCCTTGTTCGTGCAAACCAGGAGCTCCGCCCCTTCCGTGCGCGCCCGGTCGAGTTTCTTCAAGACGTGGCGGAGCTTTCGGACGCGCCAGCCGTCCGGCATGGACGGTTGCCAGAAAACGCCGGTCGGGCGATTCCTTTCAAGCGCCGCTCCCGTCACCTCCTCGGCGATGATGGCCTGCTTCAGTTCCCGCAAGAGCTCCACCTCGCGCTTCTTCGCCGCAATCAGTTGGTCGATTTTCGCGCACTTCTCATCCAAGAACGCCACAATCGCCCGCTGCTCGGGAAGCGGGGGAAGAGGAAACATTAGGGAAAAGAAGGTGTTCGTTTTTACCACTTTGCGCAAACCTGTGTAGTATGGCGCCAGCCTCTTTCCATCATCGACGAAAAGATAGTAATAGTAGGCGAATTGTGGTAAAACAATGCTCTGATTAACTTCAAAGTTGGTGTAGGCACCCGTCAGCATTCCAACATTCTTCACAAGCCCTACAGTTCTCGGAGTTTCCTCTATGTCGAAAAGGCAGAAAACAAGATTGTTCGGACGCACAACTAGATAGGTGTCGAAATCCTTCGGGAATTTGCCTTTTCCTTCTGAAACATCGCGGATGATGACACCTTGTTTGCTCAACGAAAGAAGAGGGAAATCCTGTTTCCTTTCTCCAACTTTCTCATCTGTAAGTCGCAAAAACGCCTTGTTGCGAACTAGTGTCCACCCCTCCGGCACTTCGGGAAGCCAGGGGATTGGGCTTTGCGGAACGCTCGCGCTGTCCGGCGCGGATTTCACCCGAGCACCTCCTTGAGGAGTCCGGCGGTTTCGCGTTCCAGCGCGGCAATGTCCGCGGCGATGGCGGCGGCGGGGCGCAGCTCCACCGGCTTGTAGAAATACTTGGTGAAGGAAAGCTCGTAGCCCAGGACCGGCTCGCCGAAAACCGCCTCGGGGTCGTAGGGCTTCACTTCCTTCTCGTAGAAGGCCTCGATGCCGCCCGGGTAGGTGATCGGGATCTGCTCGAACTCGCCCCGCGACCGGGCGAGGACGGGCTTGCCCTTCTTGAGGACGGGCTTTCCCTCGGCGTCGCGCTTGGGCCGCAGGACGGGCACCTCCCAATAGCCGAACTCCTCGTTGGGGAAGATCTTCGACTCCGGCGTCTCCTTGAAGTCCGTGAGCAGCTTCAGGATGCGGTCGCAGTCGGCCTCGCTCGTCTCGCAGTTCTTCTCGCCGAGGTTCTTCTTGAGCGGCGTCGAGATCGCCGTCGCGTCGATGAGCTGCACCTTGCCGCGGCGGCGCGGCTCCTTGCGGTTCGTGACGATCCAGACGTAGGTCCCGATGCCTGTGTTGTAGAAGGCCTTCTCCGGCATCGCGACGATCGCTTCGAGCATATCGTTCTCGATGATGTGCCGGCGGAGGTTCGACTCACCCCCGCCGGCAGACCCGGTGAAGAGCGAGGAGCCGTTGTGGACCTCGACGATGCGCGTCCCGAGCGGCGTGTCCTTCATCCGGCTCACGCTGTTGGCGAGGAAGAGCATCTGGCAGTCGCCGACGTCCGGCAGGAAGCTCGTCTCGCCGTCGAAGAAGCGCGGGTCGGAAACCTCCTTCTTGTCGGCGACGCCCCAGTTCTTGAGGTCTTCCTTCCAGGGCGTTCCGAACGGGGGGTTCATCACGCAGAAATCGAACTTCTCGCCCGCGTGGCCGTCCTGTGAAATCGTCGAACCGCAGGCGATGTAGGGGTGGTCGGCCGAACCGAGACGGTAGGTGAACTTCCGGATGGTCCCGGAAATCATCAGGTCGGCCTTGCAGGTCGCGTAGGTATCGTCCTGGAGCTCCTGGCCGAAAATCATCGTCTTGATCTTGCGGCCGGTCTCCGCGGCGACCTTGGCGAACTCCTCCTGGGTCACGGTGAGGATGCCGCCCGTGCCGCTCGCGCCGTCGTAGATCGTGTAGGTGCCGTCCTTGAGGGAGCCCTTCACCGGCTCGACGGCGAGGCGGGCGAGGAGGCGCACGAAGTCGCGGGGCGTGAAGTGCTCGCCGGCCTCGGTCACGTTGTTCTCCTCGTTGAAGCGGCGGAGCAGTTCCTCGAACATCGTGCCCATCGCGTGGTTGTCGAGCGCGGGCAGGAGGACGTTCCCGCCATCGTCCAGTACCGGTTTCACGGAGAGGTTGACGGAGGGGGCGGTGAACTTTTCGAGGATCGACCCGAGGCGGCCCTTGGCCGTGAGGGCGTCTGTCCAGTGGCGGAGCTGGAACTTGTCGATGATGTCCTGGACGTCGGCGGAGAAGCCGTTGAACCAGTCCAGGACGTTCATCTTGAGGCGCTGCGGATCGATCTCGTTCTTGAGCGAGGACATCGTGAACGCCGAGACGTTGTAGAACGGGTAGCCCGTCACCGGCGGCAGGAACTGTTCGTAGGGAAGCTTGTTGCGGTCGCAGAACGCCTTTTTTTCGAGCGCCTTGGCCTTTGTCCCCTCCAGCAGCACGTCGATGCGGCGCAGAACCGTGAACGGCAGGATGATTTTCTTGTAGTCGCCCTTCTCGAATGCGTGGACGAGCACGTCGGTGGCGATGTTCCAGATGAAGCTGGAGAGCTTGTTGTAGTGTTGGGTTTCCATGCCGCGGATTTCCCGGCGACCGGAGGCCGCCGTCGGATAGGGATGCTACCAGAATGCCGTGCTTCCCGCAAGCCCGCCCGCGCGGGCGGGCTTGCGGGAAGCGGAGCGTCGTTCATTCATGTCTTGACTCCTTTCAGCCGTGCGGGAATGCACGCGGCAATGGCCATGACGGAGGCGAGGCGTTCGTAGGAGTGCCACGAATAGCGGACTCGCGACGCGGCCCATCGGAAGTTGTCGGTCTGTTCGACTCCGAACCAGATGAGAGCCGCGTAGAGTCGGTCGACAACTTCACGTCGGACCGCCTCGACCCCAGGGCGAGACAGCGGTCGGCCCCGCAGACTTTCGCGGCAGTCGAGGACGGCCTTCGCCTGTTCAAGCGTTGCCCGTTCGCCAGGCGGAAGCCGAACCTCGTCCGCGTGGCGGAGACCTTCGTCAATGAAGATGTCGCGGTAAAAGTCGTCGTGTGCGTCGCGGTCGGGAAGCAGCCGGGCGATTTCGCGGTCCAGTCGTTTGCCGTGTCGCTCGATCGTCGTGACGAACCTGGGTTTGTGCGGATGAGGCATGTGGCGCTGGATCCGCTTGAGTTCTTGGATGCGGCGGATCAACGGGCGCAGTTGTTTGACAAACCGTTTGATTTCTGCTTCGGACGGACCTTCGCCGCGGCGGGTGCGGGATGGTTTCTTCGGTTTCTTTCGGTCGACGGGCATGGCGGGATTCTCCGATTGCGCATTCGCGCGGGTTCTTGGAATCCACGATCCAACCTCGTTCGTCATGACAGCGGTTCAGCGGGAGGCGGCAAGCCGGCATCGACCAATGCTCGGTGTGGCTGATGGGAAGGAGTCTAGCAGACCCCGCCACGAAAGTCACGCGGAAACCGCTTCGCCCTCGCGCAACGCGCGCGGGGCGGCGCGGGCGTCCAGTGGCGACTTGGCGACCGGTCGACTTGGAGACTTGGATCAAGTCGGCGAGTCGGCAAGTCGGCAAGTCGTTTTGCGCTGGGCGCGCGAAAGCGCAATCCTTGTCGGCGGCTGGAGGGTTGTGGTAGACTTCCCCCGCGCCGGCGGACGAGGCCGCCGGTTTTATCCACGAAGGGGACGAACGAAGATGGAAGACATTGAACCTACCGAGGCGGAGCGCGAGCAGATGCGCCGCTTCAACGCGTTCCGGCGCGTCTCGACGGGTATTCTGGCCAAGTGGGCGTGGCCGCTCGCGCTGGCCTTCTGCCTGCTCGCCGCCGCGTTCTCCGCGGCGATCGTGCGGCGCTCGGCCGCGAGCCCGGCGCGCTACGGCGCCGCGACGCGACTGCTCTTCTCGCCGCGCCAGGCGCCGAACGTCCCGCCGATGGGCGACCGCCAGCTGCTGGGCGTGCTCGACCGCGCGTCCCTCAAGCGCGCCGCCGGCGAGCGCCTCGCCGACCTCTCCGACGCGTCGCGCGCGCGCCTTGACGGCGACCTCTCGATCGAGCAGGAGCGCAAGCCGACGAACCTCTTCACGCTCTCGGCCGACGCCCCCACGCCGGAGGAGGCCGTCGCGAAGGTGAACGCCTACGCCGCCGTCCTCATCGACGAATACGCC
>Ga0247608_10005837_pt1 | contig 13192 bp, 13 predicted proteins | sample 176DNAGHGlowgp2_FD_193490 | JGI IMG/M metagenome (GOLD analysis project Ga0247608, IMG submission 193490) | Sheep rumen microbial communities from Palmerston North, Manawatu-Wanganui, New Zealand - 1766 DNA GHGlow gp2 | ecosystem: Host-associated > Mammals > Digestive system > Stomach > Rumen ... | reverse complement strand
GATAAAAGACATTTGCTTTACTGCAGAATAACAACAGACAGCGTAATGTCCTCTATCTTCTGCCGCTGACAAGCGGCTATCTCCCTTTAACTTCATATATCTACTTAACATGCGAAACTTGAATTATGTATTTTAAACTGTCTAAACTCCCCCTCCCGCACGGGAGGGGCAGGGGCAGGCGGATGATTTTTATTTCACCACCACCTTAAACTCCATTTGAGCTCGCTCACGTTCAGCAGTGAAAGCAAGCTCTCATTGTGCTCACTTAATCACGACCTTCTTGCCATTGTTCACGTAGATGCCCTTGCGGGTGGGCTGGCCGCTGAGGCGTGTGCCGTCGAGGGTGTACCATCCGTCGAGCGTCACCTCGCCCGTGCGGGTCTCAAGGGTGCCGATGGCCGTCACCTGTCCGTCGCCGTCTATCAGGCGCACGCTGATGCGCTCGGGCAGCACTTCGTCAGCGCGGCGGGGAGCCATCGTGGGAGCTCCGGAGTAGTTCTCGCTGCCGTCCTTATACTTCAGATAGGCACGCATGGGCTTGATGCGCACGTAGGCGCCCACCTTCACGAACTCGCCCTGGCTGATGCCGCCAGTAGTGGCCTGGGCTGAGAAGCCGTAGATGCCCGTGGGGGCAGTGGTCCACTCCTGCGTTTCGTATGTGCCCACGAACTTCCAGTCGCCGCTCGCAGTCTCGCCAGCCGAGATGGTGGCAGGAATCGTGTATGTACCGCTGAAGTCAGTGTCGCCCGTAGTGGCAGACTTATACAGATACGGAGTGTTGGCTGCGAGAGTAGCACCTGTATGTTCAGTCATCGTAGCAACATACTCGTCGCCCTCCTTTGTGATGCCACTGAAGGTGTAGAACGTCTCGCCCGTCTTCTTGGCGTATGCGAACGGCAGACACACGGTCGATGGCTTGTCGGCAGTGAACGAGCGCTTGTAGGTCACCACGCAGCTCTGGCCGGCATATGCTGACAGAGCCGTGAGGTCGCTGCCGTCGGTCAGTACCACATTGTCTACAACCGTCCATCCGCTTGGGATGCCGCTTGAGCTGTTGGGTGTCCAGCCCGTCATGCCTACTGCCTTTGTGAACGTTCCTGTAGCAGCAACGCCTTCAAGCCAGTCAGATGTTGCATCTGTTGCGGAAATATTAGTGGCAAGACAAGTCACAGAGTTCAGGTTTGCGCAATAACTGAACATTCCGTAGTAGCAAAACTCTGCCAGTGTCGTAGCAGGCAGCGCAGGAGCGGTGGTCAGGTTTGTGCAACTGGCGAACATTCCAGAATAGCAGTCATCAGCCAGTGTCGTGGCAGGCAACTCGGGAGCAGTGGTCAGGTTTGTGCAACCGGCGAACATAGAATAGTAGCAACCAGTTGCCAATGTCGTAGCTGGCAGTTCGGGAGCAGTGGTCAGGTGTGTGCAATTGTAGAACATTCTAGCATAGCAACTCTCTGCCAGTGTCGTAGCTGGGAGAACCAACTTATAAGTAGAGTGATTATACAGATGAGAATTATCAGAGAATAAAGAACCAAAACCAGCACCCTTATCGCCAGTCAGCTCAGTCGCAGTGGCAAAATTTTCCTCATCCACCAGACTCATGATGTTGCCATAGATATAGCAGTCGGCAGTGCCACCGCAGATATTGGTTCCACTATAGCTTGCAATGCTTGTGCCGTCGCCAAAGAACTGCACCGTCTCGCCTGCGGCAACAGTGATTGGGTCAGATGTCACAGCCGTTTTCGCTCCACCGTTCTTGCTGTACTGCATTCCGCTCTTAGGACTCGACACCACAATCGTTCCTGCAGTCTTTGCCTCAAGCGTCAGCGGAGTCTCCTTCATGTCTACCACGTTATCTACAACCGTCCATCCTGCTGGGATGCCGTTGCTGCCGGTTGTCCAGCCCGTCATGCCGGGTGCCTTTGTGAATGTTCCTGTAGCAGCAACGCCGGAAAGCCAATTATTTGTTGCATTTGACGCAGAAATATTAGTGGCAAGACAAGTCACAGAGTTCAGTTTTTTGCAGCCATTGAACATATCGGCATAGCAACCATTTGCCAGTGTCGTAGCTGGCAGCTCGGGAGCAGTGGTCAGGTTTGTACAGCCTTGGAACATTCTTTGGTAGCAAAAGTTTGCCAATGTCGTGGCAGGCAGCGCGGGAGCAGTGGTCAGGCTCGTACAGCTTTGGAACATATTGGCATAGCAGGCATAAGCCAGTGTCGTGGCAGGCAACTCGGGAGCAACGGTCAGGTTTTTGCACATAAAGAACATGAAAATGTAGCAGCTCTCCGTCAGTGTCGTAGCAGGCAGAACCAGTTTATTAGTGGAGTGACTATACAGATTCGTGCAACCATTAAATAAATTCTGAAAAGCGCGATTGGCAGTCAGCTCAGTCGCAGTGGCAAATCCTGTCTCATCCACCAGACTCATGATGTTGCCATAGATATAGCAGTCGACACCACTTCCGATTCTTGTAGAGGAATAATCTTCCGTATTATAATAGCTTTTAATGCTTGTGCCGTTGCCAAAGAACTGCACCTTGTCGCCCTCAATAACATTCAGACGAAACTCCTTACTGTCTGCATCGTAGTCATAATCTTCCGTGATTGTCTTTTTCTCTTCATCGTTCTTTTTGTACTTCATGCCGACGGGAGGATTCTCTACAACAATCTGACCGAAATTCTTTGCCTCGAGGGTCAGCGGCGTGTCCTTCTGTGCCCATGCGCCCGTCGCTGTCATCAGCAGCAGGGCAAGAATTGAAAGTAGTTTTTGTTTCATACTTGTTTTGTTTTTTTAATTGTTAAACTTATTATTAATGATAAATACTATTGTATGCACACGAAGCATCGGCTGCGAAGGAGCATGGCTCTCCGCAGCAGCAGATGCGCCCGACACTGCCTTACGGCAGCATCGGGACGGCATGGGTTAACGATGATGTCTAATAAATGGGGGGGGTATTTTTTGCCTCGCTCCTACCGCCAGGCAAGACGGCCTCAACAGTGCCGCCCACGACGGCCGCAGCAATGCCCATGAAGGCCTCACCCGTCCTGCCTCTGAATGTCGGGCAGGGCGCAGCGTTGCGGCGATATGTCAGGGAGTGAAAGGCCATTTTGTTGGTGTGGGATGAGTTGAGATTATCTCTTCTTGTATTTCTTACTGAACAAGTCGGAGTGCGTACCGGTGTTTAGGAGAATAAGGACGAGTTCTTGACACTTCGTACTCATCCCTCTATATCCTTGATAAGGTCATCCAGACTGTCGTATTCATACACACGCCCTTCATCGAGGTCGCGTAGCGAACGCTCATAGGAAGACATTCGTTGACGGCGGGGAACGGTGACCTTCGTGACACCGCGAACCATGCTGATGGCTTTCTTGATGTCGCGGAGCATGCTGATGTCCTCGAAGTCGACGGTAAGCCTGCCTGGCTGTGTCGGGATTGCTCTGTTTGCTGTAGCCATAATGATGCGCGTTTAAATTGTGATAACGGCTACAAAGGTACGAAATATTTGGGAATTACAAGCGCTTTGTACCCAAAAAGAGAAAAAAAGACGGGCGAAAGTGTTTTTATAACGAAAGGCGGCATATCCAATGCCACCTTTCATTATATTATTCCTTAAATATAGGGTCGAATCCTGCTTACTTGTTCACCTGGAATCGGGTGTCGCCGTTCTTGAAGAAGGCGTTAATCTGGCGGGCGGCGGCAATGCCGGCGTTGATGTTGGCCTCGGCGGTCTGGGCACCCATCTTCTTCGGGGTGGCGAAGTAGCGGCCCTCAAACTGCTTGAAGTCGGCATCGGCATCGGGCATGATGTCGGTGACAAACTTCAGGTCCTGGCGCTCCTGCATGAGCTGGATGAGACCGGCCTCGTCGATGACCTCCTTGCGGGCGGTGTTGACGAGTATGCCGCCCTTCTTCAGCTTGCCCACCAGGTCGTGGTTGATGCTCTGCTTGGTTTCCGGAGTGGCGGGAATGTGCAGGCTGACGACGTCGCACTGCTCGAACAGTGCGTCCTGGCTCTTGACAGCATGTACGCCGGCCTGCTCGATGACCTCTGCGGGGCAGTAGGCATCGTAGGCATAGACCTCCATGCCGAAGCCCTTGGCGATGCGTGCCACGTTGCGGCCCACGTTGCCGAAGGCCAGTATGCCGAGCTTCTTGCCCAGCAGCTCCGTGCCGCTCTTGCCGTTATAGAATCCACGGACGGCCATGACCAGCAGTCCGAACACCAGTTCGGCCACGGCGTTGGCGTTCTGGCCGGGGGTGTTCTCGGCGACGACGTTGTGGGCCGTGGCGGCTGCCAGGTCGATGTTGTCGTAGCCGGCACCAGCGCGTACCACTATCTTCAGCTGTTTGGCGGCATCGAGCACCTCGGCATCCACCTTGTCCGAACGGATAATCAGGGCGTCGGCATCCTTGACGGCCTCTAACAGCTGTGCCTTCTCGGTATATTTCTCCAGCAGGGCCAACTCATTGCCAGCGGCCTCTACCTCCTTGCGGATGCCCTCCACAGCGGCTGCTGCAAACGGCTTCTCTGTAGCTACTAAAACTTTCATTTTCTTTCATTGAACATTGAACATTGACCATTGACCATTATTTCTCCGCTGCCGTCTTGGTAGTTTTGATGATTTTGGTCAGGGTTGCTACCAGCTTTCCACAGTCATTATATATAGAGTCAAATTGCTTGTCGTTGATGATGTCGGATTCATGCAGCAACTCCAGCCAATATTCCGTTTCGTTTGCTTCCTTTAGAGCAATGTTTAGTTTGTTAATAAAATCCATCCGACTTTGAGCATTGACACTCTCGCGAACATTGGCACCAATGCCTGTACCGCTTCGTAATACCTGCTTAGACAGAACATAAACCTGCTTTTCTTCCTTTAAGAACCTATAGAGGTTTATGATTCTGAGGGCAAAAGCCTTGCTGTCTGTCAGTATCTGATTGTCGGCCCGCATAATGTTCAATGTTCAATGTTCAATGTTCAATGGATAAAGGTTAGTGGTTGGCCTCAAACTCCTTCATGCAGGCCACGAGTGCCTGGCAGCCCTCGATGGTCTGGGCGTTGTAGCACGAGGCACGGAAGCCGCCTACGGAGCGGTGGCCCTTGACACCGACCATGCCCTTTGAGGTGGCAAAGTCGAGGAAGTCCTTCTCCAGCTCCTTGTACTCGTCGGCCATGACGAAGCAGATGTTCATCAGCGAGCGGTCCTCCTCGTTGGCGGTGCCACGGAACAGCTTGTTGCGGTCAATCTCGCCATAGACGATTTCGGCGCGCTGGTGGGCCAGCTTGTCCATAGCCTCCAGGCCACCCTGGCCCTTGAGCCAGCGCAGCGTCTCAAGTGCCGAGTAGATGGGCACCACGGGCGGGGTGTTGAACATAGAGCCCTTGTCGACGTGAGTGCGGTAGTCGAGCATGGTAGGTATTTCGCGGGGTGCACGGCCCAGCTTGTCGTCCTTCAGAATGACGATGGTCACACCGGCCATGGCCAGATTCTTCTGTGCGCCGGCATAGATGGCATCGTACTTCTTGACGTCGACGGGACGTGAGAAGATGTCGCTTGACATGTCGGCTATCAGGGGCACGCTGACGTCGAGGTCCTTGCGAATCTCGGTGCCGTAGATGGTGTTGTTGGTCGTGATGTGCAGATAGTCGGCATCAGCGGGCACCGTCCAGTCCTTGGGGATGAACGTATAGTTGGCATCGGCCGAAGAAGCCACCTCTACCACCTCGCCGAAGAGCTTGGCCTCCTTCATGGCCTTCTTGGCCCACACACCGGTGTTGAGGTAGGCGGCCTTCTTGACGAGGAAATTGTAGGGAATCATGCAGAACTCCAAGCTGGCGCCGCCGCCGAGGAAGATGACCGAGTAGCCTTCGGGGATGTCGAGCAGCTCCTTGACCAGCGCAACGGCCTCGTCGACAACGGGCTGGAAGTCCTTGGCACGATGGCTAATCTCCATGAGCGAGAGACCGGAGCCATTGAAGTCTAAACACTGTTGAGCGGTCTTCTCTATCACTTCGCGGGGCAGCATAGAGGGACCGGCGTTAAAGTTGTACTTCTTCATTTGCTTGAATGTTTTTAAGTTGATGTTTATATCTTGTTGTTTGTTCTCGTGGTTTGCGTTTCTTTCCCAGTGGGCCCTTTGTGTCATCCGGACATTAAAAGACGGCGCGAAGTTACGCTTTTTTCACGACACGGCCAAATATTTAAGCATTAATTAAGCAAAAACGCACGAGGCTGTTGCTTATTGTCAACTCGGCATGGCAATTGGGTGTTGGGTGATAGCTAATAGTTTGATACCCACAAACTGGTAGTTTGATAGCCACAAACTGGCACGAAATGCCGGATGAGCCTAAAAAAGTGGGACCGAAATGCCGGTATGTCGAATTTTTTGTTGTATCTTTGCAAGTGAAAACCTAAAAGCAAACTAATCAAAGACAAAAAAGATGAAACAGAACAGTCTATGGATGCTTGCCGTCATCCTGATTTGCGGCTCGGCCTTGGTGCTCGCATCATGTGCAAGAAAGAATAAACAACAGTTGGCAGCGCAATCGGATGGTGAGGAACAGAAGATGCCCGATTACAGCAATAAGAACAACTGGATGCAGCAGCCCGAAGCCACAAAGGACGTTGATGTGTTCTTTGTCTATCCCACAGAATATGTCGACGACTCACCAGGGGCACCGACATTTGCCGACATCAACGAAAAGAAAATGAGAGAACCGGCCCAGGAGACCTGCCAGCTCCTGGCGACGGCATTCGAGGAGTCTGCCAATGTCTTCATTCCTTATTACAGACAGGTCAATATGGCCGTAGCGACAAGCATGACCCGCGAGAAACTCAATGCCGCCTTTGACAGTATTCCGAAGATGGATGTCTTTGCCGCCCTGGACTACTATTTTGAGCACCTGAACGGCGACCGGCCCTTTATACTCGCTGGTCACTCCCAGGGGTCAGCCATGCAGAGCCTGGTGCTTGCGGAATATATGAAAGCGCACCCGGCATATCTGCAGCGCATGATAGCAGCCTACCTCATCGGCTATTCAGTTACCGACGATTATCTTAAGGCCAATCCACATCTTAAATTTGCAGAGGGAGCCGACGATACGGGTGTTATCATATCGTGGAATACCGAAGGACCGGCCAACGAAGGCAAGGAAAATCTGGTGGTGCTGCCAGGGGCTATCAGCATCAATCCCCTGAACTGGAAACGAGACGAGACATACGCCCCGGCCGAGGAGAATCTGGGCGGGAGGCTCTACAACGAGAAGACTGGCAAAATAGAGGAGGTGCCTCAAGCTGCCGATGCAAAGGTCAATGTGAAGCGTGGCGTAGTCATTACCACCACAAAGGCTGCAGCCCCTGTGACTTATACTGACGTATTCGGACCTGCCAGCTTCCACGAGCATGACTATGCTCTCTACTATAACAATATCAAAGCCAATGTAGCCACGCGAATCGCGGCTTATCAAAAAAATGAGAAATAAACATAATTAAGATATTGCTATGAAGAAGAATCTATGGACGCTTGCCGCCATCCTGATATGCGGCATGGGAATGGCTATGACAGCCTGTAAGGGCGGCAAACAGACCGCAGACGAAACCGGTGATGACTCGACCGACTATAAGAAGATAATCAGGAGCTGGTATGGCGAGAACAAAACCATTACCGACGGCAACTACGACCAGTCGCTGGCCGCGAAGTGCATCAACGGCACCTTTGTGGGCAAGAAGAACGGCGATGTCATTGCCTACAGGGGCATCCCGTATGTCGGACGGCAACCCGTGGGCGACCTGCGCTGGAAGGCACCCGTGGATGCTACGCCCTGCGACAGCGTCTACGAGGCTTACTACAATGCCAAGACAGCCCCCCAGCCCGAGGCTGAGCTGTCGTCCATGTACTATCAGGATGAGAACTGCCTGTACCTGAATGTGTGGAAGGCAGCAGCCACGCCAGCCGGCAAGAAAGCCGTCATCGTGTGGATACATGGCGGTGCCTATTCGTATGGCGGTACGGTAGACCCGCTCTACGACTTCAACAACTTTGTTGAGGAGAACCCCGATGTCATCGTCGTCAGCATTGCCTACCGCCTCGGCGTGCTCGGTTTCCTGCACCTGTCGCACCTGCCTGACGGCAAGGACTATGCCGACGCGCAGAACCTGGGACTTATGGACCAGCTGATGGCCTTGAAGTGGGTGCATGAGAACATCGCAGCCTTCGGCGGCGACCCTGCCAACGTGACCCTCATGGGCGAATCGGCCGGTGGCGGCAGCGTGACGAGCCTCACACTCATCAAGGGCTCGCACCAGTATTTCAACAAGGTCATCGCCCTGAGCGGCAACCCCGGCCTGTCGATATCTACAGAGGCCGCCATTGCTTGTACCAACGAACTGATAGAGGCGCTCGGCTGCAAGACCGTGGCCGACCTGCAACAGGTCGATGCCCAGCGGCTCGTGAGTGTAGCCACCGAACTGCTGCCCATGCGCCTGGCTCCGGAGAGAGACGGAAAGCTGCTGCCCCAGAATCCGTGGGAGGCCGTGGCCAGCGGTGACGTGAAGGATATCACGTTCCTGCATGGTGTCAACAAGGACGAGATGAACTTCTTCCTGGTAGAAATGGGCGGTCCGGAGCCCTTCAACGAGTGGGCCGCTGCCCGTAAGGCGAAGAAGATAGTGCAGCTGACTGACGAGGAGAAGGCCCTGACAGAAAGCTTCTGCAACGATGTGAAGGGCGAGAGCTATGAGCCATACTGCAAATGGTTCAGCCAACTGATGTTCAACGCACCATGCATCGCCCTGGCCGAGCATCAGGCTAAGGCCGGCGGCAAGTCGTACACCTACTACTTCACCGTGGAGTCGGCCGTGCCGCTGAGAAAGAGCTGTCATGGCATCTCGCTGGCCCCCCTGTTCAAGCATCCGGACATGGACGGCGATACGGGGCGTCCGTTCGACGAGACCTTCTCGAAGACCATGCGTCAGATGTGGGTACAGTTTGCCAAGACCGGCAACCCCTCGCTCACGGCTGACCAGTCGCCAGACGGCAAGGCCAAGACCTGGCCGCTCTACGACCAGAAGGACAGACAGGTTATGGTGTTTGACGAGACAAACATACATCCCGAAAAGGAGTCACAGCGAAAGATAGTTGACTGGGACAGAACCTATTTCCTGTTCAAGTATTATGGCTTTTAGTCTACACATCGGTGCCGATGCACAGGTAATTCCCGAACGCGGCGTCATCGTGACAAAAGCCACAACAGAGGCTGCCTCTGAGGAGGTGGTGCGGGTAGCTACCGAATTCTTCGGCCCTGACGGTCGTCACAACGAGGACTACACCTACTACTTCAACAACATCAAGGACAACGTAGCCAAGCGTATTGCTACCTATAAAAGCATCAAATAAAAGGCCGACATCGGGCCCGTCTGTGGTGCGGAACGGCACTATCGGACGGGCTCGACGATGGTCTTGAGACCCTTGATTTTCTCGCCCTTAACTTGGCTCACCACCTGAGCGGCGCACTCGCGGCTGACGGCTACATAGGTGTAGCGGTCGTTGATGTCGATGCGGCCGATGTCGGCTGTGGTCAGACCGCCTTTCTTGCAGAGAAAACCGACGATGTCGCCCTTTGAGAGCTTGTCTTTCTTGCCCTTACCGATGTAGAGGGTGGCCATGCGGGGCTGGGGAACCGTTGAACTTTGAACATTGAACATTGAACATTGACCATTGACCAGTGACCATTGGGCGGTGGTGGACGGCGTATGGGCGACGATGTAGTCGGGTATGGACTCCATGGCGTTGAGGATGAAGAACGTGCGGCCTGACGACTGCCAGCGGGCCGTGCGCCCAACGCGGTGGATGTAGCCCTCGAGACTTTCGGGCAGGTGGTAGTGGATGATGTTCGCAATGTCGGGAATGTCGAGGCCGCGCGATGCCAGGTCGGTAGCCACGAGGATGTTGGCCGACCCGTTGCTGAAGCGGTAGAGCATATCCTCGCGCTGGCGCTGCTCCATGCCGCCGTGCAGATGGCTTGTGGTGAAGCCTTGTCGGCGCAGGTAGTCGTCGACACGCTCCACGGAGTCGCGATAGTTGAGGAACACGATGCTGCTGGTATCGCCGAGGCTGAGCAGCAGCTGGCGTAGCGTGTCGAGCTTGTCCTTCTGCGGGCTGCGCACCTCGTAGAGGGTGACGCGCTCGGAGGTCTGTGTGTCGTCAGGTAGGAAATTGATGAATGTGCCCTTGCGCGAGAGGTTGACAAACTGGGGCAGTTGCTCGGCATTGGTGGCCGACAGCAGCACGCGGCGCTGCAGGCCTGGCAGGCTTTTAATGAGCCGCTGCATCTCAGCATGGAAGCCCATGGCCAGACACTTGTCGAACTCATCGATGACGAGGATGCGCACACCGTAGGGCGAGATGTTCTGCTTGCCCAGATGGTCGTTCAGCCGGCCGGGTGTGCCGATGACAATGTGGGGCCGTGTTTCGCGCAGTTGGCGGTGCTCGTCCATGGCAGGACGGCCGCCGTAGCAGGCCATGGAGCGCAGATGGCAGCCCGTGCGCTTGAGCACATCGTCGGTTTGCAGGGCCAGTTCGCGGCCTGGCGTGACCACGAGAGCCTGCACCGTGTCCGTCGTACCGTCGATGAGTTGCAGCAGCGGCAGCAGGTAGGCCAGCGTTTTGCCCGTGCCGGTGGGCGATAGTAAAACAACATCACCGTCGGTGCCCAGCAGGGCCTCGGCGGCGTGTTGTTGCATTTCGTTGAGCGCGCTGATGTGCAGCTTGCTGAGCGTGTGTTGCAGGTCTATGGACATGGACTACTTCTTCTCGTCCTGCTTCTCGTCCTTCTTGGCCTCGGTCTTCTTGCCCGGCTTGTAGTGCTTGTTCAGCCCGTTGATGACATCCTGGGTGATGTCGAAACGCTTGGCGGCGTAAAGGATGTTGTCGCCCTGCTTGGTCAGGATGAAGTCGTACTTCTTGTCCTTGTTGTACACAGCGAGGAAGTGCTGCAGCGAGTCGCTGAGGGCTTGGTTGAACACGGCAGTCTCGTTGGCCAGCTCGCTCTCAAGGCGCGCCTGCAGCTCCTGCAAGCTCTGCTGCTGGCGCTGGATGGCGGCCTGCTGACTCTCGGCCTGCTCACGGCTGGTGAAGCCGTTGTTCTGCAACTTCTGCTGGAAGTTGGCGGCGGCGGTCTGCAGCTGCTGGCCCTTCTGGTTCAGCGTGTTGCGGGCGTTGTTGCTCTTCTTTTGCAGTTCCAACGACTTCTCCTTGCAGAACTCGTACTGCGTCATCAGCGAGTCGACCTCGACGTAGGCTATCTTCAGTCCGCCCGTGGTGCCGGCATCGGCCGTGGCGGGTTGCTCGTCCATCTTCGGACTCTCGTTGTTGCAGGAGGCCAGTGCCACTATGGCAGCTGCGGCCAGGAAAATGTACTTTTTCATGTTTGTAGTATTTGTTGCTTTGTTTTTTGATTACATGTCAGAGGCACTCCGCGTGCCGGGCCGACGGTCGGACTGCCGCTCTGGCACGGCATAGCGGCTCTGGCGGCGCATTTCGCGGTCCTGGTCCATGACGCAATGGATGCCCCGCTGGCGCATGGCCTTTGAGTCGTGAATGTGCTGCGAGCTGAACTCGCCGTCCTTGCGGAACACCAGTTTCACGCAGAAAAAAACCATGGCGATAGCAATTATTAACGTGCTCGATAGCAGTATTTCCGTCATAAATGTTTAACTTTGCGGTCAAATTCGGCTGCAAAGGTAAGCATTAAACTTCAAATAAAACGCATCAAACCTATAAAAAAGCATTAATAATGAATAAAAGTGAGTTAAAACCTGCGGTTGTCTTCGAGCAGTTTGCCAAGATTAACCAGATTCCCCGTCCCTCGAAGCGTGAGGACAAAATGATTGAGTACCTGAAGAATTTCGGCGAGCGCCACGGACTGGACACCCATGTCGACGAGGTGGGCAACGTCATCATACGCAAGGCGGCCACCAAGGGCTATGAGGACTGCAAGACAGTAATCCTGCAGAGCCACATGGACATGGTGTGCGACTGTCTGCCCGATGTCAAGATTGACTTCGACCGTGACCCCATCACCGCCTATGTCGACGGCGAGTGGCTCCGTGCCAAGGGCACCACGCTGGGTGCCGACGACGGCATCGGCTGTGCTATGGAGCTGGCCATCCTGGAGTCGGACGACATAGAGCACGGTCCTATAGAGTGTGTCTTCACCCGCGACGAGGAGACCGGCCTGACCGGTGCCATGGGCATGAAGGCCGGATTCATGACGGGCGACTACCTCATCAACCTCGACTCTGAGGACGAGGGCGAGATATTCGTGTCGTGTGCCGGCGGGCGCACCACCACGGCCAAGCTGGACATGCAGCGGCTGCCGGCTCCTGAGGGCTATTTTTTCATTAAGGGCTCGGTCAAGGGCCTGGTGGGCGGTCACTCTGGTGACGACATCAACAAGAAGCGCGCCAACGGCCTGAAAATCATTGCCCGCTTCGTCTATCAGGAGATGGAGCGCTACGAGGGCATCCACCTGGTGCGCCTGCATGGCGGCAGTCTGCACAATGCCATACCGCGCGGCGGCTACTTTGTGCTGGCCGTGCCCAACGCGCTGAAGGAGAACATCCGTGCCGACTGGAACGTGTTTGCCGCGCAGGTTGACGAGGAGTTCCACGTCACCGACCCGAATATGGTGTGGCGCATGCGCAGCTACGACCCCGAGCCCGTCATCGACGACGACGTGGCACGCCGCTTCGTCTATGCCCTGCAGGCCATCGACAATGGTGTCTACAGCGTCTGTCAGGACGAGGCACTGGGTGGCATGACCGAGACGTCGAGCAATCTGGCACGCGTAGAGACTAACGAGTCGGACATCGAAATCTTCACGTCGCAGCGCTCGAACGTCATGTCTAACCTCGACAACATGTGCAACACCATCGACGCCGTGCTCAAGCTGGCCGGCTTCCAGGTGACGCACTCCGAGGGCTACCCGGCCTGGAAGATGCGCCAGAACAGCGAGCTGCAGAAGATAGTGACCTACACCTACCACAAGCTGTTCCAGAAGGAACCCGTGGTGCGCGGCATACATGCCGGACTGGAGTGCGGCCTCTTTGCCGAGCGCTATCCTGACCTCGACATGGTCAGCTTCGGACCGACGCTGCGCGACGTCCATACGCCCGACGAGCGACTGCTCAT
>Ga0247608_10005836_pt1 | contig 13193 bp, 11 predicted proteins | sample 176DNAGHGlowgp2_FD_193490 | JGI IMG/M metagenome (GOLD analysis project Ga0247608, IMG submission 193490) | Sheep rumen microbial communities from Palmerston North, Manawatu-Wanganui, New Zealand - 1766 DNA GHGlow gp2 | ecosystem: Host-associated > Mammals > Digestive system > Stomach > Rumen ... | reverse complement strand
TGGTACTCTGGAAAAAGCTTATCTTGCAGGACTTGCAACGGAGATTTCAAGGCAGGATGTACTTAGTGATGAGACCTACGGTTACAGCGATGCTGCTCTTAATGCGGTTTCATATAAAGGAAAATATATAGCTTATCCATATTATTTCGAGACCAGCTCACTTTTATATAACAAAACATATCTGTCAGATTATGTTAAGGAGTCGCTTCAGGCAGAAATTGATGCAAAAGAAGGAGAAGAAGCACAGGCTGAGATTGACGCAGGGAATATAGATACCGATGAGGGAACAGAGGTTGTTGCAGAGGAGGAGACTACTTCTGAGCCTAATGAGGCTGCAGGAGAAAGCGCTATCAGCGAAGAAGAGCTTGATGCAGCTATAAATGCCGAGCTTCCTGATACTATCGAAGATATTCTTGTTTTTGCAGATGATTATAATGCTCCCGAAGCGGTAGAGTCTGTATTTAAATGGGATGTATCCGACATATTCTGTAATTATTTCTTTGTCGGAAATTATCTGAACATGGGCGGAGCTGCGGGAGATGATATCTCTCAGATAGATGTTTACAATGATAATACTATAAACTGCATGAGCTTTTATCAGCAGCTTAATCAGTTCTTTGCTATCGATGAGGACGAAGTCAGCTATGACAAGGTAATACAGGATTTCATAGATGGAAAAACAGTATTTACCGTTGCAATGTCTGATGCTGTGGCCAAGATCGAGCAGGCAAAGGCAGAGGGCAATTGTTCGTTTGATTACGGCGTAACTGTTATGCCGGGACTTAATTCAACTTATTCAACAAGGACTATGTCTGTTACAGATTGCCTTGTAGTAAACGGATATTCAGAGCATCCTCAGGAAGCAGATGATTTTGCATGTTTTCTTGCTACTGAGGGAACTGATGCAATGTATAACATGAGCGGCAAGATGCTGGCTCACAGCAAGGTGAATTATGCCAATGAATCACTTAACTCTTTTGTAAGTGTATATGCTAATTCCGTTCCACTTCCAAAGATGATCGCTACCAGCAATTTCTGGGTCCAGCTTGAAATCGCCTTTTCAAATATCTGGGATGGTGCAAATGTTAATGATACTTTGAAGTCATTATCAGAGTCCGTAAAACTCCAGATAGGAGGCGAGGCAGTTGAGGAAGAACGCCTCGCAGATCCTACTGTGATCATAACGGATACAGAATAAACAAAAAAAGTGCCTAAGGGGCATTTTTTTTTGTAATTGTTACGAAAATATTACAGGCATCTTGCATGCTTAATATTTTTCAGCTATTATGATGAGTGGGCTAAAAGCCTAATTTTATGCGTGGTGGGGACCTCTGTTTATTCGGAGGAAACATGCAAAAATATTTATTTAAAACTTGTTTTATTACAATTTTTATGTCGGTATTATTATTTACCGGATGCAGTAAAAAAAATAACGAAATTGTGCTAGATATGCAGGAAGATATCGGTTCGCAGGATGATGCCATTTCCAAAGAAGGAGCTTTTTTGGAACAATCTTCAAAAAATGAGTCTGCGACAGATATTGCATCAGATCAGGACTCTGCTTATGAAGATAAAAAAGAGAGCGGACAGGCGCAGAGTGACGTAGCGGATACGCAAACAAAAGCGCAGGATGATCAAGCTATGGTCATCTATGTATGCGGGGCTGTTGAGTGTGAAGGCGTTTACGAGCTTGGATCCGGAAGCAGGGTTGTGGATGCGGTTAAGGCAGCAGGAGGTTTTTCATCTGATGCCGATACTTCATATCTGAATCAGGCGCAGATTCTTGAAGATGGTGTTAAGATCAGGATACCAACACGAGAGGAAGTAGCAGCACTTGAGGGTGATGCTAAGGGCAGTGCGGAAGACAACTTTATAGAAAACAGTTCTACTGATAAGACTGCGGACAATAATTCTTCAAGTAATGATGCAGCAGGGACTAAGGTGAATATCAATACTGCGACAGAGGATGAACTTACCTCTATTCCCGGAATCGGACCCAGTAAAGCATCAAGTATCATAAGCTACAGAGAAGAGAACGGTAAGTTTTCATCGATAGAAGACATCATGAATGTCACGGGGATTAAAGACAAGTTTTTTGCCAGGATCAAAGACTATATAACAGTATAATAATCAAGTGGAGTGTTTTAAAATGGCTAACAAGGTTCTTGTTGTAGATGATGAGAGGACAATTGTAAAAGGTATCAAATTCAGTCTTGAGCAGGACGGAATGAAAGTTGACTGCGCTTATGACGGAGAGGAAGCCGTTAATCTGGCTAAGGCGAATACATACGATATTATCCTTCTGGATGTAATGCTTCCTGTTATTGATGGATTTGAAGTATGTCAACAGATAAGAGAATTTTCACAGGTGCCTATCGTTATGCTCACAGCCAAGGGCGATGATATGGACAAGATTCTCGGACTTGATTATGGTGCAGATGACTATATTACAAAGCCTTTTAACATCCTTGAAGTAAAAGCAAGAATAAAAGCCATTATGAGACGTACATCCAAACAGGATAAGGAAGTAAGCGTTCTTACTTTCGGTTCACTTGTTGTTAACGAAGAGTACAGAAGAGTATATGTAGGTGACAGAGAGATCAACCTTACCAGCCGTGAGTTTGATGTTCTGGAGTTTCTTGTTGCTACACCCGGTAAGGTATATAACAGAAGCGAACTCCTTCATGCAATATGGGGTGAGGATTTCCCGGGAGATGAGAGAACAGTTGATGTTCACGTAAGACGTCTTAGAGAGAAACTCGAAAGTAACCCTTCAGAGCCCAGATACGTGCGTACAAAGTGGGGCTCAGGATACTATTTTCAGGCATGATAAGTTATGATACAGAATCCATTTAAAAGTCTTAGGTTCAGAATATTTCTTCTTGTTTTTTTTACAGGAATACTCTCATGTTTTGCAATTCATTTTGCAATCATTGAAAGCTATGAGGACAGGGCGGTAAGTGTCAGAGAGTCGGAGGTTTCAACACAACTGATGATACTGGCAAACCACCTTATCAATTATAGCTATTTCTCAGATACCACATCGGAGGTCATAAATGCAGAGCTTGATCTTCTTGCCAATCTGTATGACGGCCGTGTTATGGTTATCGATGACAATCTCAGGATCAGAAAAGATACATATGGTATCAGCGATGGTAAGATAATAATCTCCGAAGAGGTTGTAAGATGCCTGAAAAAGGGTACTACCGGAACTACTGCCGCTTATGATAAGAATAACGGCTATATTGAAATGACAGCGCCTATCACAGAATCTCTCACCTATGAGAGCGGAGACGTTGCACCATTTATGGACGTTAAACAGGATGTTGTCAGAGGCGTAGTGCTCATCAGTGTTTCTACAGATAACATTTCTGCTACCATGGATATCCTTACCAGAAGAGCAGTGACAATAGAGATAATTGCAGTAATACTTATCCTTGTTCTTGCGTGGTGGATGTCGGGAAAACTCCTTAGACCATTCGATAAGATTACAGCTTCGATCAGCAATATCAAATTGGGATTGTCCAATGATCCTATAGAAGCGTCGAATTATCTTGAGACAGAGCATATTATTCAGGCGTTTAATCAGTTATTAGCCAAGATGAATGCTCTTGATGCATCAAGACAGGAGTTTGTATCAAATGTATCACATGAGCTCAAGACTCCTATTACATCAATGAAGGTGCTTGCAGATTCGCTTATCGCTGAGGAAAATGTACCAAACGAAGTGTACAAGGACTTCATGATCGACATCGGAGCTGAGGTTGACAGAGAAAATCAGATAATAAACGATCTGCTTGAACTTGTTAAAATGGACAAAAAAGCAGTAGATCTAAACATTTCATCTGTCGACATAGTTGCTATGATGGAGGTTATCCTAAAGAGACTAAGACCTATTGCAAGAAAGCATAATATAGAGCTTACACTTGAGACTACAAGAGAGATCACAGCTGAAATAGACGAAGTAAAACTCTCTCTTGCGCTGATGAATCTTGTGGAGAATGCTGTAAAATACAATAAGGATGACGGATACGTAAGAGTTAAGCTTGATGCCGATCATCAGTATTTTACATGTGAGATCAGTGATTCAGGAATAGGAATACCTGAGGATAGCTTAGATAAGATATATGAGAGATTCTATCGCGTGGATAAGTCCAGATCGCGAGAGATTGGCGGAACAGGACTTGGACTTGCCATAACACATCGTGCTATTTTGATGCACCGCGGAACAATAGAAGTTGAGAGTCAAGAAGACGTTGGAACTACATTTACAGTAAAGATTCCTCTGATCTATATGCAATCATTTGAATAAAAATATGAGTGGAAACAGGATTATATTTACTAATTTCATAGCGGTATTTGTCGTAGCACTTGTGCTTATAAATGGGTGTGCGGGAAAAGACTCGGAGGATAATGACAGTATAATCGATGTCTATTATCTGAACTCCGAAGAAACCGGAATACTGTCCCAGAAGTATGAAGTGCAGTCAGATATGGATGATACAGAAGCGGTTGTAGATGAGCTTTTAGTACAGATGGAGACCATGCCGGAAAAACTCGAGTATGAGGCTCCTATTTATGGTGCGGTAAATCTTACATCATACGTACTGCAGGGAGGACTCCTTACTCTTAATTTCGATGCAAGATACAATGAGAATGACACCGTTACGGAGATTCTGGACAGAGCTGCTGTTGTAAGAACCCTGAGCCAGGTGCCGGGAGTTGACTATGTAACTTTCATGGTCGCAGGGACACCTCTTAAGGACAGTACCGGCAACATCATAGGAAATATGTCAGCTGACAACTTTGTCTATAATGCCGGCAATGAAATAAATACCTATGAAAAGGTTGAGCTCGTTTTATATTTTGCATCAGAGGAAGGAAACAGTCTGATCCCGGTATACAGAAATGTGGTATACAACAGTAATATACTTATGCAGCGACTTGCTGTTGAGCAGGTTTTAAAGGGACCCAACACCGATGCGGCTCTTCCTACACTTAATCCGCAGACCAAGATCAATTCTGTTTCTGTACGAGACGGTGTATGTTATGTGGATTTTGATAACAGTTTCCTTGTCCAGCCTTACGCAGTGACAGCAGAAACTGCTATTTATTCATTGGTCAATACTCTTTGTGCGATAACTGATGTTAATAAAGTTCAGATATCTGTAGGCGGATCTACAGATGTGATCTTTATGGATACGTTGTCATTGAACACAGTTTTTGAAAGAAATCTTGATATAGTAGAAGAATAATTTATGAAAAGACCGCTATGCATCTTTATGATGCTCATAGCTTTGTCTGTCTGGCTTCTCATGGCAGTTATGCCTTATGAGGAGCATCTTACTGTGCCTGATCAGGCATCAGTTACCAAAATAGGATTTGTAGAAGGTAAAGAAAAGAAAAAAGATACTGATGTTGTATATCTGAAAGTCCCGGGGGAAGAGGGACTTTTGATGCTGCATTTGATGGAGGAACAGGAGGTTCCGGCTTACGGCAGAGTTATAAAAGTGCGCGGAAAGTGCATGGCTTTTCAGAACGCTACAAATCCCGGAGAGTTTGACAGTAAAAGCTACTACAGAATATTAAAAATTTCATACAGAATAGTTGATGTAAGAATACTGGACGTGCGTGGAAGTGCGGACGTATATAAAGAGTCCCTGTACAAAATAAAGACAGGACTTGAGGAGAGCCTTGAAAAATGCATGGATGAAAAGGATGCAGGTGTAATTGAGGCTATTCTTCTTGGGGATAAGAACAACCTTGACGATGAAATAAAGGACTCCTATAAGCGAAATGGGATCATTCACATTATCGCGGTATCAGGACTTCATATTTCGATCATCGGATTTGGTCTGTACAAGCTTCTTAGGAGGATGTCACTACATACTTTTCTTTCTGCGCTTTTATCGATATTTATTATGTATTCATATGGAGTTATGTGCGGGATGAGCACCTCAGCTTACAGGGCAATCTTTATGTTTGTGGCAAAGGGTTTGGCTGATGTAATAGGGCGAACCTATGATATGCTATCTGCAATGGCATTATGTGCGATACTGATCCTTATAGAACAGCCACTATATTTATCTCACAGCGGATTTCTCATGTCATTTGGGGCAATAATAGGTATAGGCTATGTTCACCCGGCCCTTCCCGAATGGCTAAGGGAAGGCAGACTTAAGATTTTTTCTGCAGGGACGGCAATAACACTTGTAAATCTGCCGGTCTATACCTCCTTTTACTATACATTTCCTGTCATATCCGCAATCCTTAATATTCTTGTACTTCCGCTTATGTCGCTGCTTATATTGTTTGGATTTGCGACAGCTTTTGCAGGGTGCTTAGTGATCGGCCTTGGAAAAGTGTTTGCGGTCATTGTACATTTCATCCTTTCCTGGTTTATGTTATGCTGCCTTGCCGGAGAGCAAATCTACGGAAGTACTTGGTATGTCGGGCACTCAGAGAAAATACAGGTATTTATTTACCTACTGTGTCTTTTTATATTTGTATTTTTTAATGAATACAGGATAAAGCCTGTGCACGAATGGCTAAAGACAAAGCCAAAGAAACTCAGAAAGGCAGCAGGCTATCTAAGATATGTCGCAATTGCTGCAGGGCTTGTGATCTTATGCATAAGAATAAAACAGCCCCTTACCATAACCTTTATAGATGTGGGACAGGGTGACGGAATCGTTCTTGAAACTCCGGATGCAAATTATCTTATAGATGGAGGAAGCACATCCAAAAAGAATCTGGGGAAATATCAGCTTATTCCGTTTTTGGCATACGAAGGCATAGGGAAACTGGATGCGGTAATTCTGACTCATGAGGATGAGGATCATTTAAGCGGCATAATAGAGCTTTTTGAAGATATGAGCAAAAACAGGGGCAGCATACAGGTTAAGAATCTAATCTTGCCGGATATAGCAGATGAGTCAAAAGGAGAAAATTATAAAAAGCTCGAGGAGTATGCAAAAAATCTTAATATTGCTATATCGTACATAGGAAGAGGAGATAAGATAAATTCCGGATATTTATACATGAAGTGCCTTGGACCTGTGTCCGGCATGCAAACAGATGAGCCTAATGCCTACTCGACCGTTATGTATGTAAAACTTAGAAGCTTTAAGGCTCTGTTTACAGGGGATGTGGAAAAAGAAGGACAGAGCAGCCTGAAAAGCTATATTAAGAAAGACATGGAGGAATTCGAGAATATAACACTGCTTAAGGTTGCACATCATGGGAGCAGATATACGACAGATGAAGAATTCCTAAACATGATAAAACCGAAGATTGCTGTAATAAGCTGCGGAGTAAATAATAAGTACAATCATCCGCATAGGGAACTGCTTAAAAGGCTAGGTGATGCGGGCAGTAGTATATATACAACTGCAGAAAACGGTGCAATTACAGTGACGACAAATGGAAAAACAATGCAAATAAGCAATTTTTGTAAGTAAAAAGGCAAAAAAATGTACAATCACGACGAAAACGCAAATGTCAAGTACGAGTTTTGAATAAAACTGTTCATGTTTGGTAAACACATTTTAGTAAACGTTCTGTATAATAAAATCAGATAGTTTATATGGAAAGGAATTTTGCTGGATATATGAGACGTTTAGTTGCAGTGATATTGCTTCTTGGCGCACTCCTTACATATGATATCGGGAATGTGTTACCTGTATATGCGTCGACGACTTATGAGGGAATTACCGTTAGCGAAGATGATAGCACTTCGGAAGAAAATGCTGAATCATCTTCAGATGAAGAAACATCAGATGACGGAGAAGTATTAGGTGTTCAAAGAAAAGAATCAGACAGGTTTATTCTTGGACTTGAAATTGCGATATCTCTTACATTTGTCGTTGGCCTTTTAGCAGCTGGCCGAGGGGTAGTGACAGTAGAAAAAGATGATAAAGACAGTAATAATACTGATGGCGGCGCATAAATTGACAGGATTTTAGGCGCAACGATATGTGCCGGCAAAATTTTAAGGGTATGAAAATTTTATATAAGCAATTAAGAAAACGCGGATTGGGGAATCCGCGTTTTTGCTTTTTTATCAGCATTATTTATGAGATGGAATTATAGCCTTTGTTTACCAGAATATTTTCTACGGCATGAACATCATCCGTATGCATTACCATAATAGGAAGGCCGGAATCTCTGTTGAATGAAAGATATGTATAATTTACATTTATGTTGCTATCGTAAAGTGCCTTGAGAATCTTATCGAAAGCTCCTACTTCATCCGGACATTCTATTGCCAGAACAGAAGTGGTTTTGCAGATAAAACCTGCTGCTTTTAAAACTTCAAGACTCTTCTCGGGATCAGATACCACCATTCTTATAATGCCGTATTCAGCAGTATCATTGGTTACTGAACCGAGAATATTTATGTTATTGTCTTTTAAAATACCGGTGATTTTCTGAAAACAACCCTTTTTGTTTTCAGCATAGATAGATACCTGTTTAAGCATTGTTTCTCCTCCAATCAGATGTCATAGGTACATAACAATATGCAGATGCCCTATGACTCAACTATTTCACTCAACTATTTTCATATTCTCCTTTATACTTTCCCGCTTTTCCTATGCTATAATATACAACATGTGATTCGATTATATCAAGGGGACAGTCGATTATGGCAGCTAAGAAAACATCAGATTATCCTGCTAAGCAAAGACAGATAAATGAAGACATTGCTACCGGCAATTTTAAACCATGTTATCTGATTTTCGGAGAAGAAGCTTACTTACGGATTCAGAACAGAGATAAATTAAGAAAAGCGCTTCTTGGAAGTGGTGATGCCATGAATATGCAGCACTATGAGGGCGATTCAATAAACCCGGGTGAGGTTATAGATATGGCGGAGACACTTCCTTTTTTTGCTGAGAGAAGAGTCATTGTTATTGAAAACAGCGGCTTTTTCAAAAAAGGATGTCCTGAGCTTGCAGATTATCTTAAGAACCAGTCCGAGACAACAGTGTTCGTTTTTGTGGAATCAAATGTTGATAAGAGAAATGCCCTATACAAGGCCGTTTCCAAGCAGGGACTTGCTATAAGCTGCGACACCCCGGATGAGCAAATGCTCTCAAAATGGGTTGCTTCCAAGATAAAAGCTGAGAATAAGAGAATATCACCAAGAGCGATAGCATACTTCATAACCAGAGTCGGAACCGATATGTCCAATATGAGCAATGAAATGGATAAACTGGTAAGTTACTGTCTTGGAAGAGATGAGATAACGGAAAATGATATAGATGCAGTATGCGCAAACTGGCTTACCAGCAGAATATTCGAGATGACAGATGCGATAACGCAGAGGAATCAGCAGAAAGCGATAGAGATTTATTATGATCTTCTCGCGCTCAAGACTGCTCCTGAGATGATACTTGCACTTATCGCAAGACAGTTCAATCTCATGCTTCAGACCAAGGAAATGGTTGAAAAAAGGATTGATTCTTCATCTATCGCAAAGACACTGGGATTATTGCCTTTTGTCGGATCAAAGTATGTTGAGCTTGTCAGAAATTACAGCTTTGATGATATCAAGCAGTCACTCGATCTGTGCCTTGAGAGTGACTATCTTGTAAAAAGCGGAAAACTTGACCATGTTATCAGCGTTGAGATGATCATTATAAAGGCTTCATCTCGGAAAAAATAGTCAATTTATGATATAATGGTTTTCGTTGTATAGATTTCTGTTTTTCTTCAGAAAAACGGAAGAAGTCATGTGTTTTTAACTGGAAATACAATATTTATCTTAGAAGTATTTAAAGGAGAATTTGATGTTAAAAAGACCGGCACCACAAGAATTATACAGACATTTTAAAGGCGGTAAATATCAAATCATAACAGTTGCAAAAGATGCAGATACAGGTGAAGATATAGTTGTATATCAGGCACTGTATGGGGATTTTACCGTTTATTGCAGATCACTTAAGGAGTTTATGTCTGAAGTTGATTATGTAAAATATCCTAATGCAGATCAAAAGATGAGATTTGAGAGGTTTGAAGTATCAAAGGCTGATGACGCTGCTTTGGCAAAGGAAGATGCTTCTGCAAAAGATCAGGTCCTATCAAAATCTGCTTTGGAATTTGACAGGAAGTTTTCTTTTGAAAATGAGGGAGCTGCAAAAGAGGAGACCGCTTCAGAAGGAAATGCCAATTATATGCAAAGAACCATAGAAGAGGAAGCAGAAGAGTTTGGCATGAACCCGCTTGTAGTGAAGTTCCTTGATGCAGATTCAAGCTCGGAGAGACTTGAAATATTAAACCAGCTAAGGCCGATTATTACCAATGAAATGATCGATGTTATGGCGATGGCCATCGATACGGAAGTTCCGGGAGATGATCCTGACTTGCGATGTGTTGAGCTTAAGGAATGCCTTATAACCAAGCAAAGGTTTGAAGTAACAAGATTAAGAAAATGATTGGAGAAAATGAAAAAAGATGAAATTACTTTCAATAGCTATACCCTGCTACAATTCACAGGATTATATGAGTAAATGCATAGAATCGCTTCTTGTTGGCGGCGAAGATGTTGAAATTCTGGTTGTAGATGATGGTTCAACAGATAATACAGCTAAAATTGCAGATGAATATGCAGCAAAATATCCTACGATAGTTAAAGCTATTCACAAGGTTAACGGTGGACATGGCTCAGCTGTCAATACAGGACTTGAAAATGCTACAGGTCTTTACTTTAAGGTTGTTGACAGTGACGACTGGGTAAAGGAGATTGCATATAGAAAGATCCTTACAACACTTTCTGATTTTGTTGCAGATGGTCAGAAGCTTGATCTTCTTATCAGCAACTTCGTATATAACAAAGAGGGCGAGCACAGACATAAGGTAATGAGATATAACAAAATGTTCCCTATCGAGGAAGTGTTTACCTGGGATGATGTAAAGAGGATCAGGATCGGACATTATCTTCTTATGCATTCAGTCATCTTCCGCACAAAGCTTCTTAAGGACTGCGGATTAAAGCTTCCGGAGCATACCTTTTATGTAGATAATATCTATGTATTTAACCCGCTTCCGTTTGTTAAGACAATGTACTATCTGGATGTTAATTTTTACTACTATTACATCGGAAGAGCAGACCAGTCAGTTAATCAGAACATAATGATCTCACGACTTGATCAGCAGGTTAAGGTTAATAAGCTCATGGTGGATTACTACGTTGAGAATATCGGCATGATCAAATCCAATTACAAACGTTACCACTATATGTTCAACTATCTTGAGATCATTACTGCTATTTCCACGATTCTCATGATAGCTTCAGGAACAAAAGAAAATCTCGAGAAGAGAAAGAGCTCATGAATTATATAAAGAGCAAGAGCTTCCTTCTCTATATGAAGCTCAGATACAGAATTGAAGGCGTATTCATTTATCTTCCCGGAAAGGGCGGAAGAAAGATTACCCTGACAGGCTACAAGATAGCTCAGAGATTATATAACTTTAACTAATAAAAATCCCCATTACCGTTTGGCAATGGGGATTTTAATATTCAAGATCAAAGACGTACATTTACGCGTTCTACATGTCTGTTATAAGCATGTACAATGATTTCGCTCTTGTATACGATCAGATTGATGATGATTGCAAATAGAATTCCGCCGAGAACATCGATAACAGAGTGCTGTTTGATGAACATTGTTGACAGAATGATTAAAACACAAAATACGAATGAAAACAGTTTTACTTTTTTGCTGTACCTGTTTGAATTAGATACTGCAATATGTGTTCCAATCGAGTTGTATACATGAATGCTTGGCCAAAGGTTTGTAGGCGTATCAGTCTGATACAGATGAGCAACCATGTGTGTAAATATGTTATCTCTTGGCATAACGGCAGGTCTAAGATACTGAATATTAGGCCATACACTTGAGATTATCAAAAAGAGTGTCATTCCTGTAAAGAAGAATGCCTCCATCTTGAAGAAATCTTCCAGGTCATACATCAAAAGAAACATAAAGAAGAATACCGCGCAATACAAAAACCATCCAAGATAAGGAATAATAAATATCTCAAGGAACGGAATGCTGTCATCAAGCGCTGTGTGTATCTCTGTATAATGCAATGACTTAGTGTTTTCCAAGTGGAAAAACCATGATAAATATATTATGCCATATACTAAAACCGGAATAAGAAGCCTGAGAGTATCAAGCATTCTGTCTCTGGTCCAAGGCTTGTCAAAATATTTTGCCAATGTTTTTTTCATACAAAATAATACCTTATATCGTTAAAAACCAAATTTCATGCTAACATAATTTACTATATATCAGGCTATATATTTTTTCAAAATCAAAAGTGCATAAAAATAATAAAAAAACAATAAAAAATTAGGCATTTATCATGATAAAAGTGCTATTTTCTGTTTTAAACAGGTAAGCGTTATATCGTTTGACTTAAGAAGCACCTCGCCATCGGTATGAACCCAGAGAGGAATCTCTGTTTTGATGCGTATTTCTTTTGCTCTTATGTGGTGAATTCCTTTTTTGCCGTAATGCTTTCCTAAAAATGCAAGCGGAAGAGTGGTGAAAATCTGGAATAAGCTCATATCACCACCGGTGATCAGATCAAACATACCGTCATCAAGTACTGCATCCGGAGCAAAATTAAAGCCACCACCCTCATAGTGATGGATCATGGCTGCTGCAAATATAAGATGATCATAGTGAATCCTTTGCCCGTTGTCTGTTTCGATATCGCAGCCCGTCTTTATTGAATTTATGATCTGTCTTACTGCTATCGAACCGTAAGTCAGTTTACCCAGACCGATCTTATTGAGGAAGTTTTTGGTACCTGAAGAGAGGGCTTCCTCGCAAACAGCAGCATCGAAACCTATTCCGCAGCTGACATCAAATTTTCTGTCAGAGGATATGCGCTCGTCATGGAGCCTTGAAAAGGTTTTGGTCATATTATTGTAATGCACATTTCCTATATCAAGCCTTCGTACAACTTCGCCTTTAAGAATGGTATCTATGAGATCTTCGGTCTTTTTCTGAAATCCAAGGTCTCTTACAAAATCATTACCTGATCCAAGCGGAATAACTCCAAGCCTTACATTTTCAAAATCTTCTATTCCCGATATGACTTCGTTTAATGTGCCATCGCCGCCCATAACTACAATGTTGAAGGGCTTCTTGTCATCAGGTACGTCTTTTGAAGTAAGCCTG
>Ga0247608_10005835_pt1 | contig 13195 bp, 8 predicted proteins | sample 176DNAGHGlowgp2_FD_193490 | JGI IMG/M metagenome (GOLD analysis project Ga0247608, IMG submission 193490) | Sheep rumen microbial communities from Palmerston North, Manawatu-Wanganui, New Zealand - 1766 DNA GHGlow gp2 | ecosystem: Host-associated > Mammals > Digestive system > Stomach > Rumen ... | reverse complement strand
AAAGGCACCGCATTTGATCAGCTTTTCGATATTGCTCTTTCCTATGCGGCATCTGTAAAGAAAATCCGGAAACGACTTGAACTTCCCGCCATTCTTTCTTTCCTTTACTATCTCCTCTGCTTTTGCAGAAGGGAATGACTTGATGTTCCCCAGCCCGTATATGATGCTGTCATGCTCAATGTTGAATTTGGTATCAGCCTTGTTAATGTCAGGGACTGTTACCTTAAGACCCATGTTCTTGCACTCCGTAAGAAGTGCAGGAATCTTCTCGATCTTCGCATTATTGAGCACTGCACACATATATTCAGCGGGATAATGATACTTGAGGTAAGCGGTGATATAGGCTACATAGGCATAAGCCGCTGCGTGGGACTTGTTGAATGCATATTTTGCAAAGTTCACAAGTGAGTTCCACAGCTTTTCAGCATTTTCAGCGCTTCCGCCGGTAGTCCTTACGATACCGTTTATGAAATCCTCTTTGTATCCGAGGAACTGTTCCACCTTCTTCTTGCTCATGGCTTTCCTTATGATATCAGCTTCGCCGAGGGTGAATCCGGCACACCTGTGGCAGATATCCATAAGCTGTTCCTGATATATGGGATAGCCGTATGTCTTTGAGAGTATATCCTCAAGCTGGGGGATAAGGTAATCGGGCTTTGTACGTCCATGCTTGTTGTTTATGATATTCGGTATGGACTCCATAGGACCCGGGCGGTATGCAGCAACGAGAAGGATGATGTCTTCAAATGTCTCCGGCCTGAAATCCTTCAACATCCTCTTCATTCCATCTGACTCAAACTGGAATACCGAACCTGTCTTTCCTTTTGAGAATATCTCGCTGAATACTTCGTCTTCAAACGGCAGATGGTCTGCATCTATCGTTATCCCTCTCGTATTCTTTACCCTCCTGAGGCATTCGGTGATGACGTCAAGGTTTATCAGTCCGAGGAAGTCCATCTTTAAAAGTCCCATGTCCTTCTCAGCCTGTTCCTTGTCACACTGTACTGCCCACTGTTCCTTTTCGGGGTCATATATGAGCGGGACATAATCCTTAAGGGGCTCGCCGTCCCCGATGATCACGCCTGCAGCATGTATGCCCGTATTGGTTATTATCTTTTCCGTAGCAAGAGCCTTGTCAAGTATGTCCTTTGCATGGGGCTCATCAGCGAATTTATCCCTTAACTCCGCTTCGTACTCCGAGAGCACAAGGTCGGGGTTCTGGGGGAGTGACTTGGACATTGCATCGGCAAGCGCCGTCAGCTCCTTTATCTCGCCCGGGTGTGTATCCTTTGCATCGTTTCCGTAATAGTAATAACCGAGTGTCCTTGTGACATTACGGATCGAAGCCTTGGCCTTCTGTGTCGTAAGGGTACAGATACTTGCCACGCTCTCGCTTCCGTATTTCCGCTTTACATACTCGATGGTAGCACCTCTGACCTCTTTTGAAAGGTCGGTGTCTATATCGGGCATTGATACCCTGTCCTTATTAAGGAAACGCTCGAATATGAGCCCGTATTTCAAGGGGTCTATCTCGGTAATGCCGAGAAGATAACATACAAGGCTTCCTGCTGCCGAACCACGGCCAGGTCCTATTCCGTACCCTATGCCGTTAGGATCGATATCCTTTGCATACTGCCTTGCATACCCTATGAAATCCGCTACGATGAGCAGGTAATCGGCGTATCCGAGGTTTGATATGACTTCAAGTTCATAGTCCATCCTCTTCTCATACTCTTTAGTGAAATTCTCCCTTCCGAGTATCTTTGTAACGCCTTCCCTTGCCTTCTTCCTTAAGAGCGCCTTTGTATCTTCGACCACATTGCCCTTATCGTCAATGAAACGGGGGTAATGCGAAGCCTCAGGGAATACGACACGGCACATCTGCCCTATCTTCTTATCTCCCTCTATGGCTTTCTGTGATACATCAGCTGGGAATATCCCTTTAAGGCTCTCAAAGAGTTCCTGTTCGTTCTTTATGTAGTATTCGCCGTCCCATTCATGGGTGTCAAGGCGCTTTTCAGCATCCATTGACATGATGAACGAGTATTTCTCGGCATCATTTTTGTCAAGCACCCTTGCAAGCTGTCCCGCTGCCACATTGAAGTTCCCTCTTTTTGCTGTATCGCAAAGAGATGGCATCACGATGTTTTCCTCCGGATCGCCGTGATAAGAAAGTTCGATGAAGAAATTCTCATTTCCGACTATGCTCCTGAGTTTTTCGGCAACTTCAAGCATCTTGTCCTGCAGGTTCTCCTTCGGGATGATGCCTGCCTTTATGCCGTCGATCTTTTCCTTTAACTGCGAGTACTGCTTGTGCGAGGAAGATATCTGCCTTACATATCCGTTTATGACAGAAACCTCTCTTTTAAGCTTTTTGATGGCGTTTACGACCGATGGCAGCTTTTCCGCAGCCTCCTTCGTCTCCGCCTCTTCCGCTTTTATCTTTGCTTCCTCTGCAGCACGCTTATCCTCGCTGATAACGGAAAGCCCAGTGTAGCGCTTGCTGTAGGTCTTCTTTGACAGTGCGTCGAGCTTCTTCTTTTCTGCTTCAAGCTCCTCGATCTTTTCTGTTTTTTCCGCGATGAGCTTCATGTTATGGAGATAACCGGGATCTTCGGGGTTGTTATAAGCAGAAAGCTTCTTTTCAAGCACGCTTACTTCATTATATATCTTTTCATTATTGAACATTATGGATGCGAGGACGCCCCTTGTTCCGCCTGTGAGGACTACGATGTCCTTACTGTATTCCTTAAGGATGTCATAGTCGATCGGCGGCATCAGTTTGTCACCGTTTTCCATCTTTTCATACGCCTTATATATGATACGGCAGATATTCTTATATCCGTCGTATGACTTTGCAAGCAGGACGATATCCGATTCCTGCATCCCCGGTTCTGCTCTGAACCTTAATGTGATTCCGGGGATACCGTTTATCTTTTCCTTTTTGCATACCGTCATGAATTCTATCAGGCCTGTCGCTGCATACAGATCGGTCAGTGTCACTGAATCAGCTCCGGCCTCCTTTGCTTTTTCAACTATCTCCTTTACGGTAAGGGTTGAATTTTTGAGTGAATGCTGTGAATGTATATCCACTGCAGTGAAATTATCCATATTAAATCCTCCTATAAATCACGCCTGCGCGTCACCTTAAGGATGTGAACACCTCATAAAGTGCCGGGAACATCGTAAAGACGAGCATCGGCATAAACTGCAATAAAGTTATAGGTATCAGTATGGTATTGGTCATCTTATCGCTTCTCTCCCTCATGCTCAGTACATAGGACTGCTTTATGTCCTTGTTGAGCCTTACGACGAGTTCTGTTATGGGAACGCCCCTGCGGTATGCAGTAACGATATTCATTACAAAATCGGATAACAGATCAACATCATACTTTTCAGCCGTTTTTGAAATAGCCTCATCCCATCTTTCCGCACCTATGTGCATCGAACTGAACGCATCCCTGAACTCTCCTGCAAGAAGCATGTCATCGCCTAACTTGCTGCAGAGAAGGTATATCGCCTGCTCGGGCTCAAGCCCTGCCTGCAGTTCGGACTGCAGAAGGTCTAAGAACCTCGGCAGTTCCTCTGTGATCTTTAAGCGCTTTTCTTCTGCTTCCTTGTTCATCTTTATCTGCTTGTAATACAGCAGCGTAAAGAATATGCCAAGACCTGCCGGCACGAACAGGATGGTAGTGAAAAGTGCCATCACGATGCACAGGAAACCAAGGATTATGCTGTACAGGAAGTTTATTATCACTCCATGCACATCAGGCTTGGTCTTTGTTATGTCACAGTTCCTTAAATACTGGTCAACCTTTATGCCAAGGCTTGCTGCCACTTCATCCTCGTCCTTGCCGCTGAAGAATATCTCATACATTCTTTCGCTGAACTTGTAGAAGAGCCAGTCATCCTTGCCTTCGCTGCTTAAAGAACGTCTCCTGCTCCCGAGCTCATAAGCGATAACGCCTATGAACAGCACTATGAGGAACAGGGCGAAGAATACTAAAAATGCTATGAAATTAACTGTCTGCATGATCTTACCCTTTCAATCCTTTAAGCATCTTGTGGTTCACGATGTTGCCGATAAGCGGCAGTATAAGCAGTATAACGAACAATATCGTGAATTTAGTCTCAGTGAAGTAAATGTCTACATAGCCCTTGCTCGTAATAGCCATATAGCCGATAACGAGGAGCGGTACGAAATCCATGATCCTGACAAGCGAGGTGGATGAAGCAAGTATGCTCTTTATCTCCTTCCTCATCATTATACGGTTTCTTATGCTCTTTGCTATGTCCATGATGACATCTGCTTCCTGTCCTCCGACTACGCTCTGTACGCTTATGGCGATAGCGACATCCTTTGCATCTTCGCTGCCTGTATCCTCGGCAAAGTTCATGAATGCCTCTGCAAGAGGTACTGACATCCTTATGTCAGAACTTAACTTGGCGAACTTATACCTTAGCGACATATGCACGAACCTGCATTTTACGACATCGTTTACTGCCTCTGCAATACTTGAGCCTGATCTCAGCGAAGAAGCCATCTGCTCCAAAGCCCTTACATAACGCTCCTCGAACTTCTTCTGCGCTGTCTTGTTCGCTGATTTTACGAACAGTTCCGGGAGATAGAAACCGGCCGCGCCAGCAGCCAAAGCGATGAAACCGCTCTTGAAGAATATGTAAGCGATTATCCCTGCTGCAAGAGGCGCTATGACGAGTATCAGCCCGTAGGTTGAAATCGTCATAGTCGAATCCATCATCCTTAACTGTTTTTCTTTCTTATTGACTATCCTTGTGATGAAATCCTCATCATCATTCATCCTGCTCTGCTTCAAATGTATCTTTATGGCTATATACAGGCCTATAAGGAATACAAACGCAACAAACAGGATGATTATATGGAGCATCGATCTCATTTGATACCTCTTTTCCGGAATACCTTTTCTGGATTTTTGTAACCCTGCCGTCCATCTTATAGCAGGCTTTACAAATAGATTATGTCAGATTATGTTCCGAAATGAAAATCGTGTGATAAAACAAAAGACACACCGACCGTGTGCCTTTTGTGATATCGACCATTTTACCTCCATTCCTTAAACAGACAGCGCAGGGCTTTTGAAGCCTTTTTCTCTTCATAACAGGCGTACTGCCTTGAAAATCCGAGTGCGTTACCGATCTGTTCATAAGTCTTTGGAGATTCTCCGCCAAGGCCGTACCTCATCATGATAACATCCCTCTGTATATCGGGGAGTTTATCGAGAGCCTTGGCAACTTCCTCAGCAAGTCTGTCCTGCATGACGGAGTTTTCGACTGATACTTCCGACGGCACCAGATCGACCAGCTCGGCAATCTGTTCCTCGTCAGAGTTCTGACGGTATATCTTAAGGTCGAGCGAAAGTATCGGCTCATACGCCCTTAAGACTGTCTTTATCTGTTCGAGGCTGATCCCTGTTTCCTCTGCAAGCCTGTACTCGTCCGCATATATATGTTCCTCCTGCAGCAGCCTGTCGCGTACTGCGGTGAGTTTCTTATATATGTTAGCGAACTGTACCGGCACCTTTATGAGTCTGTCACTTGCAACATACTTTGTTATATGTGCGCGTATCCAGTTGGGTGCAAAGGTTGAGAATTTGTAACCGAGTCTGTAATCAAACTCATCTACAGCCCTTATGAGCCCTATATATCCTTCCTGCAGCATGTCTTCAGTCACGGTCCTCGTGCTGAAGTACATCTTTGCAGTAAAATATACAAGGTTCCTGTTCTTGAGGACTATGGCATTCCTGATCTCTTCGGTATGCTCGTCCTCATTGTAATACTCGAAGATCTTAAACTCATCTTCCATGTCAAACGAATCATGGGAAATGAGTTCATCAAATGTCTCTCTGTTTATCATGATCCGCTCCTTTTTGGATAAAGCACCCTCCCCTTACGGAGAGAGTGCTTCATTAACCTACTGTGCATTTCCCCAGCACCTGAATCCGTCCTTTGAACGGTAGAGTGCTACGGTAATTTCCATTTTTCCTCCCTTTGCATTGTCGATCTCCGGTGTTATGCGGTCGAAGTAGATCGGTACTTCACGGCCGCAAAACAGGCAGGTCGCTACAACGCTGTCTTCAAGCTGGGTGAACTCCTCATCAAGTATCTTGATGTTCCTGTTCACTGTCTGAGGTATCGCTGTGCTTGCTGTCTGTACCTGTTCCGGTTCGGGTTCGGGCGCTGCCTGTGCTTCTTCGGCTACAGCCGGCGCTGCCTCTGACATCCTGTAGAACCATACCTTTCCGTCTTTAGGATTCTGTATGTACTCGGCGGTAAAGTACGACTGGTTCATAAGACAGTCGAGTATTGCCGTGTAATCCTTCTTGTTGAAATATATGGTCGTGTTCAGTTCCTTACCCTTGACAATGAATGTCATCGGGGCCTTGCCGGACTTGGGATCGACTTCTTCGATCTGGTCTGTGGCAAAATGCCCCGTAAAGGAAGTCGTCTTGATTTCCTTCTTGGGTGCGGGTGCAGGCTGTGAAGCGGGTGCAAGCTGTGGAGCCTCTTCGGGCACTGCTTCGGCTGCGGGTCTGGCATCGGAAGATATAGAGGCAGGTGCCGTTGAAGGCTTATTGCCTTCGGTCTCAAGCCTCTTCTTATATGCCTCCTCATATCTCGCGATGGCTTCCTTTGAATTAAGGAAGGTCTGCTCATATCTCTCATAGGCATCGAATATGGCCAAAAGGTCCATATCGGTAACTGCGATCTGAACAGTCTGCTCACCGACAGATGAATTAGGTGCCTTATAGAAGGTTCCTTCGATCTTGCCTTTTGCAGCCTTTGCATAACAATTGGTTATTTTGATGAACCAGGGGTAGTTCCTTATCTCACCTTTCTGGTCCTTCTGCGAACGAATGATATTTATCTCATAAGTCCTGCAAAGTCCGCGGTACTGCCCTTCTTTCTCAGGATAGTTTCCGTGGATCTTTGTATTCTTATACATTACCGATTCCCTGCACGCATTAAGCTGTGCGTGGAGATACTTTACAGCCTCGATATCGAGGTTGTATTCGGTAGCAGTCGCATTTGCTCCGGTTCCCTTAGAGTAATCCCTTAACTTAAGCTTGAGGTAGCTCTTCTTGAGATTCATAGTCATATAAGGCTCTTTTTCTGTTGGAAGTTCAAGATGCGGTACGGCAGTAAGTATCTGCTTCCCGTTGTTTACCTTCTTCTCAAGTTCAAGGTTAACCCCATCATATTCCTTTTTTGCCATTTATTCATCCTCCTATCATCTGAAGTCCAACAGACCGGCAAACAGGTCGTAGGCTTCGGTCTTCTTCTTTTCAACAGGAATGAAATCGACCACTTCTATCTGGTTTTCAGTCTTTCCATTGAAAATGTTTGCATATATGGTTCCGACTATATCAATAGCTGCGGGCAGTTCGCCGGAGAACCGGTCGATCATGCCGAAAGCAACTGCGGATATGTCGTCCCCGAACAGCTTCACATGGTTCCCGTAACGTCCCATGACACGGAAATACTTCCCGTTCTTGGGCGTCAGTTCAAAACCATCTATCCTGAACACAGGCTTTGGATTTCCTTCACCGAAAGGCCCGAGTTCTTCAAGTTCCGAGATAAAATAAGGGACATCCTTTATGTTTATCTCTTTGTCATACAGGATAACGTCATCCTGCAGGCCGGCTTTTGATGCGAATTCCTCAGTAAGCATCGTCTCATCAAGCCTCTTCTGGAGCTCTTCAAGCTTATCCTTTATAACGGTAAGCCCGGCCGCTCCTTCGTGTCCGCCGTATCCTGCAAAGCAGTCCGAAGCGGTATTGAGCAGCCTGATGAGGTTTATCTCGCCATAACTCCTTCCTGAACCCTTCAAAAGACCTTCCTTTTTACCGGGTGAAAGGACTATGCATGGCATTTTGAGTTCTTCAGCCATCTGTCCGGCGATGATACCGTTTATCCCTTCGTGAAAATCATCGGAATAGAAAATGGCAACCTGATGCTTTTCCTTGATGGATCCTTCATCGGCCATCTTCTTCGCCCTGTCCGTGAATGTATACACAAGGTCACGCCTTGTGTTGTTATATTCAACGAGCTCGGCTGCCTGGAACATAAGGGCTTCCTTGTTTCCTTCATCAATGCTTATAAGGCTGAATACCTTATGCGGTCCGTCATCATCAAGCCTTCCGGCTGCATTGACGACAGGTCCGAGAAGGAACCCGTAATCATCTGCTTCGACATGTTCAACATTCAGTGCATCAAGCAGCGCGTCCATGCCGACAGTGACATTCCTGTTCCTTACTGCATCAAGGGAATTCCTCACCATCCTGCGGTTGTCTCCGATAAGCTTCATGACATCTGCTACCGTCGCTATCCCGGCAAAAGCCGTAAGTTTGGTGTAGAGCCCGTTCTTATCGGGTACGAGTTTCTTTGCGAACCTCAGGGCAAGACCTGCACCGCAGTATTCATCGAACCCGCCGTTATATACATGGGGGTCAACAATGACATCTGCATCAGGGATGAGCCCATCGGCACGCATCAGGTGGTGATCGAGGATGACAACGGATAATCCTTTTTCTTTTGCGGCCTTTATCTGGTCAACAGCGGCTATGCCGTTATCGACTGTGATGATAAGGCCTGCATCGGTCTCGTTCACGACATTCATTGAAAGGCCGTAGCCTTCTGAAAACCGCTTTGGGAACCTTACAGGAATATCCCTTCCGGAATAAGCCCTGATAGCAAGATAGAGTATCGTGCCGGACATTACTCCGTCACAGTCATAATCTGCCATCACCTTTACCGGTTCTCCTCTGTCAAGGAAATCTTTTACGAAGGCTACTGCTTCATCAAGGTTCCTGATCTCGGGATCGACCGGAGGGCTCTTAAGTTCCTGTATGGGGCAGCCGGTGTTCTTCTCAACTATCTCTTCCAAAGACAGTTCTTTATCCCACCTGGGCTTCCATTCACTCATGTATGCCTCCTATCTGGTCAATATTCATTTTTTGACCTCCTTTTCGTGATTGATATGTTACAAGTATATTATGGAATAAATTTGTAAAAATGAAAAAACATAAAAAGGAAGAACTGATGTCCTTCCTTTTTCCTTAATCTTACTTATCCGGTGAATGGAAATAATTTATTTCATCCATGCTGAGGTTTGCAGTTATGTCTTCGTGGTCTACCGTTGCACAGAAGACCTGCTCGAATGTGTCATCCTTCCTCAACAGTTCAAAAAGGTTTCCTGCCTTTTTGCTATCGAACTTGTCGATATTGTCAAGGATCAGGAGCCTGCAGTCCGTAAGCTTTCCTATGACGGAAATGATGAGAAATGCAATAAACATATACTCTGATGCGGAAGCATTCGCCATCGGAAGGAACTGTGTCCCGTCCGCCGAATACCTGACTTCTATGCCCTCGTCAAGTTCCAGCTTTACCTTAAACCCTTTCCGGTAGGTCTCAGCCTTGACATTGCACATATCTTCAAGCGGCTTCAATATCCTTTCAAGTATGATCGGATATATGCCCTTCTTGACATCAAAGAGTCCCGCAGCAGTCTCGATGTTTTCAAGCCTCTTTTTCTCTACGGCAAGCCTTAAGCAGTTCTTTTCGTACTCTTCATACCTTGATGCTCCGCTTATCATCCCGTTCAGTTCCCTTTTCCTTGCATCTATATCGCCGGGAATTTCAGGCTTTACAGGCTTTACGGGTTCCTTAAGGTCTGATAAGGTCTTTATCTGGGCTTCAAAGGATAATTTCCTTTCATATAACGCCTTCCTATTCATGAAATCTTCTATCCTTTTGTCCCTTTTTGCCACCTGCTCTTCACATCTTGCAGTAAAAGCGATGTTCTTATTTAACTCCTCAGTGTTTTTCTTTATGAGTTCTTCGAGTTCGCTTTTTATCCCGCTCTTATCCGTTGAGCAGATAAGCTTCTCGCTTATCGGGCATACCGGCTTGTCAAGGTTTACAAGGGTTTTCTTGAACATCCTTATATTAGCATTGAGCGTTGCCTGTGAGCTCCTGCACTGGCTTATGGCATTGACGAACCTCTTCCTTTCATCAGCATAAAGTTTCCTTTCGGACTCCTCAGGCTTTGCTATGTCTCCGAGTTTCGCAAGTTCTGCCTTTAACGCCTTTATGCGTTCACCGGCTTTGTTATATGCATCCAGAGCCGCAGCATATGAACTGTATTCGGCAGCATATTTTTTTGCAAGTGTTTCCTTGGATATGATCTCTTCAAGTTCACGCCTGTATTCATCTATCGCCTTCACGGGCTTTTGAACCGCTTCCGATGTCTTCATGGTAAGTTCCCTGACATTCCTCTTTGCAGATACCCTGTCATCGACAAGTATGTCATATACCTGCTTTAGCACCGGGAGTCCAAATGGGGAAACCGGATCCATCGTGACCTCAGTAAGCTTTGCCGTGATAAGTTTCCGGCATTCATCAGACAATGGACTGCCGAGGTGCTGTCCGCACAGGTTAAGCACCGACTCTGTAGTCAGCGTGCCCGGAATGATCCCGAGGAACAGGCTCGTAAGGTCTTTCTTTGACAGTCCTTCAAAGTAATCGACATTAAGTGCTGCTTCAAGCACGCTCTTGGGTGCTATCTTCTTTGAGAGATAGTCTTCGGCGCTCTTATTTGTCGTACTGCTGCCTTTTATCCTTACGGAATTCGTTTTCTGATCCCTGATACGCTCTATCGTCGCTCCGTCGTCAAATGTCACCGCTACTGATGCACGGTCTTCGCCAGATGTTATGTCGCTTACTCCGGCATTGCCCAACAGCCCGAATTTTATGGCATTTAATACAGAAGTCTTTCCGATCCCGCTCTCTCCCGTGAATACCACGAGCTTGCGGTCGAAAGTCAGCTCCTTCTTCCTGATATTTCTGTATTTGAAATATCTATCTTCTTTATCATGTCCTCCTCCTTCTTTATGATATGGGCGGAAGGATACAGCCATCAGGATCTTCTGATGACCGGATCCGTTAAATACTTTTAATATGGGCTGCACCTTAACGGTACAGCCCTGATGCTTTAATAATCGTCGTTGTCGTCGTCACCACCGTCACCGCCGTAGTAACCGTCTTCGTATCCGAAGCTGTCATCCCCGTAATCTCCTCCGGCACCGCCCTGTTCCTCGAAGTAGTTATCAAGGGCTTCCTCGATGATGTCTTCTTCGAGCCTTTCGGGGGCTGCGAGCATCATCTCATAAGCGCTCATGGCGATGTCGTGCATTTCCTGCGAAGGAAGATTGCTTCTTTTTGCCGATATGGTGGCGATTATCAGCTGTATGCTGATATACTCGGATATGTCTTCCATTTCGGCAACGGAGATCGAGATGTTCTTATCTTTTACCTTGATAAGATATTCCGGTATCTCGTACTCATACGCTTCTTCGTCAACGACAGGAGTGATTCCGGATTCGTCAAGCATCTCATTGATAGTCTCATCCGAATAGTTCTCTTCGAGGTTGCTTGCGAACTCCTTTGCTTCTTCATCGGAGACGCCGTATTCCTCTTCAAGCTTCTTGATGAGCTTCTGTTCCTTCAGATAATGTTTTATGTCCATCATCTGTTTTTTTGTAAGCGGAGTGCCGCCCACATTGTATGCCGGTATTTTGTACTGCATACGCTTTCTCCTCCTTGTTTTTTATGTTTCAGTCAGATGCACTTTCGTATATCCGACTTAAACTTCTGCCTGTTGTACTCCTTCCCGCTTTTTATCACTGCAGGACGGGGCATTATAGTGCGCGGCCTTGACTGATTGAATAGCCTAAGCTGTTCCTCGCATCCCTTTTTAATTATATGTTTTCTGTTACGCATTTTTTCTTCACCTCCTAAAATACTCCCTGTCATCAAGCTGCCTGCTATTTTGTATTATGGAATATTTTTGAGAAAACTGAAAACAAGGCATTTTTAAATCTTTTGCATACCGGCTTTTCAGTATTCTGAATATGAAAAATGTACCAGTATACTGCAAGAATCCTCCCACGGATTTTTGAACGGCCGGTAAAAATCTATAATATAACCATAAAGATCAAAAAATCCATTTTACAAAGGAGAATTTATATGAATACAGCCGAATTCAAGACAATGAGCACGAATGTGTTCCGTTCAAATCCTGCAAATCCTGCCTTCTGGCCGCTCGCCATAGACATCGGATATTCTGCAGTAAAGGGGATGTCGCCGAATAAATATTTCTGCTTCCCCGCTTATGCCAAAAAGATACCCGCTGACCGCAAGACCCTTAAAGACGACTCCATCTCCGATATCCGCTACAGGACAAACGACGGAGAACTCTGGACAGTCGGCGCACTTGCGTATGATGAGATCAATGCATCGGAAGTCATTGACAGCGAGGCAGAACTTTACGGAAGGCACCGTTACTTCTCCCCTATGTTCCAGGTGATAGCAAGGGTCGGCATCGCAATGGGGCTTATGAAGAACCCTTATGGAGAACCCGGGGACAGAAAGGTCGTTATCCAGACCGGTCTTCCGCCTAAGTACCTCAAAGGCGATTCTCAGGATCTTAAGGATGCCCTCTCCGGCCACCACGAATTTGAGATAAGGCTCGGCGGCGGCAAATGGATCTCGTTCTCCTTCGACCTTTCTCCCGAGAACATCTTCATCATGCCCCAGCCTTTGGGAGCGCTTATCTCCGCTGCTGTAGGTACTGACGGCAGGCAGCTTCCCGTTGCAAAGGACTACTTCACTTCAAACCTCATAGTCTTCGATCCGGGCTTTGGCACGATGGATGATTATACGGTGCTTCAGGGGAGCGTCAGGGGGTCTGAGACCTTCCCCGAATATGGAATGAGGGAGATATTCGACCGTACCTGCAGGGACATTAAGGAACAGTTCAAGGTAAGCCTTACCGTTCCCGAGCTCCAGAACAAGCTTGAAAAGGGCATAGTCAACTATGTCAACAAGAAGGAATTTGCAAATGTGGAATATCCTTTCGGTGACATTCTTGAGAAAAACGCGAGGGATGTATGCCATGAGGCTATTGAGAAGTTAAAGAGCATACATAACTACTTCGAGGACATACAGTACATCATAGCGACAGGCGGGACCTATGATGCTTGGGCCGAGATGTTCAAGGACGCTTTCAAGAACATGACAAGCGTGAAGATAATCCCCGGCAACATAAACGATCCTTCCCTTACGAATGTGTTCTCCAATGTGCGCGGTTACTATCATT
>Ga0247608_10005833_pt1 | contig 13195 bp, 7 predicted proteins | sample 176DNAGHGlowgp2_FD_193490 | JGI IMG/M metagenome (GOLD analysis project Ga0247608, IMG submission 193490) | Sheep rumen microbial communities from Palmerston North, Manawatu-Wanganui, New Zealand - 1766 DNA GHGlow gp2 | ecosystem: Host-associated > Mammals > Digestive system > Stomach > Rumen ... | reverse complement strand
TGATGACCTAAATGAAATCTACGAGAGACAGAACGAGCAGACTCTCCTTGGAATACAAATCCAATTGCACATAACTTTTCTTCTAGACTGTAACTACGTTTCATTTGAACCTTTAAGTTGTGTCCAAACTTTTGGGTTCACTTCAACCCCGTGTGAGGTAGAAACATAACGATTCCTGCTCCGGCGATTGCTGGAGCAGGCTTTTTTTTGCATGTAGGTGCACGCTGCGCGGGACGGAGCTGAGCACGTCTCAGCCCGGAGCCGAGCCAAGCTCAGCCCGGAGCCGAGCCAAGCTTAGCCCGAAGCCGAGCCAGGCTCAGCTTGGCCACCTCACAGGGGGACAGACCTCCTGTGAGGTCGGTTGCCGATTTTACCTCAACTAAAGTCCAGGTTTACTTCAAGTAAAATGCAAGTTTACCTCAACTAAACTCCCACCGAGCCTCAACCCCTGCTTCACTTCACCCCCCTGTGAGGTCACAACAACAAAAATCACCCGGAAGTCTTGCAACTTTCGGCTTTTGTTTATGATGAAAGAGGTTAAATAGTGATAATTATCTTGTGCAATATTCCCGTTTTTGGGAATTTTACATTATATTTGCAGCAAAATTACGACATAGAAGATGAAAATAGTCTTTGAAGACACGGACTTGGAAGAACTGATCACGACGGGACGTAATAGCAAATTATAACAGTTTTAAGTTTAGACGATACGCATTATGGCAACAAGAAATGATAACCCTGCACCCTTCATAGCTGTGCATCCTGGTATGATGATTAAACCAGAACTGGAGGAACGCGGAATCAGTCAGAAGGATTTCGCCAAGATGGTTGGCATTCAGGCTTCGCATCTGAGTGAGGTGCTGAATGGTAAGCGTGCGCTTAATACTGAGTTGGCCGTAAAAATAGAGTCGGCTATTGGTCTGCCTGCAAAGGTACTGCTGGCTGCACAGACACAGTATGAGTTGGAATCTGCAAAACCTGCAAGTGACAATAAGGAGCAAGAGACTATCGCCATCACTATTCCCGTTGGCGATCGCAGCCTGCTTCGTGAATTAGTTCGCAGATTTGGCTGGGTAGGCGTGTTTTAATCGCAGCAAATTACATGACACAAGGTTACAGCGGGTCGACGTCGTAGAAGACCTGTAGGGAGGCGTAGCGCTTGTCGGCGAGCATCTGCTGCTGGGCTTGCAGCAGGTATTCACGCACCCGTTTCATGTCGATGCCCTGTTCCAGCTTCAGCACGAGCTTGCGGATGTTCTGCGACTTCACCTTGGCCACGGAGGGCTTGTCGGGACCCAGCACGCGGGCACCGAACCACTGGCGCAGACGGGACCCCAGCTCTGTGGCAGCCGTCTGGACGGTAGCATCCTGACGGTGGCGCAGGAAGACGTAGATGAGGTGGTAGTACGGTGGATAGCGGAAGGTCTGGCGCTCGGCGATGAGGTCGCGGTACAGACCATCGTAGTCGTTGTGTACCACCTGACGGACAACGGGGAGGTCTTTCTGCTTGGTCTGGAGGATGACCAGTCCGCGACGGTGCTTGCGTCCCGCACGCCCAGCCACCTGCGACATCATCATGAAGGCGTGTTCGTAGGCGCGGAAGTCGGGCATGTTGAGCATGGAGTCAGCATTGACAATGCCTACCACCGAGACCTTGTCGAAGTCAAGTCCCTTGGAAATCATCTGCGTGCCAATGAGGATGTTGGTACGCCCGGCGCCGAAGTCGCTGATAATGCGCTCGTAGGCATTACGGGTGCGGGTGGTGTCGAGGTCCATGCGGGCAATGCGGGCCTCGGGGAAGGCTTCGCGAACCTGCTCCTCAATCTTCTCCGTGCCATAGCCCCGCGTCCTCAGGTCCGTCGAACCGCAGCAGGGACACTCCGTCGGCACCTTATAGGTGAAGCCGCAGTAGTGGCATGTCAGCTGGTTCAGCTGGCGGTGCAGCGTCAGCGAGACGTCACAATGCTGGCAGGTAGGCACCCAGCCGCACTGGTGGCACTCTATCAGCGGGGCAAAGCCGCGACGGTTCTGAAACAGGATGGCCTGTTCGTCACGTTCCAAAGCCTCTCGCACACGCGTCAACAACAAAGGAGAGAACGGTCCTGCCATCATCTTACGGCGCTGCAGGTCAGCCACGTCGACCACCTGTATCTCGGGCAATTCAATGCCCTGATAGCGCTCCTTCAGCGTCACCAGCCCGTACTTTCCCGTCTTGGCATTGTAGTAGCTCTCCAACGACGGCGTGGCAGTACCCAGCAGTACCTTCGTGCCGAGTGCCGAGTGCCGGGTACAGAGGTGTGCCAGCATGATGGCCACGTTACGGGCATGATAGCGGGGAGCGGGGTCCTGCTGCTTGTAGCTGGTCTCATGTTCCTCGTCGACGATGACGAGTCCCAGTCGCTGGAAGGGCAGGAAGACGGCAGAGCGGGCGCCAAGGATGACGTCGTAGGGGTTCGCGGAGAGCTGCTTCTGCCATATCTCCACACGTTCCGCGTCGGAATACTTTGAATGGTAGATGCCCAGACGGGAGCCGAAGATGCGCTGTAGTCGCTGCATCATCTGAACGGTCAGGGCGATTTCGGGCAACAGGTAGAGCACCTGCTGGTGGCGCTCCAAAGCCTGCTGTATCAGGTGGATGTAGAGTTCCGTCTTACCGCTCGACGTGACGCCGTACAGCAGGGTGACGTTCTTCTTCATCATCTGCATGAGGATGGCGTTATAGGCGTTGCCCTGTGCCTCGCTGAGTGGCTTGATGAGGTCGGGACGGTAGTCGCCGCCATGGTTCAGGCGTCCCACCTCCACCTCATAGCATTCCAGCATCTGGCGCTTCTCCAACTGCTTGATGGTCTCCGCCGAGGCACCGCTGGCATTCATCAGTTCTTCACGGGTCACAGCCTCCACAGCCGCAGAAGAGTCGGTGACCTGGTCCCAGCGCGACAGCTCCAGATAGGCGGTAAATGCCTCCAACTGCTTTCTGGCCCGTGCCAGCACGTTCAGCGCAATGTGCAGGGCTGTTACGTTGCGGTACTGCTCCGTCAGCCGGATATATGTTTCCGTCTTCGGACGGTAGCCGTCCTCGGCCTTCAGTCCTGCCGGCAGGGCAGCCTTATAGACCTCACCGACAGGCGACAGGTAGTAGTCGCTAATCCACGACCACAGGCGCAGCTGCACGTCGGTCACTATCGGCGCGGCATCGACCGCCTGCAGCAGCGGTTTCACCTCGTAGCCCACCGGCTTCTCCTGATGCACCCGCACCACGATGCCGAGATAGGTCTTGGAGCGCCCGAAGGCCACCAGGACACGCTCCCCCACCCTGACATCCATGCCCTCAGGCACGGCGTAGGTGAATGTCCCCGGAAGGGGTACGGGCAATATCACGTCGGCATACATCATCGGGTGCAAAGATAGTGATTTTGGCCAACACAGCCAAATGTTCCAAAGACAAAAAATGGCGGCACAAGCCCTTTTTAGAAACTTGTGCCGCCGTTTTCAATGAATATGGTTTACCGACTACGCCTCACCCTTGCCTACGGGGAAGGGAGCAATAGTGCGCTGATTCTGGTTAGGAATCTTAATCGGGCCGAACTCACGCTCATAGCGCATGATGTTCTCCTGCAAAGCCCCTAACAGGCGCTTGGCATGCTCGGGAGCCAGGATGACGCGGCTCTTGACCTGAGCCTTGGCAATTCCCGGCAACACGCGGGCAAAGTCGAGGACAAAATCACTACTAGAATGCGTGATGATGGCAAAGTTAGCATACTCGCCCTGAGAGATCTCCTGAGGGAGTTCTACCTGAAGCTGTCCCTGCTGATTACCTTTCTCGTTCATAATCTCCTTAGCAATTGATGATTTGTGTTACTCGATAACGGTCTCTTCAGCGAAGTCGAGGACATTCTTCTTGTTAGCCTGCATGCGCTCGTACTCTTCCTTGGAACCGACGATGATCTTGTCGAACTCGCGAAGACCGGTACCGGCGGGGATGAGGTGACCGCTGATGACGTTCTCCTTCATACCCTCCAGGGTGTCGACCTTACCGCGGATGGCAGCTTCGTTGAGCACCTTGGTAGTCTCCTGGAACGATGCAGCCGACATGAACGACTTGGTCTGCAGGGCTGCACGGGTAATTCCCTGCAGAATCTGCGTAGACGTAGCGGGCACGGCATCGCGCACCTGTACAATCTTCATGTCGCGGCGCTTCAGCATGGAGTTCTCGTCGCGCAGCTTGCGGGCGGTGACAATCTGACCCTTCTGCAGGTTCTCGGAGTCACCGGCATCGATGACAACCTTCTTACCCCAGATGCGGTCGTTCTCCTCAGCGAAGTCGAGCTTGTCGACAATCTCCTGCTCCAGGAACGACGTGTCGCCCGGATCGTTGATCTGTACCTTGCGCATCATCTGGCGGACGATGATCTCGAAGTGCTTGTCGTTGATCTTCACACCCTGCAGACGATACACATCCTGTACTTCGTTGACGATATACTCCTGCACGGCCGTGGGACCCTTGATGGCCAGGATGTCGGCAGGCGTGATGACACCGTCAGACAGCGGCGTACCGGCACGCACGGCGTCGTGCTCCTGCACCAGAATCTGCTTGGACAGCGATACGAGGTACTTGCGCTGCTCGCCAGTCTTTGAGGTGACGATAATCTCGCGGTTGCCACGCTTGACCTTACCCATGGTGACCTCACCGTCAATCTCGGAGACGATGGCGGGGTTCGACGGGTTACGGGCTTCGAAGAGCTCGGTGACACGGGGCAGACCACCAGTGATATCACCACCCTTGGCAGCAGCACGCGGAATCTTAACCAGCGTCTCACCAGTCTTGACGGTCTGGCCGTCCTCGACAACCACGTGACCACCCACGGGGAAGTTATAGGTACCGATGACCTCGCCATTGGCATTGACGATGTCGCAGGTAGGCACACGCGACTTATCCTTGGACTCAGTAACAATCTTCTCAGTCAGACCGGTCGTATCGTCGGTCTCGGCACGGAACGTGACACCCTCGACGACATCGTGGAACTTCAGGGTACCGGCATACTCGGTAACGATGACGGCGTTGAAGGGGTCCCACTGGGCAATCTTGTCGCCCTTCTTCACCTCGTCGCCATTCTTGAAGTAGAGTGACGAACCGTAGGGAACGTTGACAGTAGAGAGCACGATCTTGGTGTTGACATCGACGAAGCGGAGTTCACCCAGACGGCTGACCACCATCTCGCACTCGCGGCCATCCTCGTCGAAGGGTACGGTACGAACCTCTTCCAGCTCAATCTTAGAGTCGTTCTTAGCCACGATGCTGGCATTGGCGGCTGCGTTGGCAGCCACACCACCGGCGTGGAACGTACGAAGTGTCAGCTGCGTACCCGGCTCACCAATGGCCTGGGCTGCAATGACACCGACGGCCTCACCCTTCTGCACCATGCGGCGGGTGGCGAGGTTACGACCGTAACACTTCATGCAGACGCCATGCTTCGACTCACAGGTGAGCACCGAACGAATCTCGACGCTCTCGATGGGAGAGTCTTCGATAGCCTGTGCGATGGGCTCGGTAATCTCCTCACCGGCAGCCACGATGAGCTCACCGGTAGACGGGTGGATGATGTCGTGAACAGAGACACGGCCCAGGATGCGCTCATAGAGCGTAGAGATGACCTCATCGCCATTCTTCAGGGCGGTGCAGACCAGTCCGCGCAGCGTACCGCAGTCTTCCTCGTTGATGATGACGTCGTGCGACACGTCAACGAGACGACGGGTCAGGTAACCAGCGTCAGCAGTCTTCATGGCGGTATCTGCAAGACCCTTACGGGCACCGTGGGTGGAGATGAAGTACTCCAGCACCGACATACCTTCCTTGAAGTTCGACAGAATGGGGTTCTCAATAATCTGGGCACCCTCGGCACCAGCCTTCTGGGGCTTGGCCATCAGACCACGCATACCAGAGAGCTGACGAATCTGGTCCTTACTACCACGGGCACCGGAGTCGAGCATCATGAATACGGCGTTGAAGCCCTGGTCGGCCTCGGTCATTTCCTTCATCAGCACGTTGCCGAGGTCGTTGTTGATATGTGTCCAGGTATCGATAACCTGGTTGTAACGCTCGTTGTCGGTGATGAAACCCATGTTATAGTTCTCAGTAATCTGCTGCACCTCGGCATTACCCTTCTCCACCAGGTCTTTCTTCGACTCAGGGATGATGATGTCGTCGAGGTTGAACGACAGACCGGCCTCGTAAGCCATGCGGTAACCAAGGTTCTTGATACCGTCGAGGAACTCGCAGGCCTCAGCGAAACCAACGTTCTTGATGACGTCGGCAATGATGTCGCGCAGCGACTTCTTAGAGATAATCTTGTTGACATAGCCCACCTCCTTCGGAATGATACCGTTCACAATGACACGGCCGACAGAGGTCTCCACCATGTGCTTCTGGGGCTTGCCGTCGACGATGTCGTCAACGAGCACCTTAACCTGGGCGTGCAGGTCGCACTTGCCCTCGTTGTGGGCAATGATAGCCTCCTCAGGACCGTAGAAGGTCAGGCCTTCACCCTTGGCTCCCGGACGAATCTTAGAGATATAGTAGAGTCCGAGCACCATATCCTGCGACGGCACGGTGATAGGCGCACCATTGGCAGGGTTCAGGATATTATGGCTCTGGAGCATCAGAATCTGTGCCTCCAGGATAGCCTCGTTGCTCAGCGGGAGGTGAACAGCCATCTGGTCACCGTCGAAGTCGGCGTTGAATGCCGTACATGCCAGCGGGTGCAGCTGAATGGCCTTACCCTCGATGAGCTTGGGCTGGAAAGCCTGGATACCCAGACGGTGCAGCGTCGGAGCACGGTTGAGGAGCACGGGGTGACCCTTCATGACGTTCTCCAGAATATCCCAGATGACGGGCTCGCGGCGGTCGACAATCTTCTTGGCCGACTTCACGGTCTTGACGATGCCGCGCTCGATGAGCTTACGGATAATGAACGGCTTATAGAGCTCGGCAGCCATCAGCTTCGGCAGACCGCACTCACCCATCTTCAGCTCAGGACCGACAACGATAACCGAACGAGCTGAATAGTCGACACGCTTACCGAGCAGGTTCTGACGGAAGCGGCCCTGCTTACCCTTCAGCGAGTCGCTGAGGGACTTCAGCGGACGGTTAGAGTCGCTCTTGACGGCGCTGGACTTGCGGCTGTTGTCGAACAGCGAGTCGACAGCCTCCTGCAGCATGCGCTTCTCGTTGCGCAGAATGACCTCGGGAGCGTGAATCTCGATGAGGCGCTTCAGACGGTTGTTACGAATGATGACACGACGATAGAGGTCGTTCAGGTCAGACGTGGCGAAGCGTCCACCATCCAGGGGAACGAGCGGGCGCAGCTCGGGAGGAGTGACGGGGATGATCTTCATAATCATCCACTCGGGGCGGTTGATGCCCTTCTCGACGCTGGAGCGGAAAGCCTCGACCACCTGCAGGCGCTTCAGGGCTTCGTTCTTGCGCTGGACGCTGGAGTCGCTGTTGGCGCGGTCGCGCAGCTCATAGCTCAGCGAGTCGAGGTCCAGACGTACCAGCAGGTCGTAGATAGCCTCGGCACCCATCTTGGCAACGAACTTATTGGGATCGCTGTCATCGAGCAGGTAGTTGTCCTGAGAAATGTGATTGTCAAGGATGTCGTTATACTCCTCCTCAGTCAACAGGTCGTACACCTGCGAACCGACAGCGGGGTTGCCCTCGGCATCCTTCTTGCCAGCCATGGCACCCGGCTGGATGACCACATAGCGCTCGTAGTAGATAATGGCGTCGAGCTTCTTGGTGGGAAGACCGAGCAGATAGCCAATCTTGTTAGGCAGACTGCGGAAATACCAGATATGAGCCACGGGAACAACGAGCTCGATATGACCAGTGCGCTCGCGACGCACCTTCTTCTCCGTCACTTCAACGCCGCAACGGTCACAGACGATGCCCTTATAGCGGATGCGCTTATACTTACCGCAAGCACACTCATAATCCTTGGTAGGACCAAAGATGCGCTCACAGAAAAGGCCGTCGCGCTCAGGCTTGTAAGTACGGTAGTTGATGGTCTCAGGCTTGGTAACCTCACCGAACGAGCTCTCGAGGATCTCCTCAGGCGAAGCCAGTCCGATGGTAATCTTGGTAAAGTTACTCTTTACTTTTGTATCTTTCTTGAAAGCCATATTCAATTATCAATTATCAATTTTCAATTATCAATTCTCTTAGTCCATCTTGATGCTTAGACCGAGACCCTTCAACTCGTGCAACAGCACATTGAGTGACTCAGGAATACCAGGAGTAGGCATGGGCTCGCCCTTGACGATAGCCTCATAAGCCTTGGAGCGACCTACGACGTCGTCAGACTTGATGGTCAGAATCTCCTGCAGCACATGGCTGGCACCGAAGGCCTCCAGTGCCCAGACCTCCATCTCACCGAAGCGCTGGCCACCGAACTGAGCCTTACCGCCGAGCGGCTGCTGAGTGATGAGTGAGTACGGACCAATAGAACGGGCATGCATCTTGTCCTCTACCATGTGACCGAGTTTCAAGAAATACGTGATACCCACGGTAGCAGGCTGGTCGAAGCGCTCACCGGTCTCACCGTCATACAGGTGGGTTGAGCACAGGCGCGGCAGTCCGGCCTTGTCAGTCCACTCGGCGAGGTCGTCGAGCTTGGCACCGTCGAAGATAGGCGTAGCAAACTTCACGCCAAGACGCTTACCGGCAGCGCCGAGGATAGCCTCGAAAATCTGACCGAGGTTCATACGTGAAGGCACACCTAACGGGTTGAGCACCAGGTCGACGGGACGGCCATCCTCGAGGAACGGCATATCCTCCTGACGCACCACCTTCGACACGATACCCTTGTTACCGTGACGTCCGGCGAGCTTGTCACCGACACCAATCTTACGTTTCTTGGCCACGTAGACCTTAGCCATCTGCAGGATGCCTGAGGGCAGCTCGTCACCAATGGTAATGGCGAACTTCTTACGCTTGTTCTCGGCATCGAGCAGCTTAAACTTCTTCAGATAATTGATGATGAGCTTGGCAATGAGTTCATTCTTGTGCTCATCAGTAGTCCAGTTGCTGGTCTGAATGTCACTATACTCCAGGTTCTTCAGAGCCGTCATAGTGAACTTGGAACCCTTGGAGATAATCTCAGCACCAGTATAGTCCTTGACACCCATAGAGGTCTTACCCTTGGTGAGCGTCATCAGCTTCTCGATGAGGATATCCTTCAAGTCGGCAATCTTTGCCTCATGCTCCTCGTCAACCTTAGCCAGCGTAATCTTGTCCTGCTGCTTGCTCTGACGGGTCTTGACGGCACGGGTAAAGAGTTTCTTGTCGATGATGACACCACTCAGCGACGGGTTAGCCTTCAGCGAAGAGTCCTTCACGTCACCAGCCTTATCACCGAAGATGGCACGCAGCAGCTTCTCCTCGGGTGAGGGGTCGCTCTCGCCCTTCGGCGAAATCTTACCAATCAGGATGTCACCGGGCTCCACACGGGCACCGACGCGGATGACACCGTTCTCGTCGAGGTCCTTGGTAGCCTCCTCGCTGACATTGGGAATATCAGAGGTAAACTCCTCAGCGCCGCGCTTCGTCTCACGGACATCGAGAGAATACTCGTCGACATGGACGGAAGTCAGGACGTCCTCACGGACAATGCGCTCGTTGAGCACAATGGCGTCCTCGTAGTTGTAACCCTTCCAAGGCATATAAGCCACCAACAGGTTACGACCCAGAGCCAACTCACCGTTCTCGGTAGCATAACCCTCGGTGAGGATGTCGCCCTTCTTGACGCGCTGACCCTTGTTACAGATAGGACGCAGGTCGATGGTCATATTCTGGTTGGTACGACGGAACTTGGGAATACGATATTCCTTCAAGGCCGGCTCAAAGCTGACGAACTCCTCGTCTTCAGTACGGTCGTAGAGGATACGGATAGTAGTAGCGTCAACATAATCGATGACACCCTCACCCTCTGCCGTAATCATGGTACGGGAGTCCTCACAAACCTGCTTCTCAATACCAGTACCTACGATAGGTGCTTCGTTGTGGAGCAGGGGTACTGCCTGACGCATCATGTTCGATCCCATCAGCGCACGGTGAGCATCGTCGTGCTCCAAGAACGGAATGAGCGAAGCGGCAATAGAGGCAATCTGCTGGGGAGAAACGTCCATGAGGTCAACCTGCGTAGGAGGCACGACGGGGAAGTCGGCATCCTGACGGCACTTGACGACAGGACGGATGAATGTACCGTCATCACGCAGTGGGGCATTGCCCTGACCAATGATGTGCTCAGCCTCCTCCTCGGCGGTCAGATAGACCACATCGTCGTTGTTGAGGTTGGCAATACCGTTCTCAATCTTACGGTAAGGTGTCTCGATGAAGCCCAGCTCGTTAATCTTGGCATAGACACACAGCGACGAAATCAGACCGATGTTAGGACCTTCAGGGCTCTCAATCGGACACAGACGACCGTAGTGTGTATAGTGCACGTCACGAACCTCGAAACCGGCACGCTCACGCGACAGACCGCCAGGGCCGAGAGCCGAGAGACGACGCTTGTGGGTCACCTCAGCCAGCGGGTTGGTCTGGTCCATAAACTGTGACAGCGGATTAGTACCGAAGAACGAGTTGATGACGCTGGAAATAGTCTTGGCGTTAATCAGGTCTGTCGGCTTGAACACCTCGTTGTCGCGAACGTTCATACGCTCACGGATGGTACGGCTCATACGGGCCAGACCGATAGAGAACTGATTGGACAGCTGCTCACCAACGGTACGTACACGACGGTTTGACAGGTGGTCAATATCGTCGACTGTAGCCTTGGAGTTAATCAGCTGGATGAGATACTTGATAATCTCGATGATGTCTTCCTTGGTCAGCACACGAACATCCATATCGGTGTCAAGACCTAACTTCTTGTTGATACGATAGCGGCCGACATCGCCCAAGTCATAGCGCTTGTCCGAGAAGAAGAGGTTCTGGATAACCTCTCGGGCACTGGCATCATCTGCCGGATCAGCATTACGCAGCTGACGGTAGATGTAGAGCACGGCTTCCTTCTCCGAGTTCGACGGGTCCTTTGCCAAGGTATTGAAGATGATGGAGAAGTCCTGGGCAACAGCCTCGTCCTTGTGAACAAGGATAGTGGCAGCACCGCTCTCCAGAATCTCCAACATATTGTCATCGGTAATCTCCGTCTCACGTTCCATGATGACCTCGTTACGCTCGATAGAAACTACCTCACCGGTGTCCTCATCAACGAAGTCCTCGTTCCAGCTCTTCAGTACGCGGGCTGCCAACTTGGAACCGACAACTTCCTTGAGGGCCTTCTTGTTGACCTTCACCTCCTCAGCGAGGTCGAAAATCTGCAGAATGTCCTTATCAGTCTCAAAACCAATGGCTCTCAACAGGGTTGTAACAGGCAACTTCTTCTTACGGTCGATGTAGGCATACATCACATTGTTGATGTCAGTGGCAAACTCAATCCAGCTACCCTTGAAAGGAATGATACGGGCACTGTAGAGCAAGGTACCATTAGCATGAACATTCTGGCCGAAGAACACACCGGGAGAACGGTGCAGCTGAGAGACGACAACGCGCTCAGCACCATTGATGACGAAAGTACCATTGGACGTCATGTAGGGAATGGGGCCGAGGAATACATCCTCTACCGTCATGTCGAAATCCTCATGGTCGGGATCCGTGCAGTAGAGTTTCAACTTAGCCTTCAAGGGTACACTATACGTCAGGCCACGCTCCAGACACTCGTCAATGGTATAGCGGGGCGGGTCGATATAGTAATCCAGGAACTCAAGGACGAAATTATTACGCGTATCGGTGATAGGGAAGTTCTCGGAGAACACCTTATACAAACCGTCGTTCTTGCGTTCCTCAGGCGGAGTGTCCAACTGTAGGAAGTCTTTGAAAGACTTTAATTGCACATCGAGGAAATCCGGAAACGGCATCGGATTCTTGACGCTGCCAAAGTTTACTCTGTTATCAATTGTTTTTGAAGCCATATATAAAATAATGTTTGTTTTTCTAGATAATCTAGTATTCTAGACCATCTAGAAATACTAGAAAGACAGAAAATGGTCGGGAACCCTCTACTGGAGAGCTCCCAACCATTGTGGTATTGTTGTGCTTCGATTACTTCAGCTCAACGACGGCACCAGCATCCTCGATAGCCTTCTTCAGGTTCTCAGCCTCGTCCTTAGACAGACCTTCCTTCAGAGTAGAAGGAGCACCGTCAACGAGGTCCTTAGCTTCCTTCAGACCCAGACCGCAAGCTTCCTTAACGGCCTTTACTACCTGCAGCTTAGCAGCACCTACTTCCTTCAGAACAACATCGAAAGAGGTCTTCTCCTCAGCAGCGGCAGCCTCGCCACCAGCAGCGGGAGCAGCAACAGCAACAGCGGCTGCAGCGGGCTCAATTCCATACTCATCCTTCAGGATGGTTGCCAACTCATTTACTTCTTTTACTGTGAGGTTAACCAACTCCTCAGCAATAGCTTTAATATCTGCCATTTTTATTTAAATTTTTTATTGTTTTTAATGTTAATGTTACTTAATCTCGTTTCGCTTATTTGTTACGCTCAGCGATAGCGTCCAGCAGTCCGTGAATCTTGCCACCAGCGTTCAGACCAGAAACAACGTTCTTGATCGGAGACTGCAGCAGAGCCACAACATCGGCAATGAGTTCGTTCTTGCTCTTGATGGCAACGAGCTCGTCCAGCTTATCGGCACCTACGAAGAAACTTTCCTCGGCATAGGCGGCCTTCAGTGCGGGAATGCCTTCCTTCTTATATTCTTTCAGGAGCTTGGCAGGAACATTGGCTGTCTGTGTGAACATCACAGCCGTGTTACCCTTCAGAGCCTCATAAAGCGGAGAGTAGTCAATGTCAGAGGCCTCGAAAGCTTTGTGGAGAAGGGTGTTCTTCACAACAACCATCTTGATCTCGTTCTTGAAGCACTTACGACGGAGGTCGCTCGTCTTCTCAGCATTCAGTCCGGCAGTGTCTACCAGATAGAAGTGAGGATACTCTTTCAGCTTCTGTCCAAGTTCTACTACGATAGTATCTTTTAATTCCTTTTTCATTTTACTAAACTTTTACGAGTTATTCAACTGATTTAGGATCTACCTTGATACCAGCGCTCATGGTGCTGGAGATAAAGATACTCTTC
>Ga0247608_10005832_pt1 | contig 13196 bp, 11 predicted proteins | sample 176DNAGHGlowgp2_FD_193490 | JGI IMG/M metagenome (GOLD analysis project Ga0247608, IMG submission 193490) | Sheep rumen microbial communities from Palmerston North, Manawatu-Wanganui, New Zealand - 1766 DNA GHGlow gp2 | ecosystem: Host-associated > Mammals > Digestive system > Stomach > Rumen ... | reverse complement strand
TCTTACAGATTATAACACCTGTAAGAAACGAAAGAATTTCAAATCGATTTTGTCAAAAAGCTATATAAATTATATAATATCAATATATTACAAGTAAAATCAGAAAGTTAACGCACCAGTATTAAATCGTAATGTAAACAAAAGTCTTAATACTGGTCATAATGGAAAGGGAGATTCCTCGACTATGACCTCTATCAGCCGAAGGCCGGAGTGTCTTAATCCTGGTCATAATGGAAAGGAGAATTCCTTTAAGAAATGGATTAACGAAATATACTGATAGCAACGTGATTGTAAAGGCTTGGGTAAAGTGGGATATTGGCATGCTTTAAGTTATTGTTTTGGTTTTTAAGTCTTGAGAAAGATATAAATACTTTGTGACGTACATTGTTTTTTGTGTAGGAGTGATTGAGTAAGTTGAAAATGAGTATTTTGCGTTTATTGTTGATGATGGTGATAGAATAAGGAAGGAATGACGGCATGAGGTACATAAAATCATCTTTATCTATTAATAATCAGTACGCTATAAGGAAATGACTATTTTTGACTAAGAAGGGTCAAAAATTGAGTTTGTAGGAGTGGTAAAACAATCTTTTCGACGGGATGTAAGGGTACTTTGTATAAAAATTTTCGTCTGGTAATAAGTGAGTTATGACTTTTCTTGAAAAAAAGTTTTGCTGAATGGAAAAAAGTTTGTACTTTTGCACCCGCTTTCGAGAAGGAAAAGGTATTCTGGCAGAAAGCAAAGAGTCACTTGAAATGGTGCATAACGATGCGGAAATAGCTCAGTTGGTAGAGCACGACCTTGCCAAGGTCGGGGTCGCGAGTTCGAGTCTCGTTTTCCGCTCTGAAAAAGAAGTCGTTAAGCGGAAATAGCTCAGTTGGTAGAGCACGACCTTGCCAAGGTCGGGGTCGCGAGTTCGAGTCTCGTTTTCCGCTCAAGTCTCCAATCGACGCCGGCAAGCCGGTACAGGGATGCTCTGGTGGTGGAATGGTAGACACGAGGGACTTAAAATCCCTTGCCCGCAAGGGCGTGTGGGTTCAAGTCCCACCCGGAGTACACAAAGAGAGTAATTTGAAATAATACCTAAGCCAAAAGCACGTAGTACACAATACTCGTAGCTCGAAGCATTTAAGCTGTCTTGGTAGCTCAGTTGGTAGAGCAATTGACTCTTAATCAATGGGTCCAGGGTTCGAGTCCCTGCCAGGACACTACTGCGGGGTGTAGCGCAGTTGGCTAGCGCGCCACGTTCGGGACGTGGAGGCCGGAAGTTCGAGTCTTCTCACCCCGACCACTACTCTCCAACGCGGGCGACCGCTTTCCAATTTTTTTTACATCACACAACCGCAATGCCACTTTAGCTCAGTTGGTAGAGCAACGCATTCGTAATGCGTAGGTCTGCGGTTCGAGTCCGCAAAGTGGCTCGTTTTTTTGTATTGACATTTTTAATAACTAATCATTTTATAAATTAAACAACATGGTAAACCGTTACGAAACCGTTTTCATTGTAACTCCCGTTTTGTCTGATGACCAGATGAAGGAAACGGTAGAGAAGTACACCAACTTCTTAAAAGAGCACGGTGCAGAAATCGTCTACACCAACAATTGGGGTATGCGCAAACTTGCCTATCCTATCAAAAAGAAAACCACAGGATTCTACTACCTCATCGAGTTCAACGCTGAGGGAAGCTTGATCGCTGACCTTGAAGTCGCCTATAAGCGCGATGAGCGTCTGCTCCGTTTCCTCACAGTCTCCCTCGATAAGTATGCCGTCGCATACAACGAGAAGAAACGCAATGCAAAGAAAGCTGCCGAGGTCGAGGCCCCCGCTGCTGCCGAAGAGGAGAAATAAAAATTATAGATTAATTCTAACATTTAAGAATCATGGCTAACGAAACCGAAATTAAATATCTCACCCCGATTGCCGTAGAAACCCAGCGCAAAAAATACTGCCGTTTCAAGAAGCTCGGTATCAAATATATTGATTACAAAGACGCAGATTTCCTGCTGAAGTTTGTCAACGAGCAGGGCAAAATTCTGCCCCGTCGTATTACCGGTACTTCCAATAAGTATCAGAAGAAAGTGTCCAAAGCTATCAAGCGCGCTCGCCACCTGGCCCTGTTGCCCTATGTAGCCGATTGTTTAAAATAATAATGGAGGAAGAATAGAATGGAAATTATACTTTTAGAAGATGTGACCAACCTCGGTTACAAAGACGATATCGTCAACGTTAAGAACGGCTACGCCAACAACTATCTTCTCCCCCAGGGCAAGGCCATCATCGCCACTGCCAGCAACCGCAAAGTCCACGCTGAGAACATGCGTCAGCGTGCCCGCAAAGAAGAGAATCTCCGTAAGGATGCTGAGACTCTGAAGGCTGCCGTGAACGAGAAGACCATCCGCCTCGTTGCCAAGGTCGGTGAGAACGGTCACCTTTTTGGTTCCATCACCAGCGACCAAATTGCTGAGGCTCTGAAAGAGCAGCACAATTACGATGTCGACCGCAAGAAAATCGTTGTCGACGGTGCTAAACTGAAAGAGGTTGGAACTCACACCGCTCAGATCAACATCTACAAGAAGATTAAGGCTCAGATCAACGTCGAGATTGTTGCCGAATAATCCCTAACTTGCAAAAATAAAGAAACCGCCCTCATTGCTGAGGGCGGTTTTTTATTATGGGATTGATTTTTTGTGCAGGTAATTGTATCAATCATGGTCTCTAATCGTTCAATAAGGTATTCTGTGACGAGCGTGGCCAGGACTTTGGAACTTACTGTATGTGCAAAGCTACCAGTATCGTCTTCGAGACTGTCAAGAAAACAGTCATATATCAAGTTTAAAACTTACAAAAAAACATCCGTTCGGCATGGGTTGGTGGCAGAACGGATGTTTGTATTAGGGACACTTTTTTGGTTGGAGGGAGGAACTATTCAGCCTGCTTGCGGCTTTTTCTCCTAGTGGTAGACTGGGTCGCTTTTTTAGTTTTGCCTCCTTTTCCTTTGGCAGTGGTTTTTGCGGGATGGCCATCGGCTTTGCTGTCGGCTTGCTTATGGTGGCTGCGGGCAGACTTGTCTACAGCTTTCTTTGCCGGGTGTGCATTGGTCTTTGTGCGACCCCGGCGGTCCTGTGGGGCGGCGAGGTCGTCAAAGGTGTCTTCTTCGACGAGGTCGAAGTCGATGAGTTTCTTCAGCATGTCCACACCTTTGACGCGGATGTGGACGGGATCGCCCAGTTTATAGCATTTGCCATATCGGCGCCCGATGACTTGGTAGTTGTCTTCATCGAGCATGTAGTAGTCGCCACGAAGGCTTCCAATGGGAATCATGCCTTCGCACTTGTTGCCCTCGATTTCGGCATAGAGTCCCCATTTGCTGACACCGGAAATGTTAGCATCGAAAACTTGGCCGATTTTATCGCTGAGGTATTCAGCCTGTTTGTATTTCACGCTGGCACGTTCGGCATCGGCAGCCCGTTTCTCCATAACGGAACAGTGTTTGCAATATTCTTCGTACTCCTCGGCGTTGACGGATGGGCCACCGTTGAGGTAACGCTCCAGAAGGCGGTGCACCATCAGGTCGGGATAGCGGCGGATGGGAGAGGTGAAGTGGGTATAGAATGGGAAGCCTAAGCCGTAGTGGCCGATGTTCTCGGTGCTGTAGTAGGCCTTGGCCATGGTGCGGATGGCGATACTGTCAATCATATACTCTTCGCCACGGCCAGCAATAGATTCAAAGAGTTTGTTGTAGCTGGTGGCCAGTGCTTTGCGAGAGTTGACCTTCATGGAAAATCCCAATTTGGATACAAATTCCACAAAGGTGTTCAACTTTTCGGGATTGGGCTCGTCGTGCACACGGTAGACGAAGGTTTTGGCCTTAGCAGGTTTCTTTTCATCTTTGCTTTTCTTTGTGCTGCCCACATGTTCGGCCACACGTTTGTTGGCCAACAGCATAAACTCTTCTATCAGCCAGTTAGCCTCTTTAGCTTCTTTTATGTATACGCCGATGGGTTTGGCGTTTTCGTCAAGCTGAAATTTTACCTCTTGGCTCTCGAAGTTGATGGCACCGTCTTTGTATCGTTGGTCGCGAAGGATGGTGGCTAGTTTGTGCAGTTCGAGAATGGCTTCACCCGTAGTTTTGTTGGCTTTTTGGTTGCTCTCAGGCATGACGGCGGAGGCATCATTGCTGTCTATTATTAGCTGAGCTTCTTCGTATGCATATCGCATGTCGCTGTTTATAACACTCTTGCCAAACCATGTCTTCAGTACCTCGGCCTTGTCGTTCATTTCCATGACAACGCTGAAGCAAAGCTTGTCTTCGTGTGGGCGTAAGGAACAAACCCCGTTGCAGAGTTTTTCGGGGAGCATGGGGATGGTGCGGTCGACCAGATAGACACTGGTGCCTCGGGTATAAGCCTCCTGGTCGATGCGAGAATTGGGTTGGACATAGTAGCTGACATCTGCGATATGCACGCCTACTTCGAAATTGCCGTTTTCTAAACGACGGAAAGAGAGTGCGTCATCGTAGTCCTTGGCATCGGCAGGGTCGATAGTAAAAGTAGTGACTTTGCGATAGTCTTTGCGACCTTGGTAGTCCTTGTCAGAGGGGATGTCGATGGCGGCTGCCTCGCGTTCTACATCTTCTGGGAATTCAAGAGGAAAGTCGTATTCGGCAAGGATGGATTGCATCTCCACGTTATTGTCGCCCGGTCGCCCTAGGCATTTGATTACTTTGCCTACGGGGTTGTTCATGCGCTCCGGCCAGTCAGTCATCTCCACTAGCACTTTGTCACCATCTTGAGCTCCACCCAGGTCATTGAGTGGGATGAAGATATCCACCACCATGGTTTTGTTATCGCTGACCATGAAGGCAAAGCGGTCTTGTTTCTGGATAATGCCCACAAAACGTCTACGGGCGCGTTGCAGAATCTCTACTACTTGGCCTTCGGGCTTATGCATTTTTCGTCGAGGGAACATTAGCACCTTCACTGTGTCGCCGTGGAGGGCATGGTGGGTGTTGATGGGGGAGATTTGCACGTCTTCGCGTCCTTCCTCTTGAGGAATCACGTAGGCTTTGCCACCATTCTTCATGTCGATAGTGCCGATGAGATAGTTTTTAGGCAGCAAGTCGTCGTTGATGTTCTTGGGGTTGATTTTGTATTTGCCACGGTTGTTCTCGTCCGCCACAAGAATTTTGTTTTCAGCAAGTTCTTGCATAGTGGCCAACACCAATTGGCGGCTACCCTTGTCGTGGGCACCTACCTTGGAAGCTATTTGCTTATGATTGAAAGAGTCGAAAGGGCTGTTAGCAAAGATTTTGAGTATCTGTTTGGCGTAGATGTCATTCATGTTTGTTTCGGAATTGAATGTTTTAATAAAAGGAATCCAAAGTAGTCCAAGGATTCCTTTGTGAGTATTATTGTGGCTGTTCTAAGAAAGAATAAGCGTTGTATTTATGCAGTTTCTTAGTTGTTGAATCCACAACGTTCGAGCAGGGCCTCGATTTTGGGGTCTCGACCCATGAAATTGCGGAACAGAACGGCGGGATGCTCGGTGCCACCCTTGCTGAGGATTTCTCTGCGGAAGGCTTCTGCGGTGGTTTTGTTGAAAATACCCTCTTTCTTGAATTTGGAAAATACGTCAGCATCAAGCACTTCGGCCCATTTGTAGCCGTAGTAACCTGAAGCGTAACCTCCGGCAAAGATATGGGTGAAAGCGGTGCTGGTGTTAGTACCTTGGATGGCGGGGAGCAGCTCCTTCATGTGGGTGCGCTCGAAATTCTCGATAGGACCTACGATGGGTTCGGTGATGGTGTGGAATCCGAAATCGACAAGGCCTAAACTAAGTTGGCGCACGCAGAGCCAACCGGCCAGATATTTCTCGGCAGCACGGATTTTTTGGATGTAATCTAAGGGTATGGTGGCTCCCGTTTGGTAGTGTCGGGCGAAAGTGTTGAGGAACTCGGGTTCGTAGCACCAGTTCTCCATGACTTGAGAGGGCAACTCCACAAAATCGCGCTTTACGCTGGTGCCGCTGACACTGGGATAGGTGCAGTCGCTAAGAATGCCGTGCATGGCGTGGCCGAACTCGTGCATGAATGTCTCCACTTCGTCGAAACTAAGCAGAGCAGGCTTTCCACCCACAGGCTTGGAGAAGTTGCACACAACTTGTACGAGGGGGCGGATTTCGTTGCCATTAATATTGCTCTGGCCACGGAACTCGGTCATCCATGCTCCGCTGCGTTTGCTAGCGCGTGGGTGCATATCGAGATAGAGAACTGCCATGAATCGACCTTCATCGAAGACTTCATATACTTTCACATCGGGGTTGTAGACATCGATGTCGTTGGCCTCTTTGAATGTCAACCCATAGAGACGGCCGTAGAGTTCGAAGATGCCTTGCCGAACGTTCTCAAGCTGAAAGTAAGGGCGCAACAGTTCCTCGTCGAAGCCATATTTGTCTTGTTTCATCTTCTCGCTCCAGTAGGAGAAGTCCCAACGTTGCAACGGCAATTTGGCCCCATTGCGGGAGGCGTAGTTGCTCACGTCTTTTAAGTCCTGAACGGCATAGGGCATGGATGCATCTAGCAACTGGTTGAAGAACTTGGACAGTTGGGCGGGCGTTTCGCACATGCGGTTGCTGAGCACATATTCGCTATAGTTGGCGTAGCCTAAGAGATGAGCCTGCTGGTAGCGGAGGTAAGTCATCTCGCGGATGATTTCGTTGTTGTCGTTTTCGTTGCCACGGTTGCCACGGCTGTTGTAGGCACGCCAGATCTTCTCACGCAGCTCGCGGTTGTCGGCATAGGTGATGAAGGGTCCGAAGGACGGATAAGCCAAGGTGAAGACCCAGCCATCCATATTTCGCTCTGCGGCCTCTTGACGGGCGGCGGCTACAACATTCTCAGGCAGGCCGCTGAGGTCACGTTTCTTAGTGACGTGGAGGATGAAATTATTGTTGTCGGCCAGCACATTTTGATTCATCTTCTGCGAAAGCTCAGCCAACCGTTCGCTGTTTTTGGCAAAGATTTTCTTGTCCTTGCCAGAAAGGTTGACACCATTGCGGACAAAGCTTTTATATGTGTTCTCTAACAATGTGCGCTGTTCAGGTGTGAGGTCTAGCTTTTCACGCTGTTCGTACACGGCCTTCACACGGGCAAATAGCTGTTCGTTCATGCTGACGCTGTTCTCATAACGGGTGAGTTCTGGGGTCAACTCCATGACAATCTGTTGCATGGTAGAGTCCGTATTGCACTCATTGAGGTTGAAGAGCACACTGCTGATGCGGTCTAGGCTCTGGCTGGCAGTTTGCATGGCTACTATCGTGTTTTCGAATGTGGCAGCCTCTTTTTGTTTGATGATGTTGTTGATATTGGTCTCGGCCTCTTTGATGGCTGCTCGCATGGCGGGAGCATAGTGCTCATTGCGTATTAGGCTGAAGGGTGGCGTTTGGTGGGGAGTGGTCCATGGTTCCATCAACGGGTTGTCAGATTGTCCCAAGGAGGGTACTGTTATGCTAACAATAGTCATAAGTAGTAGTATTTTTGTGATTCTTTTCATGTTTTTAAGGTTTATTATGAATGTTTCAAAAAATATGTGCAATAAAAAAATATGTTCTCCGTTTTTTAACAATAACGTAAACTAGCAAATTTATTGTACGAAAGATAAAAAAATAGTATTAATATATTGCGGGCGGTTGTGTGAAAGCAAGTATCCGCCTACAATTTAAATTAAAGAAACAACTATGAAAAAAATCGTATTGGGTTTAAGCTTGGCTTTCGTAGCCATGATTTTTGCTTCCTGCAACAACCAAAACAATCCCGAACTTGATGCAGCCATCAAGGCCAACGATTCCTTACAGCAGATTATCAGTGCTAAAGATGCCGAACTGGACTCCATGTTCGCCACATTAAATGAAATTGAAGAGAATCTGGCCGCTGTCAATTCCCGCTACAACACTATCCAACAGCTCCGCCGTGCCAATTTGGAAGGCCAGCCTAACGTGAAGAATCAGATCAACGAACAAATTAAGAACATTGAGAGCCTGATGGCCTCAAATAAACAGAAGTTGGCCAATCTACAGGCTAAAATAAAAACCGAGGGCAACGAAAGCAGCCGCCTACAAGAACTTGTCAGCCGTCAGGAAGAGCGTATTGCAGCGCAAGAATCACAGATTGCCGAACTGCTAACCGAACTTGAAAGCAATAAAGTACTCATCAAGAAGCTCAATGATGATGTTTCTCAACTGACAGCCTCCAACGAGGAAAAAGATCAGTATATCCAGCGTCAGACCAATGAGGCCAACCGCGCTTATTATGTTGTTGGCAGCTATAGTGACCTTAGCGAAGCCGGTATCGTTAGCAAGTCAGGTGGATTCATTGGTATTGGCCGCCATCAGGGTACCAACGCTGAACTGCCCTTAGACCGCTTTACTCAGATTGACCGCACCAAGGTGACCACCATCCCTATCAACATGAAGAGAGCTACGGTAGTGTCCAAACATGCTGAAAACAGCTATGAGTTGGTGATGGACGAGAACGACCCCAAAATGGTCTCCTATCTCCGTATCCTCAACCCCGCCAAATTTTGGGAACAGACTCGTTTCCTGGTCATCTCTACCAAGTAACAGATACGCTATAGCAGCGTTGAGCATGCTTGACGTGGGCATCATATCGATTATAACCGGCTCCGTGCGAGTCGGTTTTCTTTTGTATGCTTGACAGAAATTGTGCCACACGCACAATAAAACGTCGTTGATTACGTTAAGAAAGTATGATTAATGAACAATATATACGATTTGATTGGGCGGCCAAGCGCATGTTGCGTGACAAGGCTAATTTTGATGTCCTCGAGGGACTGATGACGGTGTTGTTGAATGAGAAAGTGACGATAGAGGAGATATTGGAGAGCGAGGGTAACCAAGAGAGTGAATTAGACAAATTCAACCGCGTAGATGTAATGGCGCGAAATAGCAAAGGAGAGTATATAATTGTGGAAGTACAGCTGACGCGCGAAATTCATTACTTGGAACGTATTCTCTACGGAGTTTCGAAAGTGATAACGGATAATATGCGCTTGGGTGACAAATACGATAGGGTTAAGAAGGTTTATTCTATCAATATCATTTACTTCCCCATGGGCAAGGGCAGAGACTACCTGTACCATGGTGTTACGACCTTTACTGGTGTGCACACTAACGATACGCTTGAGATTACTCCACATGAAGCGGAGACGCTGAAGATGCGTACACCCCAACAGGTGTTTCCTGAATATTACATCATTCGGGTCAATGAGTTTAATGATGTGGCCACTACGCCGCTGGAAGAGTGGCTTGACTATTTGAAAAATGGTAAGATATCGTCTTCGACTAAAGCACCAGGCCTCCAGGAGGCACGCAAGAAACTGCTCTACATGAATATGAGCGAAAAAGAGAAACGAGTGTACGAGCATCATATAGAGTCTCAGATGGTGCAGAATGAGGTTTTAGATACGGCACGAATAGAAGGCAGGGCAGAAGGCAGGGCAGAGGGCAGGGCAGAGGGCCGAGCTGAGGGGCGGGCCGAGGGGCGAGCGGAAGGAATAGCCGAAGGCCGAGCCGAAGGTCGAGCAGAAGGAATAGCCGAAGGTCGAGCGGAAGTAAAGACTCAAATGGCTATAAATATGAAACAGTTAGGCCTGTCTTTAGAAACAATTTCGCAAATTACTGGCTTCACAAAAGAAGAAGTAGCTAATTTGTAGTCTCAGTGTTGGACTTTTTTACAATGTAGAACGAAGGTCGAAATATAATTTGGTTTTCTTCCCCTCCAAAACAACAACAATTCCCAGGCCCTATGGCTTGGGAATTGTTGTTAGTAAGTTTGTCTTATACGTTTTTTGTGCGAGCATATGTATTTGTGGGTTCTCATGGTGAGGAATACCTGGCAGAAAGCAAAAATTGCTACCACGAGTTAGAATCTGCGAAGAGTTGGCTGTATACATTTGGCCTGTCCTAAGGTGTTCGTCTACAGGATACCTCTTCTGTTGCAAATGGCAGCCTTATAGGGGTGGGCTACTAATGCCATGCAGGGTGATAGGTCGCATCCGGACACCTTGTGATCACGCCATGGCCTACATGCTATACAAGTTTTCTAAACTGCTATCGCAAACTGTTGATGTAATTCCGTACTTCTTGACGGTCGTTGCTGAAAGTAAGGACTGTCAACGCATGTTCGTAGTTTTCGGGGTCGATACAATGGGTATATGCTAATTTTAGGAATTCTACTTGGCCCTTGGTGAAGGTGAAAGTGCCGGCTATACGGGCTATTTGGTTGCTGGTGAAGGGTAGTCCATTGTTGAGCAATCCTTTGGCGGTTTCGCTTTTCTCAGAGTCAAATGATTGGTTGTTGAGAATGGATACCATCTCGTTGACCCATTCGTCCGAAACTATTTTAGGCTCTTCTGGCACGACAACAGGTGGGGTGACAATCGGTTGGTTGATATTGGGTGTTCTCCTGAGCTGGCTGTGGTCATGTCTTGGCATACGGGCAGGAGGCGGTGTGACTATCATTTGGTCGCTGCGGTGGTCGTATTCAACGTATACGGCAGCACCTGCTATATCGGCATACACGTCCACCACAGCAGCTTTGTGTGCGGGATGGTTAAGAACGACGATGACCTCTTGCAGATTATTGTCCAATCGGTCGATAACTACTTGTGTGCGGGGAACTGGATTCATTAAATCGCCATTGAGATAAACGAAGAAACTTTCAGCGTTTATGGCCTGTACGATAATGGTTGGTGAAGGCAAAGGTTTGATGTCTGGTTTGTGTTTATGGAAAGGCTGGCCTTTTCCATGAGGTTGAGCAGCAAGTATGCAAGTCATTGTCAGTGATAGAAACAACAGGGCTATCCGTTTCATATTTTCTTTGTGTTTAGTGTTAAACATTTTGATACTTTCTCAAGTGCAAAAATACATCTTTTTTTGAGGGGAAAATCCTATAGGACAACATATTTTTCCCACTGTTTTAAGGAGATCGCCGGAGGACTCTTTTTTTTGCTGGAGAGTTGGTGGTAGGATTGGACTGTGTTTGAGATTTGCTATTCCTTTAGCTCGTAAAGACGGTATAACTTAGTGGACAACTCTACTGGGCGGTATGCCGAATCGGAAATCACTTCGTTGTTGCACGCTATCAGGTGTTTCGGTAAAGGGGTTGTGATACATTCGAGATTTGTTCCCAGTATTTCTATTTGTTTTGCTCGGTAGGCATAGTTGATAAAGCTGTATTCCTCATTGATATGTAATGGGGCAATGATTGTCTCTCCGATGTCAACATGTTGCGCGATCAGTTCTACGTCTTGCTGGATTTCTTTGTCACGGCCAGGCTTACCGTAATTGGCTATGTTCAAAGTAATGGCTACCATAGCCACTATTGCTGCCATAGTAGAAGCAACCATGCGAAATCTTTTGCGGTCGTGGTCAAGCCATTGTTGTACACTGTCGTTGAGTAGGCTCCCTAAAGCAATGGCCAAAAATGGTAATACGGTCAAGAAGTAAAAGTCGCGTTGTTTTGTGCTGATTATCATGGGAATGACTCCGCATAGCGAAAATAAGAGGAATGTGAAGAATGCTCTTTTGCTCTTATCGGAGAGAATGGGTAGGTTCGTTTTGCCTTTACTGAGCAATGTGATGCTAAGGATAACGATGGTCAGTGCCCATACAATGGCGGTGCGTTCAAAGAATTTGATGATGATGTAGTAGCGGCTGTCAACGGTCACCGACTTTGACCCACTAATAACCTGCTCGGAAAGGTAGGCTTTGAAGTACTCAACTGCTGTCGGCTGCAAGATTCCGGTGACTAGGCAGCAAAGGATAAGTGCGGCCAAAGGAATAAGGCAATAGCAGAGTGCTTGAAGAAATGTGTGGTTTTCCTCTTTGCGGGAACAGATTCTGTCAACCAACCATGTAATCATTGGTAGGCATAGCGGATAAAGTCCAGTGAATCCTTTGGTTAGGAATGCCAAGTACAGGAAAAAACCAGCCAAAATGTGCCAGCAAATGCGTTTGCCCTGGCGGGAAGAAGATTGCATCATGCATAGGGTTGACGCAAGTACAAACACCCCCATGGTGCCTTCCAACAGGTTGTCGCATGCATATTGCGAAACCATTGGGACCAAAACCCATAGCATAAGCGGCAGCCATCCCATCTCTCGTTTGAAACCATTTCGTTCCCACAACCGCAACAGCAGCAGGCCCGAGAGAATGAACATCAGTAACGAATAGCCTTTGCAAACTCCAATGTGGATGCCGAAGACCTTATAGCAAAGGGCAAGCATTCCGAATGCCAGAGGTGGGTGTCCGATAAAAGGCTTGCCCGAAGAAGGCAAAAGCATGGGCTCCCAGAACGAACCAATGCCTCGTGCCATATTGGCCGCAATATTATCATAGATAAGGCCATCCATGAACATACCCGTGGTTGTCAGCTCGTTGCATATCTCAATAAAGAATATGCCGATTGCGATAAGGAACAAAGGCCATTTTTTTTGCATCAGATTCTTTTCTTATAGCGGTTGGGTCAGCACCTGTTTCTACGGCACAGTTTACCGGGCATCTTCAAGTGCTTTTTGCATTTCACGGATTTGGTCGCGGTATTTGGCGGCAGCCATAAAGTCCATTTCTTTAGCAGCCTGCTGCATCTTGCGTTGGGCATCGCGGATTTCTTTGCGCAGCTGTGCCTGGGTTTTGTTGAACCATTGTGGGTCGGGTTCGCTGACTATTGAAGGTTGGTTCTCCTCAGATTCGGCAACGGAGGGCAACGGCTGGTTGTTGTGGGGGTTGTACCTGCTTTTGCCTCCGTTGTGTGCCGGCGTGTTGAGGGCATAGGGCGAGGCGGCAATGTTGGGAATATTGGGACCTTCGGGTGCTTTGTCCTCCATGTGTTCTTCGGCCGCACGTTCAATGACGCTGGTGGAACCCATGATGGCATCCACACTTTTGACAATCTGACGGGGCACGATACCGTGTTCCATGTTGTAGCGTATCTGTTTCTCCCGGTGGCGGTTGGTCTCGTCGATGGCACGTTGCATGCTGCCGGTGATGGTGTCGCCATATAGGATGGCCTTGCTGTGCACGTTGCGGGCGGCACGCCCGATGGTCTGGATGAGGGCACGGTCGCTGCGCAGGAATCCTTCTTTGTCAGCATCTAAGATGGCTACGAGAGAGACCTCG
>Ga0247608_10005830_pt1 | contig 13198 bp, 15 predicted proteins | sample 176DNAGHGlowgp2_FD_193490 | JGI IMG/M metagenome (GOLD analysis project Ga0247608, IMG submission 193490) | Sheep rumen microbial communities from Palmerston North, Manawatu-Wanganui, New Zealand - 1766 DNA GHGlow gp2 | ecosystem: Host-associated > Mammals > Digestive system > Stomach > Rumen ... | reverse complement strand
TCCACGCACCAGTATTTCCTGAACGGAGTTGAGTACCCAAGTGTGTCAAGCATCACCCACAGGTTCCAGCCCCCGTTCGACACGGAGACGGTGGCAATGAACTATGCTGCAAAGCATGGAGGAACTCCCCAGTACTGGATTGACCAGTGGAGGTACAAGTCTCTAAAGTCCACAACAACAGGTACACTTGTGCATTCATACGGAGAGTCCCTTGGATGGCTGAGGAACGGACATCCCGAGCTGATTACAGAGGACAACCGGTGCAAGTATATAGAGGACAAGGGCTGGCTGATTCCTACGAGGCAGAAGGAGGAGGCAGTGCTTAAGTTCTACGATGAGCTTCATCCGTCCCTCCATTTCGTTCTTGCTGAGACAAAGGTATACAGCGGCAAGAACAGGAAGGTGACCAACCTTTCCCAGGACTACTGCGGAACGTTTGACCTCCTGATGTATTACAAGGATGCCAACGATGACTCAAAGAGCGGCCTTGTCATAATGGACTATAAGACTAATGCATCCCTCGTGAACGACTATGCAAGGAACAACGGGGTCATGATGCTTCCTCCGTTTGACGATATGTACTCGGAGTCAAAGTCCGTATATACCCTTCAACTCAGCCTGTATCAGATGCCTCTTGAGGACATCGGACTGAAGATTGTCGGCAGGAGGATTATATGGCTCAGGGACGACGGGACCTACGAGCTTATACAGATACCTTCTGAGACTGAGAGACTCAGGGAGGCGCTTGCATAGGAAATAAACGCATAAAAGGCTACGAGTATGATAGACAGACTTAAATTCAACCTAAAATGCCTTGAGAACCTTTCCGACTACATCAAGGCTAATCCAGAGCTTAGGTTCATGCAGGCCTTGTGGAACAAGGGACTGTGCGAGGACAGGTATTATGAGGAACCGGACATGACATTCAAGAAAATGACCAACTATGCAGAAGATGAAGAATAACAAGACATGCTACGGATGCAGCAGGTTCATGACTTGCCCTAAGGCTCATTCTGTGCTACTTAAGGACACGAAAGACCTCGACAGGCTTGACGCTCTTGGCGAGGAATGTTCCATGTATGAGGTTAAAAATGGTTAAATATTTTGGTAATACTAGATATTTTCCATATCTTTGTGGCGTAAAATCGCAAAATAACTAAAAATATGTCAAGAGAAATTTACATTCGGAAAGGATTCCGGCAAGATGAGAAGGTTGGTGTCTTCATAGAAACCGACGGTACTGTCAAGGTCAGGACCTATGAGAAGTACTCGAAGATTGAAAACTCAAGCCCGGCTCTTGTCCGCGTAGGCCTTGGGATGATGATTGAGTATGGCCTTGAGGCGCATAGGAAGTCTTTGTGCCTTATTGACACGGAAACCGGCAAGGTCAACCACGAATGGATTAAGGTGAAGTGACATTATGTCACATTCTTCAGTTTGGTACTATGTTTGCATCTGTTAAGTTAGTATTAACTTAAACTTGAAAAATAAAAGAATTATATAATGGCAAAAGTTATCGGAATTGACTTGGGAAGCACATTGTCCGAAGTCTGTATCATGGAGGGCGGAAGGCCCACAGTTATCGCAAACGAGGAAGGGAGCTACACAACCCCTTCCGTTGTATCCATCATCGACGGCGAGCGAAAGGTCGGCGCATCTGCAAAGCGCCAGCAGGTCGTCAAGCCGAAGGAGACGGTATACCTTATAAAGAGGTTCATGGGTGCCACATACCCTGAGAGCTCTGAAGCAATCAAGCACGTCCAGTACGACGTTGTTGATGAGGCAGGAAGACCAAGGGTCAAGATTGGCGACAGGAAGTACTCTCCAGAAGAGATTTCTTCATACATTGTCGGAAAGATGAAGAAGATTGCCGAGGAATACTGCGGAGATGAAATCAAGGATGCCGTCATCACCGTCCCCGCATTCTTCTCAGATGCCGCAAGAACAGCTACTAAGATGGCAGGAGAGTTGGCAGGTCTCAATGTCCTTAGGGTCATCGCAGAGCCTACTGCTGCAATCCTTTCTTCCAAGATTGACACCAAGAAGGACGGCAAGTACATGGTCGTTGACTTCGGTGGCTCCACCCTTGACAACTCAATAGCAGACATCGGAGGCGGTGTCATCGACATCCTTTCCACCAACGGCGACGTATATCTCGGCGGAAGCGACCTTGACAAGGCAGTGGCCGACTATGTCGTGTCCGAGATGAAGAAGGACGGGCTTGACGTTTCAAAGGACCCGCAGGCCATGTCAAGGATTCTGGAGGCTGTCGAGAAGGCCAAGGTCGCCCTTTCCAATTCTCCTTCCACGGACATCAGTCTTCCATATATCACTGTGGTTGACGGCGTTCCTCAGCACCTTAACACAACGCTTACGAAGGCCAAGTTCGAGCAGATTATCACTCCGTTCGTTGACAGGCTCATCGGATGCGCAAAGAAAGCCATTGAGCTTGCCAAGATTGAACCGAAGGACCTTGACGGCATTCTCCTAATCGGTGGCTCATGCAGGATTCCTCTTGTGCAGGAAAGACTGTCCAAGGAGTTCGGTGTTGAGCTTATCAAGAGCTCGAACATGGACCTTGCAGTTGCCGAGGGTGCTGCCATCCAGGCAAATAACATCGTCGGCGGAGAGGGCTCTACTGATGTCCTGCTTGTGGATGTCATCCCAATCAGCGTCGGCATCGAGACTCTCGGCGGTGTGTTCACCAAGCTAATCGAGGCCAACACCACCATCCCATGCAAGAAGAGCGAGGTGTTCTCAACTGCAGCAGACAACCAGACAGAGGTGTCACTGAACGTTCTTCAGGGAGAGAGGCCAATGGCAAGGGATAACAAGACCATCGGAAGGTTCTCACTTGAGGGTATTCTTCCCGCAAAGAGGGGCGTTCCTCAGATTGAGGTCACCTTCGACATCGATGCCAACGGTATCCTTAACGTGAAGGCAAAGGACCTTGGCACCAATAAGGAGCAGTCAATCAGGATTGAGGGAAGCGGAAAGCTCTCCGACGAAGAGGTCGAACGCATCAAGAGGGATGCCGAGGCATATGCAGAGGCTGACAAGAAGGCAAAGGAAGAGGCCGATGCCGTCAACGAGGGCGATGCCATTGCATTCCAGAACGAGAAGATGCTCGATGAGCAGAAGGACAATGTCACCGAAGAGGAGAAGAAGAAGATTGAGGCCATGATTCAGGACATGAAGGATGCCGTAAAGGACAGGAACGTGTCTAGAATCAATGAAATCAAGGAATCCATATCCTCTGTATGGCAGGGAGTATCCCAGAGAGTATATGCATCACATGGTCAGCAACAGCAGCAGGCCCAGTCAGGCAATGCCCAGGGAGAAGACATCCAGGACACCGAGTTCGAGGAGGTCAAGTAATATAATAAGGTGAGAAACCGTGCCGTCATCGCATTGCGAAAACCAAGCAGACGGCACGGCTATTTTTTTTTTATAAAAAAAAAGTGCAAAAAATTTGGCGGTTCAGAAAAAAACGCTTATCTTTGCAGCGTATTTCAGAAAATAAGATATGGAAAAACGGAAAGACTATTATAAGATTCTCGGTATCACCGATGATGAGCGTAAGCTCACAGGAAGTGAGTTCGAGGAAGTAATTAAAAAGAAATATAGGAAGATTGCCATTGACAACCATCCTGACAGGCTTCAGGGAAAGAGCGATGAGGAGCGCAAGCGTTCCGAGGAGTTCTTCAAGGATGCAAGCGAAGCCTATGAAGTGCTCAAGGATGAGAAGAAGCGTGCTGAGTATGACAACCCGGCATCGGACTTCAAGTTTGAAGGAGTGAACTTCGGAGGCATGGACATACGGGACATCTTCAGGCACTTCCATGGTTTCGGAATGGACTTTGACTTTGGAGGAGGAGGACAGCCTCAGCAGGTCAAGGGCCAGGGAATCCGAATCAAGCTAGGTGTCACGCTTGAGGAGATATACAACGGTTCCACAAGGAAGGTCAAGTACAGGAAGTACAAGGCCTGCCCTGTATGCAACGGAAGCGGCATGACCAAGAACTCCAAGATGAAGACTTGCAGGACATGCGGAGGCTCCGGACAGATAATCGGAGGCTCAGGATTTTTCACAAGCTTCAGCACCTGTCCGACATGCGGCGGTCAGGGCAAGGTTATCGATAATCCCTGCTATGAATGCGACGGCCATGGAATTACCCTTCAAGAGGTTGAGACGGATATCGTAATCCCAAAGGGAATCAAAGACGGAATGCAGCTCGTCAACTATGGGGGTGGTCATACTCCCCCTCATGCAAACGGGGTTGACGGTGACCTGTATGTCTACATAGAGGAACTTGCGCACGATGTCTATGACAGGGAGGGAGACGACCTTTATATGGAACTTGAAATACCTGTCGCAAAGGCCATACTCGGCAGTCAGGAAACCGTAAACACCATAGGCGGAAAGAAGCTGAATATCAAGGTACCAAGGCTTGTGGAAGACGGCCATCAGCTTCGGCTCAGAGGCTACGGAATGCCGGTATTCGGCAATGACGGGAAGTTCGGCGACCTCATTGTCATCGTAAGACTGAAGATGCCGAAGCAGATAAATGCCGAGGAGGAGGAGATTTTCAAGAAGCTTTCAACCCATCCTAACTTCAGTTAACAAGTATAGACAGCTACCTTATGGAATGCCAATCTAACGCACCTTATCATAATCATATTATGGAAAAAACGAAGAATTTCTGCGAATACAAGAAGCAGAACGACAAGTATGAACCAATAGGAGACACCGTTCCGCATCTCCCGAGCGGCTTCTATAAGCCATATCATGACACCTATAATGACAGGTTCTACTTCGTGACCAAGAACATCATCATGCCGAAGCTGTATACCTTCGAGAACGGAATCCAGAAGCTCATCATGGACGACATCATCCGTTTCTGGAACAGCGAGGAGAGATACAGAAGGTTCGGAAGCGTATACAAGAGGAACATCCTTCTCTATTCGCTTCCGGGTAACGGAAAGACTTCACTCATCAACATCCTTTGCAACAAGCTCATCTCCGACTTCAACGGAATCATCGTATACATTGACTCCGTAAGGGAGCTCACAGCGTATGGGGACTGCATGCAGCGCTTCAAGGCAATTGAGCCAGGAAGGAACGTCATCACCATCATCGAGGATTTCGAGAGACTTGCAGATGACAAGGACAGTGCTGCGCTTCTCCTTCAGATTCTTGATGGAAACGAACAGGTTGACAACGTCGTAACCATCGCCACCACGAACTATCCTCAGATTCTCGAGAAGAGGTTTGTCTGCAGACCTTCAAGATTCAATATCGTCATCGAATATGGCAAGCCTGAGGAGAGCGTCAGGCGGCAGTATATCACCAGCAAGCTCAAGGATGGCGGCATAGACGTTGAGAATCCAACGGTCATTGAGGATATCGAAAGGATTACGAAGAAGACGGAGTCATATACGTTCGACTTTCTCAAGGAGGCTGTCCAGGGAATCTATGTGGAGGGACTTTCAGAGGATGAGGTATTCAAACGTCTTAGCGAAATCATCGAGAAGGACGGAAAGTACCAGATTAAGGAGGAGGCCCCGACAAAGATTGGACTTACCCCTTCAGCTGAAGAGGCAAAGAATAACCTTGAGAGAAGGGTCGGACTAATGAGTCCGGTTAATATCGAAGATTACGAATATGATGACGAAAGTGTCTGACGACATCATGAACCATATCGGCGAGCATGACATTATACTTGTCGGAACAAACCTCTATGCATCCATGGCGAACGGATTTCAGCTTGATGTTTCTCTTAACTACCCATATGTGTATGAGATGAACAAGGCAACAGGATACGGAGACATGAACAAACTAGGCACAATCCTTGAGTGCAGTTCAGAAGGTGAGCCGACATTCGTCCTCTGCTTCATCACGAAGGGATATAACTTCAGACCAGACATCCAGAAGGACTACCTGTCCTATGAGGCTCTTGAGAGATGCCTTAGGCTTGTGGACGCAAGGTATCAGGGAATGAATATCGGAAGCCCGATTCTTGGTACCGGAAGGTTCGACGGAAACGGCGAAAGCGAAAAGGTCATGGAGCTGTTCTCATCCTGCACAGGAAAGGCAGACATCACTCTTTACGACTTCAAGGACTTGTCCAGAAAGGAGAAGATGATGGAGACCTACAGGAGGGAGGCCGCACTCAAGGAGAGTGACAGGGAGGCCTACTACAAGGCCGTTGCTGAGAGGAAGAGGCTTGCCGAAGAAAGGTTCAGAAAAAATGGAAGAAGAAGATATTAATTCCAAAAACATCTTTAAATAAAACAAACGACATGATTATCAGACTTAAACTGACTGAAGACCACCTGAAGCTGCTCAAGTGCGTTAAAATCGAGGACTCCGAGATTGCCGACGATACCATCAGCATACCGAAGAATCCGATGTTGAACATCCAGTCACACATCCTTGACGACGTGGCCACAGTACTCGGTATGAGGGACAAGGCAATCCCTGGTACAGAGAATGACCCTGACGGTGCAGCATACCCGGATGAGGATGAGGCATACATGCTGTCTGTCTATTGGTATGTCTCAGACAACCTCTATTGGATTGAGACCCTCTTGCATCAAATGGCAACGGAGGGAATCAAGTGCGGAACCTATGTTTGCAAGGACAACGAGATGATTTGGACAAAGGAGGAGGACCATGGCGAAGAATAGTTCAGCACGCAGGCCGAAGACCGAACCGAGGCTTGAAGACAAGTACCGAATCAACGATGAGATTTGGGTCAGGGACAACGTAAGGCTAATCGGCGAAGGGTACGATGGAACGGTCGTCCATATAGCCGAGGCTAGGAAGATGGCCTCTGAACAGGGGCTTGACCTTGTCGAGATAAATGGAAGGTCGTCTCCTCCGGTAATGAGAATCTGTGACTTCTCAAAGTTCATCTACGAGCAAAAGAGGAACCTGAAGAAGAACAGGCAGAAGAACAAGCCTCTGAAGGAAATCCAGCTCAGGGTCAACATCGCCCAGCACGACCTCGAAACCAAGCTCAGTCAGGCAAGGAAGTTCATCGAGGAAGGCTCAAAGGTCAAGGTGGTTCTCTCCATGAAGGGCCGTGAGCTGTCAAGGAAGGATGAAAGCAAGCGCGCCATCTATGAGTTCCTCGCAAGTGCCCAGGAGTTTGCGTCAGCTGAGTCCATCCCGAAGGATGAGGGCAATAAGACCATTGCCATCATAAAGGCAAAATAGCATACATTCCAACACTCCAACATTTCAAACGATTAAAGCATTTATGGGTTTACCAATTGATTGCAAGACAAGCACGGCCATTGTCGAGAGGACCGAGAACATCGACAGGTTCTTCCACGACGTGGTCAAGTTCGAGCCTCTTACGCAGGAGGAAGAACTTGCCCTCTTCTCTCAGGTCAGAAACGGGACTCCGGAGGAGAGCAAGAGGGCGAAGGATGAGATTGTGAAACATAACATAAAGTTCATAATCTCGGTTGCGAAAAAGTATTCAAACAAGGACAATCTCCTTGACACTGTCAACGAACTAGTGGAGGCACTCATTGAATGCATCGACAAGTTCGACCCGGAAAGGGGAAACAGGTTCATCACCATGGCAGTCCACTACCTCAGGCTGAAACTGAACACCTACAGGACTACGACAGCAGAGATTGTCAAGCAGACGAACAAGACAAAGACCTTCCACTGCATCTCAAGGGTCAAGAACGAGCTCATCCAGAAGCTTGAGAGGAACCCGACGGATGAGGAGCTAAAGGACAGGATTAACGAGCTCTACGGAAAGGAGATAAGGGATGCCGCAGACATCATCGACATTAAGTACTGCGCAATAGACTACGGGTCGGGTGACGCCTTTGACGACACGGATGTCAATGACATCTATGACTACAACAAGGCAACGACGTCCGTCAACTCATATGAGCACCTCAGTGACGTTGAGCACAAGAAGAAGGTCATAGAATCGATGCTTTCAACCATTTCTGGGAGGGAGAGGAAGATTCTTGAGCTCAGCTTCGGACTGTGCAGCGAGTCAGGGTTCCAGAAGGAGTATCAGGACATGGAGATTGCAGACATGCTCGGGTTAACCAAGGAAAGGGTAAGACAGCTCAAGCAGTCGGCACTCAAGAAGCTTGGGAAAAGGCACAGGAAACTATTGAGCGGACTCTTATGATGAAAACAAAAGAAAAGGACAGCGGCTTCTAACGGCCGCTGTTCTTATATATTATCTTGACATTGCCACCTCGTTGGATGACATGAATTTGCTTAGCTTGTTGTACACCTTCTTCGTCATCGGGCGTTCTTTCTTGAGTATCTTCCTTAGCTGTGACTGTGCACCTTCTTCGGTATGGTCTGGGAACACGTCCCTAGCAACGTCTGCTATGTTTGTCCTCTCCATGTCAATCCTAGAGATTATCTCATCTGCATCTCCAGGTGCGACAGGGCGGTTTGCCTTCAGGTATTCGTCATAGTCGTACTTGGAAGTTCCTCCATAGGCCATCTTCCTTGTCTTCATCCTCTTGCTCTTGACCTTTGAGCCGTTCCTGCTCTTAAGCTTCTTACGCTTCTTTGCCTTTTCGTTCAGGGCCTCATATATTGATTCGGTGATAATCGTCTCTATTGTTCTCATCTTGTAATAATGATTTCTTCAAACCATAAATAGGCCTAAAAGTTAAAAATTCTGAAACTTAAAACCTCTTTTTTGTTTTTAGAAATAAAGGTCATATATTTGCTGCAAACAAACAAACGGCGCATGTTCAGAAAACATCATAAACATAAGAATAAAGGGCGTTCTTCGGAAATGTTCACCAATTCCCTCAAGGGAGGAAAGAACAAGCAGAAGAAGCCCAAACTGTCAGCTGAGAACAGGATGCTCCTTGACATGGAGCTCTTGTACAGGCCGAAAATACCGATAACCATTAACAGGAAAAAGTAACGATAAAACAAAACGATTATGAACCCGCTTATTGAAGAACTCACAAAGAGAGGACTCCTGAGCCAGACATTCGGGAACCTCGAGGAAGTATTCTCGAAACCGACAACCTTCTACATCGGCATCGACCCTACAGCAGACTCGCTTGGGGTCCACCATATGGTCGGACTTATCGCTGCAAAGGTCATGCAGTCTTACGGACACAAGCCAATCATCCTCGTCGGAGGGGCAACCTGTGCCATCGGTGACCCCAGCGGAAAGAGCGAGGAGAGGAAGGCCATATCCATGGAGACCGTGTTCTCGAACGTTGAGAAGGTGAAGGGACAGATTGCAAGAATAATCGACTTCAGCTCGGATGCCTCCAACGGTGCAGTGATGCTCAACAACTATGACTGGTACAAGGACTTTAAGACACTTGACTTCCTCAGGGAAGTCGGCAAGAAGATTACCGTCAACTACCTCATGGCCAAGGAGAACGTCAGGAAACGCCTCGAGAGGGACGGCAGCGGAATATCCTTCCAGGAATTCTCATACGGCCTCCTGCAGGGATACGACTTCGTGCACCTCTACAAGAACAATGAGTGCAAGTGCCAGATTGGTGGAACCGACAACCTCGGCAACATTATCACCGGAAGGGACCTTATCCACAAGATGCTCGGAAAGGAGGATGTCTGCGGCATCACATGGGACCTCGTCACCTGTGCCGACGGACGCAAGTTCGGAAAGACCGAGGGAAACTCCGTATGGCTTGACAGGGAGAAGACAACACCATATGAGTTCTACCAGTTCTGGATTAACCAGAGCGATGCCGACGCCGAAAGTTTCATCAAGAAGTTCACACTCATTCCGCTAGAAGAATGCGACAGGCTCATCAGCGAACACAGGGAAAACCCGTCAAGGAGGATACTCCAGAAAGAGCTTGCAAAGTACATGACCTGCATGGTGCATTCCGAGGAGGACTATGAGAAGGCTGTTGCCGCATCGGAAATTCTGTTCGGAAATGCCACCCATGAACAGCTCAGCTCAATCGACGAGAAGACATTCCTCGATGTGATGAAGGGCGTCTACAGGACCGAACTCTCACATGAAGCCCTTGAGGGTGGAATCAGTGCCGTGGACCTGCTTGTCATGCATGAGAAGGTCTCCTCAAAGGGTGAGGCCAGAAAGCTCATTCGTTCAAATGGCTTCTCTGTAAACAAGGAAAAGGTATCCAGCGAGAAGGATGTCTTCAATAACGACAGCCTCATCGGAGGCAAATACCTCCTGCTCCAAAGAGGCAAGAAGGAATACACCCTCGTGGTTGCAAAATAATAGTCTGTCATACTTTGAGAAGACGGCAGGAACTCCGGAATTAACGGGGAACCTGCCGTCTTTTAATATAAAATAGAAAGGCTGGCACTCACCAAATGCCAGCCCGGAAAATTCCTTGTCGGGAAATTCGGCATGAAAGCCGTTTCTTTCTAAGGTTCAGAAATAGAAAAGCCAGAGCGCCTTCTGCAACTCCTCGGATACCGATTCCTTGTAGTCCTTGGCAGGAGCCTCCTCCTCTATATCTTGAAATCCCTCATACTTGTCATAGTACGAACCGACAGAATAATGGCCGTTTGCACCGAACACATGACAGTCATAGTTCAGGTGCATCAGCATTCCGTTAAGTAGGTCGCCGTCGTAAGCCTTCATATTCTTTTTATTTCCTTTGTGAATAAATAGTCCGTTTTTCCCTTTGCTTTTCAAAAAAATGTAGATATATTTGCCATATGCAGGAACTAGATAAACTATATGGCATGCTTTCTTCATTCCTCGGAGAAGCCAAAAACGGCTTCGACGGGGAGTGCATGCAGTTGCAGTTCCCATGTCCCAAATGCATAGAGAAATACGGAGAGAGGGAAGCAGAGAAGCATAACCTTGAGGTAAACCTTGCAAAGGGAAAGTTCCACTGCTGGAAATGCTCTGCCGAGGATGACCATATGAGCGGCTCCATATATAAGCTAATAAGGATGTACGGGCCGTCAGGAATGCTCCAGGATTACAAGGACATCGTGTCGTCCATAAGGGACAGCGAACTGTATTCCATGAAGTTCGGGAACGACAGCTTCTCACTAGACGAGGAGGGAGAAGATGCAATGAAGCTTCCCGAAGGGTTCATACCGTTCAGGCAAGAGGAGAAGATTCCAGCAAGGGTGGCCGAATATATAAGGAACAGGGGACTTGACATGAGGATACTTCTCAAGCACAGGATGGGATATACCATGTATGACGAAAGGGACAAGACATCCTCAAACAGGATAATACTGCCTTCATACGGCACTGGAGGGGAACTTACATACTGGACTGGGAGGGACTATACCGGAAACAGCAGGAGACAGAAGTACTTCAACCCGAAGGCAGAGAGGAAGGACATCATTTTCAATGAGTCACTCATAAAGTGGGATGCTGACATTACAATCGTCGAAGGACCGTTCGACCATATAGTGGTACCAAATTCAATACCACTGCTCGGGAAATGCCTGAAGAAAGACTACAGGATATACAAGAGGATATGCGAGAGGGCAAACGCAAGGGTGAACGTATTCCTCGACGGAGATGCATACCAGACAGCAGTGGATACATACAAACTGCTCGAGTTCAGCAAGCTTGAGGGAAGGGTGAGGATTATACCGGCAGGAAATGAGGACGACCCTTCCTCAATCTTCCAGAGAGAGGGAAGAAGAGGAATTATCAATGCCTTTAGAAGCGCCAGAAGACTTGAAGAGAGAGAAGTCATATAGAGACTAGAATGCAATTAAGTTTTGTCTAGCTATTTATGTGTATTTTCTCCATAAATACCTTTCCGTTCATAATTTTGAGTATGGTGTCTTTGACTAACTGTTTTATGACTGAAAACCACACTGATAATTTGGCCTGTATTGCACGATAATGACAAGGGTGGACAGATTGTCCACCCTTGATGTTTGATGAATGAATTCGTGTGATTATTGTTTGTCAACGGCAGTCCAATCCATTGGAATACCACTAGGGTCATCTTCAGTCCAGTCTTCCATACTAGCATCCTTGGTGAATGTACCTTCTGAAGCAACACCATTAACCCAGTTGGTTGTACAAGAATCTGCTGATATATCAGTTGCCAGACAAGTGATGCTGTTAAGACTTCTACAATTATAGAACATTTCTTCATAACAACTCTGAACCAATGTCTCAGCAGGCAGTTCAGGGGCTGTTTCAAGGCTATTACAACCGTAGAACATACTAGTATAACAACTATCAGCCAATGCCATAGCAGGCAACTCAGGTGCTGATACAAGACTGATACAACCTTCGAACATACCAGCATAACAACTATCAGCCAATGCAGTGGCAGGCAGTGCAGGTGCTGATTCAAGATTGATACAACCGTTAAACATAGATGAATAACAATAATCAGCTAATTCCGTAGCAGGCAGTGCAGGTGCTGATTCAAGATTGATACAACCGTTAAACATAGATGAATAACAATAATCAGCCAATGTAGTTACTGGCAAGCAATACTTTCCGTTGTTATCCTTCGGTAATATTTGTTCAAGGTCATTGTCCGTTACATTTGTACCAGCAAATAAACTTTGTAAGCCTCCAACATCTACAACTGACTGGCTTGTGAAATCTATATTACTGCAGTCTGGCAAGACATTGGTACCGTAGAACATATTTGAATAACAAGCCTCAGCTAATTCCGTAGCAGGCAGTTCAGGGGCTGTTGCAAGACTAGTACAACCATCGAACATAGATGAATAACAGCTCCTAGCCAATGTAGTGGCAGGAAGTTCAGGGGCTGATTCAAGACTACTACAACCATTGAACATAGATGAATAACAATACTTAGCCAATGTAGTAGCTGGCAGCGACAGGTTCATAGCACTGATTACCTTGGTATTGCCACTGAAGAGGGACCTAAAAACATAGTCCTTTCCTACTAGACTAGTCTTCCCCTTGAAGTCATCACCGAATAGCAGTGACATCACATTGCCTTTAACGTCAAAGGTGGTCGTTCCATTTGTAAAGGTACCGATGCCATAAGATAAATATGGTGTGCATTCACCCTTCCATAGAACCATGTCTCTAGGACGGACAGTAACTGAAGGTGTTCGTGATGCGTTACTCCAAGTGGCACCGTTATCGGTTGAATAGCTAAGTTTATTTGAGGTACTACCGTTGAAGCTGATACTTCCACTAGTCTTGGCTACCGTGGTGAAGTAATCTAGCGAATAGTCTTTGGGGTTATAGAAAATGCTCCCCCC
>Ga0247608_10005829_pt1 | contig 13201 bp, 8 predicted proteins | sample 176DNAGHGlowgp2_FD_193490 | JGI IMG/M metagenome (GOLD analysis project Ga0247608, IMG submission 193490) | Sheep rumen microbial communities from Palmerston North, Manawatu-Wanganui, New Zealand - 1766 DNA GHGlow gp2 | ecosystem: Host-associated > Mammals > Digestive system > Stomach > Rumen ... | reverse complement strand
TGGGGGCTTGGGGGAAGGAAAACAAGAGTTTTCCTTCCCCCATTTATCCATAACATATTCTTCTTTTTCAGTATTCTTATTTTGCAGAAAAGGACTTTATCGACAGACTGCCGCACAGATCATCGGATTTGTGCGTTTTTTTGTTGTTATGTGACAATCGGATACAGAGCGTGCAGAAAAACGCATTGACACCGGTGCGAAAATGGAATATACTGAAACTACGGTTTTATTGTCCGTGCAAAAAAAGAAAAAAAGCACAAGTACCAATCAGGGGAGGAAATCACACATGAAAAAAAGAAGACTGTCAGCGGCAATCTGTACGCTGACGATGCTCGGCACCTGTCTGCCGCTGTGCGCAGCGCCGCAGACCGTTACCGCAGCAGATGCCTACCAGACCCGCGATCCGTTTTTCAATTTCAACAGCGGGTACAACTACTACACCTCAGAGCATTTTCAGTTTATCTGGGGCAACAGCGGCGATGCGGGTCAGGTTACACAGGAATTCCTGAAGAAAAACGCCGACAGCCTCGAACGCTGCTGGGATGTTTACGTCAACAAGCTCGGTATGGCGGAATGCGCAGAGTCCGTTGAAGGATATCTGCGCGACGGCAACAAATATAAGCTCAATGTCTACATCTCCGGCACCGGGCTTTCCGGAATGCAGGATGACTGGGCATATATGTCCTACGACCGGCAGGGCTATCCGTATCTGTTCACCTGCGTCGGCGCAATGCGCGCAGACCCGCCCTCATGGGTTATGCCGCATGAATTCGGGCACGCGATCACCGCGCACCAGCTCGGCTGGAACCGCAACAAATACTCGAATACATGGTGGGAAGCGCTCGGAAACTGGTTCCGCGAGCAGTGGCTTTATGAGGTTTCGCCGGAATACGGCTGGACGAACAGCTACGAATACGGCTACGGCACCGATTTCTTTGAGACTTACCTGAAAAATCTCTGCTTTACATCGCCGTTCGGCAGAGACTACTATTCCGCATGGGTGCTGCTTCAGTACCTGACCGAAAACCCCGACAATATGGAGGGATACGGCGCGGAATTCGTGAAAACCATGCTCCAGAACGGCAAGGATGACGAGTATCCGCTGACAATGATCGACCGGCTGGCGCCTGCCGATATGAAGGAGACGCTCGGCAATTTCGCAAAGCGCATGGCAACGCTCGATCTCGCAAACCAGAGCGCTTATAAAACGCGGCTCAATCAGCTTTTCTCGCAGGGAGCCTGGAACTGGCAGCAGATTTATACCATGCTTGATCCGGTTGACGGCGAACAGAATGTCTACGCCGTCCCGACGGAGCGCGCACCGCAGGCATCCGGACTGAACATTGTTCCGCTGGAGATTCAGGACGGCACCGTAACCGTCACGCTGGACGGCAGATCGCCGCTTTCCGGCGCAGATTGGCGCGGCTGCATCGTCATGGAGGACAGCGCAGGCGTTTCGCATTATTCCGATCTCATCGCAAACGGTCAGACCGTCAGCATGGCGGTTCCGCAGAATGCATCCGCGGCGTACCTGACTGTCATCGCGACACCGGACGAATCGCTCTACTGCCCCTCCGGACTGCACTGGCACAATGATTCCGACGAATTCGGCGAGACAATGCAGCCGTTCTCCTCGAAGCACCGCTATCCGTATCAGGTCACGATCGAAGGCGCCGGCATCAAGACCCGCCCGCTGAATCTGAACGGGCATCAGCACGCAAACGGCGGCGGTTTTGTTGCAGATTCCGCACACGTCGATGACTCCGTTTATGTCGGCCCGAATGCCGCTGTCATCGGCAATGCCAGAGTCACGGGCAATGTCATCATCGACGATTATGCGATGATTGCAGAAAATGCGACGGTTTCCGGCAGTGCCTATATCGGCGATTCTGCAATGGTCATGGGCAATGCAAATGTTTCCGGAAATGCAAAGGTGCTCGAAAGCGCCTGCATCTGGGGCACTTACAAGGTCAGCGACAACGCCGTGGTCAAGGGCGTCGCGTTCTGCATGGCAGGGGGCAGCGCATCCGGTCAGGCGATTCTCGACGGCGACTACTACGATGACGGCAGCAATACCGCAACAAAGGGCGCGTGCTATGGCTGGTACGGCACGCAGACCTATCTCGACGCAAGACCCTATACCGACGGGCTGTTCCTCAATTACAGCTTCGACACTGACAGCAGTCAGGTGATTGCCGATCAGTACACCAGCACCTATGCGCTCCCGCAGGGCGCCCTCTGGGAGGCGAACCGTACCGGCGCAAACGGCGTCATGACCCTCGACGGCAAGGATGATTTTATCGACATTGACGATTCCTTCGCATGCTTCGGCTCGTCTGCGGAATACCAGTTCGGCGTACTCTGGCGGGGCGGCGCTGCAAATCAGAAGCTGCTCTATCTCGGCGACGGTGAACAGTATCTCAGCTTCACCCCGAAAAACGATCTGGGTTATCCGGAGCTGGTGCTCAAAGGAGCAAACAACAGCGGCAGTGCAGAGATTCGCGTGCTGAGCGAAAAGCAAATGCAGCCGGGTTACTGGTACACTGTCCGCATTCAGATCGAAAACGGAAAGCTGACGCTGCATATTGCAGATCAGTCGGGTGATGCTGTAAGCAGCATGGACATTCCGTCGAATATCACGATGCAGGATATTCTGTCCCGCAGCAGCAGCGCAGTCAGCGCGATCGGCAAAGGATTCGGCGGTGATTATTTCAACGGCTCGATTGACTTTGCAAGAGCCTATTTCAAGCCGGTTGCTGCCCCTGCGGAGACTTACTCCGAGCATGAGGAGATCGACGACCAGGGCGGCGATGAGCCGGATCCGCCCGCCGGAGAATATATGCGCGGCGACGTCGATGTGGACGGAAAAGTGGATGTGCTCGATGCCGTCCTGCTGGCGCGTGTCATCGCGGAGGATACCGAATGCGGCGTGACCGATCAGGGCAAGCGGAACGGCGACATGGATCAGGACGAACGCTGGATTGCCGGCGACCTGCGTGCATTGCTGTGTTTCCTTGCCGGAACCGAAGCATGATACCCAAAATCTGATACGAAGCGCACCGTACAGGGATCAGTACGGTGCGCGTTTTTTTGATTTGACTTTCCTTTCCGGATGTGCTACAATAAACCTGTATCCGCAGTATTTTTTTTGCTGCGGCATACAAAATTTTGCAGCAGATTTCAACCGGGTGAACTATGGATAAAACAGCAATCAAAAACTTTGCGGTCGCAGCACGGGCGGCGCTGATCGGTGCTGCGGCGTCGCTTGCAAAGGAATACGGCTTTCACGAAAACGGAATGCCTGCGCCGCTCCTGCGCACTGCCGGAGAGAGCGGACGCAGAGCACTCGCGGAACAGATCCGGCAAAAGGGATTTGCAGCCACAGCGGAGGCGGCGGCATATGCGTGGTTCAGCCGCTTCATCGCACTGCGGTATCTGGAGGCAAACGGTTTTATGCCGTCCGGAAAGCGCGTATTTACGGATGATTCCGGCGCATTTAACCCTGCGGCTCTGCGGGATGTACCGCGCAGTGACGGCAATCGCGAGAAGCGGTTCCGGGAGCAGTTGATTGCCCTGTGCAATGCGCTGCACGCCGATTTACCGGAGATGTTCGGCATCCTGACAGAATGGGAAATCATGCTCTGCCCGAAGCAGCTTCTGCATCCCGAGGGTGTCCTTGCCCGCATGATTTCGGAGATTCCGGAATCAGACTGGCACGGAAATGTGCAGATCATCGGCTGGCTGTATCAGTTCTATCATACCGAGCCGAAGGAGCAAATCAATGCCGGTCTCAAGCGGAATGTCAAGATTCCGACTGCGGCAATTCCGACGGCGACGCAGATTTTCACGCCGGACTGGATTGTGCGGTATCTGGTTGAAAATTCGCTCGGAAGGCTCTGTGCAGAGCGCTGCGGCATTCCGCAGAGCGCGAACTGGCAGTATTATATCAGGCAGAAACCCGCAGATGCCGCGCCCCGCGAAGATGCACCGCAGCTTCATCCGGAGCAGATCCGGTTCATCGACCCCTGCATGGGTACGGGGCATATTCTGGTATATGCGTTTGATGTGCTGATGGAGATTTACCGGTCATGCGGCATTCCGGAGCCGGACGCTGCAATCTCGATTCTGCAAAACAATCTCTTTGGCGTTGATCTTGATAAAAAGGCGTATCAGCTTGCATATTTCGCTGTCATGATGAAGGCACGGGCGTATCATCCGCAGATTTTTGATGCAAAAATCCGGCTGAATCTCGCGTGCTTTGCCGATGCGGCAGGCGCGCCCCCCCTGCATCTGAGCGGCGCGGTAGGGCGTCTCGCGGAGCAGTTTGCCGGAGCGGACACCTTCGGCTCGCTCGCGGAGATGACACTGCCGGAGGGCATCGAATCCGAAGCCGCAGCATTTCGCGGCACACCGGATATGCCGCCGCGCCGCCTTTCCGCAATGCTGCAAATTGCGCAGATTCTGTCGCAGCGGTATGATGCGGTCTGCACGAACCCGCCGTATATGGGCAGCAGCAATATGAATCCGCTGCTTTCGGCATTTGTCCGCGCACATTACCCGGACAGCAAATCTGACCTGTTTGCTGCATTTATCGAGCGCTGCACAGCGCTGACAAAGCCCGCCGGATTCACCGGACTGCTGACGCCGTATGTCTGGATGTTTATTCAGTCATACGAAAAGCTGCGGGAGAAAATCTATGCCGCAGAGACCGTCGAGTCGCTGATTCAGTTTGAATATTCTGCCTTTTCGGACGCAACAGTACCGATCTGTGCATTTGTGCTGCGGCATCTGCCGATGAAGAATAATGGCTGCTATATCCGCCTGACCGATTTCCGCGGCGGCATGGAGGTGCAGCGGCAGCGGACGCTGGATGCAATCGCAAACCCGGACTGCGGCTATTATTACGAAGCGGACTCCGCCGACTTTCAGAAGCTGCCCGGGAAGCCCGTTGCGTACTGGGCAAGCGAAAACCTTGTGCGGGCGTTTGCGAATCCTGCGGTCGGGGTGCTCGCAAGTCCGCGTCAGGGGCTCGCGACCGGCTGCAATGCCCGCTTTGTACGGCACTGGTTTGAAGTCCCGGTTCAAAAGATCGGCTTCGGGATGCATTCCGCCGCAGAAGCCGCTGCATCACAGAAAAAATGGTTCCCTTATAACAAGGGCGGCGAATACAGAAAATGGTACGGAAACGATGATTTTGTGGTCAATTGGGAGCATGACGGCAGAGAAATCCGCAGTTTCCGGAATGCACAGGGGAGACTGCGCTCGCGTCCGCAGAATATGCAGTATTATTTCCGCGAATCCGTGTCATGGTCGCTGGTTTCGTCTGCTGCCGCCGCATTCCGCTATAAGCCGCCCGGTTTCATCTTCGATATTGCCGGCATGAGCTGCTTCAGCGATGATCTTCTGTATTATCTGCTTGGCTTCGCCAATTCTTCTGTTGTAACCGAAATGCTGCGCGTGCTCGCCCCGACAATCAATTTTCAGGCGGGAAATATCGCCGACCTGCCGCTTGCCGTCGATGCACAGCGCAAGCCTGAAATTGAAGCACTGGTGCGGGAAAATATCGCGCTGAGCAAGGCAGACTGGGACAGCTTTGAAATCAGCCGGGACTTTGTGCGCCACCCGCTGATGCCCCCTGTGCCCAATGCCGACGGGCAGTCTGCCGTTCGGATCGCCGATGTATACACCGCATGGGAAGCAGAATGCGAGGCGCGGTTCCGGAAGCTCCGGGCAAATGAGGAGGCGCTGAACCGCATCTTTATCGAAATTTACGGGATGCAGAATGAGCTGAATCCGGAGGTTGCCGACAGAGATGTCTCGGTGCGCCGCGCCGACCGGAGCCGCGAGGTCAGAAGCCTGCTGAGCTATGCAGTCGGGTGCCTGTTCGGGCGATATTCCGTTGACAGTCCGGAGCTCTGCTTTGCCGGCGGTGCATGGAATGCCGCGCAGTACAAGACGGTTATCCCCGCCGAACAGAATATTCTGCCGGTCGGCGGCGGCTTTGCAGATGATCTCACTGCCCGCATCATCGCGTTTTTCCGCACGGTTTACGGCGCGGATACACTTGAGGAGAATCTGCGCTTTATTGCGGATGCACTCGGCGGAAAGGGGTCGCCGCAGGAGGTTCTGGCGCATTATCTGCGCAGCGGATTTTATGCGGACCACTGCAAAATATACCGGAAATGCCCGATCTACTGGCAGTTCAGTTCCGGCAAATGCCGCAGCTTTCAGGCGCTGACCTATCTGCACCGCTGGCAGCCCGGAACGGTCAGCACAATCCGACAGAACTATGTGCAGGCGGCTGCGGCATATTTCCGCAGCGTACTTGCCGATTCTGACAGTACGGCAGAAGCATCTGCAAGGAAAATTCAGCAGAACCAAATTTCCGCTCAGCTCGCCGAACTCGCTTCTTACGATGAAAAATTATGTATTCTCGCGGAAAATGAGCCCGTTCTGAATCCTGATGACGGCGTGCGTGTCAATTACGGAAAGCTCGCCGGAATCCTGGAGCCGATCAGGCAGCCCGGTGCCTGATCGCGTCATCTCCCGCTTGATTCCGGGAAAAGTCTACGGCAACACCGCACAGAGCTGGTGGTGCAGATACGCAGTCAGATTTTTCATGCAATATGACGGAAAAACTGCAAGTAGATGCGCCGCCAAGTCGTTAGACGGGCTTTGTGCGGTGTTGCCGTAAATCCAATCCGGCGAAAAAGAGCGCCCGGTATCCCGCTGCGGAATACCGGGCGCTCTTGCCGGACACAATTACTGCATCTTGTAGGCGTCGATCATTTTCTTGGTGATGTGTCCGGAACGACGACCGTACCGATCGCCGCTGCGAATATACGAAATATCGGCAGAGGCACTTGTTTTCAGCTTGACCTCCAGCTTCATCTCCGTGCGGTTGACCGGAACAACATCAATGCGGTCGATCATCGTTTTCGCCATTTCATCGACTTCTTCTTTTGACATGATGTGACCGGGACGGTACAGCGTCCTGAAATACTCCTCGATCTTTTGCATTTCGGCGGCATAGTCTGCCGTCTGCGAAGCCTTTGTTTCGAGATGAAAAATGTCCTCCTCAAGCTGCGCGATCAGCACATTGGAATTGCCGTTTCGCTCGCGGAATTCGTCACGGGAGATGTCGCCCTCGGTGTAGAGGTCAAGCAGCTTTTCGCGTTTCGCTTTCTCCTTTGTCAGTTGAGTCCGCAGCTCGTTAATCTGCTTCTGTGCATTTGCCTCACGGTCGCTTTCCCGATAAATACGAAGAAAGTCGCGCACATACTCTTCGATATTTCCCGCGATCGACTGGAAATGCTCAGACAGCATCTGATAAAGGTCAGCTTCCATAATTGAGAAAGATGCGCAAGACTTTGCGCCAAGACGCTTTTTCTCACTGCATATCCACTGATAGATCGGTTTTCCCTGTGAAACACTGTTGGAGTAGCTTGTACGCCAATATGGAACGTCATGCGCCTTGCACCAGATTTTTCCGGTAAAAACGCTCTTATCCTTGAAGGAGCGCTCCCGGCTTTTGATTGCGGTGCTGCGCTCACGGAAGATTTCATTGCACTTTTCCCAGATCTCCTCGCTGACGATTGCCGGAACGGTTTCGCCGGTTTCATCCTTATATAGTACCCATTCCTCCTCCGGCAGAAAGCGCTGCTCACGGGTGCGGTAATCGACGATTTTTACCTTGTTGCCGCAGAAATAGCCTTTGTATTTCGGGTTCTGAATGATGCCGGTGATCGTGTTGTGGTGAATGCGCGTGCCGTTTCGTCCGCGATAACCCTTGTCCCAGAGGATGCGCTCGATCTTGCGCGTGCTGTAATCGCCGGTCGCGTAGAGCTCAAAAATCAGGCGCACCATTTCCGCTTCTGCCTCGTTGATTGTCAGCTTGCAGTCCTTTTTGTCATAGCCGAAAATACGGCTGTTGCCCATGACATTGCCGCTCTCGATCGAACGCTTATGTCCCCAGCGCACACGCTCCGAGAGCTTGCGCACCTCGTCTGCCGCGATGCTTGACATGATTGTCAGGCGCAGTTCGCTGTCCGTGTCGATCGTGCAGATGTTGTCATTCTGGAAGAACACGCCGACACCGGCGCGGAGCAGATCGCGGGTATAGGTCAGACTGTCTATGGTATTACGGGCGAAGCGGCTGACCTCTTTCGTCAGCACCAAATCGAACAGTCCGGCTTTGCCGTCCTCAATCATGCGCATGAAGTTGACACGGTTTTCCGCAGCTTCTCCCCGGATGCGGTCAACATAGCCCGGTACGAATGTCCAGTTCGGGTTCTGCTGAATCATGTCTGTAAAGAATGTAATCTGATTCTCGATGGAGTTTTCCTGCTCCTCGCGTGTAGTCGAGACACGGGCATAAAATGTCACGCGCATCGGCACATCAAAGATCGTCTTACGCTCTGCTTTCATCTGGTTTGCGATTTGGTAGATGTCCATTTTGCACTCTCCTATCACGATCGGATGTAATCTGTAATACTATGTTACCACGCCAATCGCGTTTTGTCAAGAGAAAAATCGAGTTTTGGAGGGGACAGTCAGCTTGCTGCTGACTGCCCTGATTTTGTGTCCTTCATCGCTTCGATCAGCGTAATCATTCGTCCGAGCTTTGCTGAGTCAATCATCCCCTTACGGTAAAGAATATTCGCCCATGCGGTTAACGTCAGCTTTTTCATCGTCAGTTCCTGTGAATCTTGTCTCTTCAAGAACATCCCTCCCCCAATAGTATGAAGCAGATTTCAAGCTGTATACGATATAACCGCTTATCTTCTTCTCACCCCCGAATGAAAGTACCCGTTCGGAATCGACTCAGCATACTTCTTCTCATTCTCCCTTTCAACCATATCCTGGATATAAGTCCCGGCAGCGATGCGTTCTGCCATGTCGAGTATTTCGGATGCTTGGTTTCTAATATGCATCTCCATAATATATGGACAGAAAGAGGCGTTTTGTTCCCCCCTTTAGGCATATTTCTCCGTATTTCATAATGCGCTGAAAAGAGGGTGTTCTGCTACTTGGTGATTATAACGGGGAGTTCCTTCAGCTTTGACCTTCAACAGGATTCTATTATTCCCCCTTCACTTATATGGAATAAGCAAGGCATTTTTACAACCCTTTTGCTGCTGTTTTTTCTTACCCTTCTATACTATAGCCGCCGAGAACCCCCTGTTTTATGAGCTTTTTACCAATCTGTAATCATAATCTACACATCTTCCAATACTCTAGAGAGAGGGTTTGCAGCGGTTTGGTGATAATCACAGGGCTTTTTCTGCATGTTCATAAGCCATTTCAAGCTCGTAAATCAAACCAGTGAACTCATAATAGCTTGGCGTTGGGGGCATCTCTTTCTATAAAGCCGCATATATGCGTTTCAGTCAAATGAAGATATCCATCGGCTGTGAAGAACGAATGTTCTTTCATATTATATCAAACGTTCGTTCGCTTGTCAACCCATATTTCTGATCATGTGCATTTTTGTGCACATGTCATTCTTTTACAGCATCAGATTGTTATCAGGTCTGTCCCACTTCACATCTTACCGGAATCTAAATTGACGAAGAAAAATAAAAGTCCTCCGCTAGGAACAATTCAAATCCGCAAGGAAACAGAAAGCGGACTGCACGAGGCAGTCCGTAATTTTAATGATATTCAGCGTTTTCCTACTGAATTCGATCTACAAATACGCGCAGTATCATAGCAAAGAAATCATACATATCAAGCTAGATTCTTCATGTAATCACCAAAAAGCGAGAACCTCCAGAATCGGTGCATCATTTGTCATATACAGCTTGCTGTGTCAATAAAAGCTCTGCGTTCGCTCATCGGACGAGCTAAAAGATTTGCTCGAAGCCGTTGCGGAACAGTCAGTCCGCTTGCCTGCTGTGCTTCAAGCTGTTCCGCCCATTCCCGCAGGCGAACATCCTGCTTTACTGCTGTGATCGCTGTTGTGGTTTCTGATGCCATATCGCTTCATCCTCCTGTGTCTAATTTACTCTAAAACACTCCAATGGACTATTTTAGATTTTCCAAAACAGTCTATGGAACTGCTCAGATCTATTATACTCCTTTAGACACCAGATTGGAAGACGCGGAGCCTAATACACGATTACGTTTTTCATAGCAGATTCTCCTTAATAAATATCAATATTGCAGCACGGTTCAGGCTCCGTGCCGGCTGCGGTTAATCGGGATTTTCACAACTGCCATTATACCAGATCAGGCGTGAAATGTCAATTCTCAGCCCCCAAAAACAGCTATTTTGTGTTTTTGGAGAGCCGTTTCTCTGTCCGGCGAAAGCGATGCAGCACGGCGTTTTTTTGTAAATGTGTGTTGTTTTAGCCAAATTGAATCTGGCACAGATGGTGCAAAATTGCTAAAATGGAACGTGAAATTTTGGCGGATTTCTGTATTGATTTTTGAGATGGTTTGCGATATAATATGAATATATATATATATATCATAGATATGAAATGTTAAGTTGTCTATGCTGACAAATCTTCCCGAAAGGAGGCGTTGCAGCGGAGTGAAGGAAACGGCAAAAGCAGAGTCAGAAGAAAAAATGAGCAAAGGACAGCGCATATTCTCGGTTGTGCGCACGGTGTTTGTTTACTTATCAGCGATTCTGATTGTATTGTTTGCAGTGCTTTTTGCAGCAGACAAAAGCCCGAACAAATCGTTGTTCGGATTCCGCTATTACGTCGTATTGACGCCTTCTATGGAGCCGGAGTTCTCGCCCGGCGATATGGTATTTGTCAAGATTTCAAATGCTGACAGTATCAGTGTAAACGATGTAATTACGTTTAATCCGTCCAGCAGCAGCGATGCGTACCTGACGCACCGTGTTACCGAGAAACTTGTGAATTATCAGGGCTCCGGCGTCACTTGCTTCAGAACGAAGGGTGACGCAAACGATACAGCGGATTCTTTTCTGATCGACGAAAGCCGCGTGATCGGTATTGTGAAGTTTCACATTCCGAAGCTCGGTTCCGTCCTTCGGTTTATTCAGATGCGATGGTACTTTATCGTTCCGCTCATCATTATGGTGATCGTGTTCTTTGAACTGATGAAGTACTATTTCAGAATAAAGAATCCGGAAACGAATGAGAAGAATGAGAGAGAGGAAGACACGGAGCCGGACAAACCGGACAATCATTAAGGAGGTTCTGAATATGAAGAAAACAACGAAGAAGTCGGCAAAGGAAAAGCGCGTTCTGATCGCGGCACTGCTTGTTGCAGCCGTGACTGTCGCAGGAAGCACCTTTGCATGGTTCACCAGCAAGGATGAAGTCACGAACCGACTGACTGCATCTGCAGATTACGGTGTGTCAATCGTCGAAGATTTCACACCGCCTGAGGACTGGCTGCCCGGTCAGAAGATCAATAAGGACGTTTCTGCGGTCAATACCGGAAATGTCGCGGCTTTTGTCCGTCTCGGTCTGCTCTATGATTCCAAGCTGACAACAGCAGGCGAAGGCGTTGCAATCGCTGATTTTGCTTCAAAGGTCGATGAACTCGTCGAGCTGAACACAAAAGCATCTTCATCTGCCGATAACACACCGAGCGGCGGAAATACCGTCAACGGTACTGCAAATGAAGTCACGCTGCTTCAGGCAGGCGGCAAGCTTGTCATTGCAGGCGGTCAGGCAGTTACGCCTTCCGATGCGTGGAATGTACGCTCCGGCGACGATTCGAGCGATTCCAATCTGGATGACTACTCCGGCAGCGAACAGTTCGATCCGGCTGTCACAAAGACTGTTTCCGATCCGGAAAGCACCTATGCCGATACATACGGCAGCGGCGTTTACATCTTCCAGCGTACATCCTATGAGACTGAAGGCAATGCTGTCAAGTACGCCGGCTACTACTATGATGCGGTTGGAAAAAAATTCTATGCGCTTCAGACGCAGCCCGGTACGGTCTATCTGCCGGAAGGCGCTGTGACTCTGGAAGAGGATGAGGACGGTAAAGTGACCGCCACGCTCAGCAGCGATGTCAAGCTCGCAAATACGCAGGAAGTCACCATTCAGAATACTGGCGATGATCCTGAGTTCAGCGTGACATGGCTTGAGGTCGACGGCGAAACCGAAGCTGCTGCCGGCTCTGAGGATGCAAAGTATATCCGCCTGACTTATGTCGGAAATGATGACACATCCGATGACAAGGCACTTGATGATGTTGTAATTGACATCGAACTGGCAGATGACTGGAGCGAGAAATGGACATATATTGCCGGCGACAGCGATAAGATCAACGGCACGAACGATACCGGCTATTTCTACTACAACGGTATCCTTGATCCGGGTGCTACCACCGAGAAGCTGGTTGACAGTGTTACGCTGAACGGTGATGTGACACAGGAAGCATATAAGGAACTCCAGTTCGATCTCTCCGTCATCCTCGACAGCATCCAGGTCACACCGGATGAGGCAAAGTCGAACACCAGCTACGTCGAGGGTGTCAATGGCGCAGAGTGGGGCGCAAAAGCTACCTACAACGATGAAACCGAAACCGTAAGCTGGCAACAAGCATAAACAGCGTTTTGTGCCGGCGACCGTATAGGACAGACGCGTGAACAACTGACAGAATGATAACTGAATAAGCAATGGGGGAGGCTGGCGAATGAGCATCAAACGAAAACTGACTGCTCTGACGGCAAGCCTCCTCCTTTTTTCGTGCCAGCCTTTGACAGCTTTTGCGGAGGTCGCTTTGCCGGAAGGCGCGGTAAAGGGGCTTCCGGAGAAGCTGACAGCAATGGATTCTGACGGCAATGTCGTCAGTTCCGATACCGGCGAATATTTTTTCCGCGTGGAGGATATGGACTACGGCGTGACCTATACAAAGGACGTCCAGCTCATGAATCTTCGCGACGATAAGTCGTATCATATCTATTTTTATATTGAACCGCTCTGGAAAAACGGCGAGATCGACCTTGAAGAGGGCTGCGACTGTACCTTCTGGCTTGACGGCAGGGAGGTTTACCGCGGCAAGGTCACAGGCGAGCCGTATGACGGTTATATCGACCTGTCGAAGGAAGTGCTCGACTGCGGGAATTATGACCCGGGCGAGTCGCATACCCTTCGCTGTGCCGTGGTATGGAATGATCTGGATGTGCTGGTCGGTGTCGATCACGGGCACAGACTCGTGGATATCGACGGAGAGCATGTGCTCGTCGGCACACAGGATACCG
>Ga0247608_10005828_pt1 | contig 13201 bp, 13 predicted proteins | sample 176DNAGHGlowgp2_FD_193490 | JGI IMG/M metagenome (GOLD analysis project Ga0247608, IMG submission 193490) | Sheep rumen microbial communities from Palmerston North, Manawatu-Wanganui, New Zealand - 1766 DNA GHGlow gp2 | ecosystem: Host-associated > Mammals > Digestive system > Stomach > Rumen ... | reverse complement strand
GCCCGGTTCCAGAACCTTGAACGTCAGGGTATCCTTGTCCGGGTCAGTCGCCGTGATGATGCCGACGATGCAGTTACCGCAGTTCTCCGGGACCGTGAGCGAATCGTTCTGCTGAAGCACCGGAGGCTCGTTGCGGTTGATGATATTAACCACGACCTTCGCCGTATCGTAGAACTCGCCGTCGGTAACGATGACTTCGACCGTGTCGGCCTTGGTGTCGTCGTAGTCGTAGGCGGTCTTCAGCGTGAGGTTCCCGGTAGAGTCGATGGAATACTTGGATGTATCGGATACGGTGTACTTGACGGGGGTCTTGTCCTCGTCAGTGGCGGTAACCTTGCCGATTACCCCGGTCTTTCCCTCTTCGACCGCAAATGTCGTATCCGTAGCGTGGACAGGCTCGTTCACGTTGTCGACGACAATCTTGACGGTTGCCGTGGAGGTCTTGGTGCCGTCGGAGACCTTCACCGTGATGGTGGCGGTCTTCTCCGTCTCGTAGTCGAACGGGACGGTATTGGTAATCTTCCCGGTGCTGTCGATGGTGAACCCGTGGGTATCGCCAACGATGGTGTAGGTAAGACCCTTGCCTTCCGGGTCCTTGGCGACGAGCGTACCGATTGGACCGGTGGTGTTCTCGGCTACATGGAACGTAGTGTCACGGACGCTCGGGCTCTCGTCGATATCGGAGAGGACGAACTTCACTGTGGCAGTATCGGCAAGCGCCGGGTTGCCCTTGTCGTAGACGCGAACGGTCAGCTCGATTTCCTTCGGGTCGGTCTCGTAGTCGAACACCTTAGTAGTGTAGACGGAGCCGTCCGCCTGGACGGTGATTCCGTCAGCCGGGACGAGAACCTCGACCGCGTTGTTGCGGAATGCGGCAAGGATATCCTCGTCAGTCCATGAAATGGTTCCGACTTTTGCCGGTACCGGCAAGTTTTCGCTGAACACGACCTCAGCCGTTGTGATTTCCGGGGCCTCGTTCACGTCGATGACTGACACCGGGATGTAACCAGTAACGGAGTAGCCGGCAGTATCCTTGAGCGTGACCTTGATGGTATCCACCGGGGTCGTCTCGTAGTCCACCGGGGTGAGCAGGGTAAGCACGCCGGTAACGGAATCCAGCGAGTAGCGGCCGGCATAGGCAGAATCCAGGATGAACCTTGTGGAGTCGGAGCCGTTCAGAATCTTGATGTTGTCGACGACGCCGGTATAGTTCTCCTTCTCGGAGTAGACTGCGGTCGTATCGAATTCCACCTTGAGCGTATGGTCGGCGTCGATAATCTTGATTCTGAGTTCGCCGTCGGTCTTGTTGTTCGGGAGCACAGCGCCGGACTCGATGCTGATTTTCAGCACCAGGTAGTCGCTCGGCTCGACGATGGTATCCTTCTTGACGTTGACCTTGATTGGCTCGGTCGGGACCTTCTTCCCTGTCGGGATAGCCACGGTCTTGGTAGCGGTTCCGCAAATCGGGAAGTCCGTCACCAGGTTGAAGTCATCTACCGTAACTCCGTCACGGAGGTCGAAGCAGTAGCTGAAGTAGACATCGACGGTTGCGGTGTCACTCAGCTTGATGGGAATGACGACAGTGGAGTCGTTCTCGCGGAGACCGCCATCCTTGTTGAGCTCAGGGTCGATGTCGAGCGTGTCAGGGTCGAACGGGACAAATCGGAAGTTCTCCCCCTTGAAGTCGTCACCGATTTCGAGCTGGTTAGCCAGGAGCTGTCCGGCGAAGTCCAGGTTGCACTTCAGGTAAATCTTGCCGGTAGTGATGAAGGAACCCTGGATGGGCACGTTGTCGGTATTGTCGAACGTGATATTGTTGTTGGAGTAGAACATCACGTTGCCGCGGTACTGCTTCTGTGTCTGGATTTCGTCACCGTCTTCGGTCCTGTATATCACATTGAAGGTAGTGTGGTTACCGATTTCGAGGCTCTTGACGAAGATACGGGTGAGACGTCCGCCGTCCTGCATGCGGATGTACACCTTTGCCCCGTTGGTACCGCCAACGCCGGTGTGGATGTTGTTGATGTATACGTCGTACGTACCGTCGCCGTCCGGGACATCGATATAGGCGACACCGTTGTTGTCAGAAATGATGATGTCGTCGATGTAACCCGAGGACGGCCATGTGGTAGTAGGAATGGAAAGGTTCACCGGGGCATCCGGGAGTTCCGGGCATTCCATGGCCAGATGACCGCCTGCGCGTTGCAAGCCGTCCCGTACGGAACCGGACACGCTGGTATCTGCCAGGCAGACCGTGCCGCCGAACATGGAGCCGCCGTTGTCGTTCCCCGCGGTAAGTGAGGTCGCACGGATTGGGCCAGTGGTGAACTGGCACGCGTCACCGACGGATATGTATCCACCGGCGAGGGTCGTTCCGCCAAGCGAAATCTGCTCGGCAGAGGTAATGTTTCCAGCCGTGCCGTTCCACCCGGACTTGTCCGGGATAATCACGCGGCGACCCATCTTCAGGTAGTCGCGCCCGAAGAGCTTGTATTTCAACATGTAGTCGAACTCGTTCTGCTGCGATGCAGAATCGGACGCTACGTTACTGAACACGAAAGGCCTCACGTCCGCTGCGAAGACGGACATTGCAAGTGCCAGGACGAATCTCAGAAAGTATTTCATATTGTGGTATCCTTCCGTTTCAATTTATTTACATTTCGGAGTTTATGTGATTGTTGGATATCATTTGTGTTAATATACATTAACTTTGAGCAGAATTATAACCACTTTGTGAAGAAAAATAACTTTTTTATAATTTTCGGCGCATAATCTGTTGACAGCCTGTGAATATGTTTGTAATTTATAGTGCAAACAGATGGCAATGCCTTGCCGAATTACAAGGAACACAATGAGCAGGAAAGAAACCGCAGATTCCCGTAAGCTGTTGAAGCTCTTGGGAAAACCGACCCCAGACACCCGCTATAATGCAACGAACAACCCCGCAGTCATCAAGCTGCTTGACACTTACAAAATGGATACCGACAAGGTGTGCCGCTGGTACGATGTCCTGGTATCCCTCGGATGGGTTACCGAAGAATACGATGAGTTCGTCGAAAACGTCGAAAAAACGATGAAAAAGCGTACGAGCGCATCCAAGACGGCCAGCCGACTCGTAAAGCAGAAGACCGCGAAACTCCCGAAAAAGCCAGAGTACGATGACGACCTCATCAGCAAGGCAAACGCCGCCATGGACGACGGCATGCTCATCTCGATGCAGAAGGAGCTCAACACAGCCAAGCGCACCATAAAGGACATGCAGGCTTCCGACTACGAGAAGCGCCGCATGATTGCCGAACTCCGTTCCGCATTGGAAGATTGCACCCCGGACAAGTTCACGGTCAAGGTCGAGAAAATCTCCCCGAGGCACGGCAAGGGCAAGTTCTACAACATCCTCCCGCTGTCCGATATCCACTGGGGGGAAGTCGTTAGGTCTCACGACGTGAACGGTCTCAACGAGTACAACTTCGAAATATCCAAGCAGCGCCATATCGAGCTCTTCAAGAAGAACTACGAGTACGCACAGGCGTTCGGATGCGAGGAACTCGACATATTCATGCTCGGCGACATGTTCTCCGGCAACATCCATGACGAGCTCCGCGAGAACAACGAGGCGCCGATTACCAAGTGCATCGCCCAATATTACAAATTTATTACTGGCCTCATCGACGCATACAAGGGGTGCTACAAGAAGGTACGCATCCACTGCGTCGTCGGCAACCATGCCCGTACTACCCAGAAGTACCAGTTCAAGGCCAAGGGAATCGAGAACTACGAGTACATCCTGTACTCGTTCATCGAGAACAAGTACAACGATTCCAACGACAACGTGTCGGTTGTCTTCGGCGATTCGACCGTCCTCTTCACGAAGGTCGGCAACCAGACCTGGAAGCTGGAACACGGCGACCGCTACAAGGGCGGCTCCGCGTTCGTCTCCCCGCTGTCCACGACTGTCCGTGACAACTTCAAGGACCAGGCAATCTTCGCAGCCATCGGCCAGAAGTTCGACGCTGTCATGATGGGCCACTGGCACATCGGCGGTATCTGGTACCTCCCGGGCACTACCACGCCGGTCTACCTGAACCCGAGCCTTATCGGCCCCGGAGAATACTCCGTGCACAACCTGCACAGCGCATTCCCGGCTTCCAGCTTCAGCTTCATCACAGACGGCAACAAGGTCGTCGACCAGCGCCTTATCGACCTCTCCAGCATACGATGATTACCATATCGGAAAACAAGGTGGTCTTTTCCGAAGTGGAACGCATGCTCCATGCGCTCCACGACGGGGACAAGGCCTATGACGATACAGTGGTCGTCCTCGGCTACAACGTGGCGACCTATCTTCCGAGCAAGCTTCGCCGGGAATATCCGGGCAAGAAGATTGTGGTATACCAGCTGGAGCAGCTGTTCGACCGTTCCAAGTGGGCGAACAAGCATACCTATGCATGGCTCAAGAACGTGGACGAAATCTGGGAGTATGACCTTTCCAACATGGAATGGCTCAAGCGCAACGGGTTCAGGCCGATATACAGGCCGATGGAATACTGCTCCGCGCTCAAGGAAATCGACACTACGTTCAAGGACATCGATATCCTGTTCTACGGTTATCCGACCAAGCGCAGGCTCATGATTCTCGGCGAGCTCATGGAGAAGACCTGGACTGCATATTCTACCGTGTGGGCCACCGGGGTTACCGGGAGGAACCTGCAGGATTTGCTGGGGCGTTCCAAGATTATCCTCAATGTCCACGCTTTCCTCGAGGATTGCCGCCAGGAGCAGGTGAGGATTTTCTACCCGGTCATAAACGGCTGCTGCGTGGTTTCCGAGAAGTCCCCGCATAACGAGTTCGGCAAGTCAATCGTCGTATGCAATACCGACAAGATTGCCCCGACCCTTAAGCACGTTCTCGACCACGAACTATGGAAGACTGTAGGGGAGTCTGCACCGGAAGTCTACAGGAAGCACTGCGAGGAAAGGGTCAAGCGATGAAGTCCGCACTTGTAATACTGTGCAAGAATCAGGAGAAGTACGCCAGGGTGATAGCCCGTGGCGTACTTTCGCAATCCGTCAAACCCGACCGCGTGCTCGTCGTAATGGACCGTCCGGGTCTCCTCGAGAGAGTGGAGACAAGGAAGGCCTACGAGGAAATTCCCGGGTGCGAATTCCTTGTCGTCGGGTGCACCCCGGATAACATAGAGAGACCGCCGATGGTCGATGGGGTACTGCCCTTCTGTGCAGGCCACTGCCGCAACCTGGCGCTGGACATGCTGTATGACATGGACCTGGTAGTGTTCCTTGACGGCGACTGCATACCGATGAACCGGATGCTCGAATCGCACATCGCGGCCTACGAGGACGGCTGCGTCATCGTCGGCAGGCGTACCGAGGTCAAGTGGGGTTCCGATGACCAGAGGCAGTGCTCAGAAGAGCACCCAATCCCTATCTTCACCAGGAAGCCGAACTATGTAACCTCAGAACGGTACATAGCTGACTCCGGGGTAGTCTGGACGTGCAACTTCGGCATTACCGCCGGGGCAGTCAAGGCTATCCAGAAGCTCAACGAGGAGCTGTACGGGGTCAGCGCGGTGTTCCACCCGGACTTCTGCGGCAGGTGGGGAGGAGAGGACGGGTTCCTCGGGATAGAGTGTTTCTACGGGGGAATCCCTATCAGGACGACCCCGATAATGAACATGGACGGGGTGAGCCACATAGAGCATCCGCGCCCGTCGAACAAGTACGACCACCAGGCCTTCCTGAATTTCCTTGAAATCAAGCGGCGGGAACTGATATTCCTCCTGAACGCCGCAGGTAAATCAAATGCCGAATTCGTCAGTCTCGGCACTCTAGTTGGGAGGTGATATGAAGCCGAAGTACCAAGTTCCGTTCGATATCCGCAAGAGTGCCAGGGCCAACGTCATAGAATGGGTTGGTGAGGACGAGCGCATGATGCAGTTCGTGAAGCACTGCGACATGCACGAGATTCCGCTTATGTTCACCCCGGGCGAGAACTGGTGCTACATAGATGTACTTACGCCGAGCCAGAACCTGTTGTCGGTAGGCGGAGGCCAGCATTCCATGGTAATTGACCTGAACAGGGACAAGTTCTTCCTGTTCGGCAGCGAGGATATTCCCGCCGGCATCGTCAAGTTGGAGCAAATGTATGACGTCTACCGCAAAAAAGCGGTAAAAACCGAGGTCCAGTCGCTGCTCAAGCTATAAATTGCTATATTTGTGGCATGAAGATTATCTACCGGATTAAATTTACAGTCCAGCAAAGCGCGAAGCTTTTCCTCCGCAATGTTGAAGGTGCCATCATTGACAGCCCGTTTGGCAACCTGCTTGCACGCCTTTATGACCGGCGGTACACCAATTTCATATCCGACCAGGATATAAGGGCTGCCGTCAAGGCGCTTATTACCGACGGGGAGACACTAACGATTACCGATGAGACATACGGCGCTATACCGTATATACCCACTAATGACCCTCTGTCCATTAAGTTTTACCATCCTGGTGGAATCGAGTCAACAGTCAATATCGATGTTGAATTGAGCGAATTCGACCAGTATGGCCGTCCAATGGCGCTTGTTGCGTATAAAAGAACGCTACTTTTCGTTGGTACGTTGTTACCGTCAGCCAAGCTAATGTATAGTCTCGCTGAACTCAGGGGGGTAGTAGACCCGGATGATACTGTGCAGACAGTGGATATATACACAGCGTCGCACTCGGATTCATTAACTCGTTTATTTATCAAGCTGTTGGGTACGGCATATTACTATGGAACCAAGTCTACAGACACTATTGGAGTACATGACATGGAAAAGCCGAAGGAAGCCGAAGATGTACAGACTAGTATCCCTAACCATCTCTTGCATGGTCATGACGAGGACCCGGTAATTCATCCGCCGGTTGCCCGCAAGGCTGCGGAACCTACGGAACCTGTTCCCGTATCCGTTACGGAAACAAAGGATGAAAACCCGTTTGCCGACGTGCGCACGAAGGATGATATCATGGAAGCACCAAATTATGTAGACCCAATGAAAGATGTTAAGGTCACCGAACCAGCGCCTACTCAGGTAAAATATCCAATCAAGCACGAGCAGGTATACCGCACGGCAGCTTTGACTCTGTCCAAGCTCGACCTCACGGCGGTCATCAAGGCACAGCGCGTCATTTTCCCGGAATCCGAATACTGGAAGGAAATTACTCGCGCCAAGCTGTACGAAGTTCTCATGGACGAGCTCATGAAGGAATGCGACTGGGAAGTAGGCATGATTGACCAGGGAAATGGCCCGTTCCTAGACCATAACCCTCATCCGCTGGGCGATGACCATGAAAAATTCCCGTTCCTTATCCATTCGTTCGTCAGCCAGGACCCTAGTTCGCATAAGCAAACATACAAGTTTACAATATCGTATCTTCCGCTGTCATCTGTTGAAGAACTGGAGATTAAGAAATGACTGTAGATGAACTGAAGAGAACCGGCTGGATTATCATGGACGCCGTCGTCGGCAGCCAGGCATTCGGCCTTGCTACCGAGACATCCGATGTCGATACTCGTGGTGTGTTCGTCCTTCCCATCGAGGACCGCCTGTCCTACAATGCAATCGACCAGGTGGCCGACGAGAAGAACAACCATGTCTACTGGGAGCTCAAGAAGTTCCTCCAGCTTCTCCGTGACGGCAACCCGTCAGCACTGGAGTTCCTGAATTCCCCGAAACGCTGCATCCTGCAGGGAGAGGAATTCTTCGAAATGATTCCAAAGGACGTGTGGATTACCCAGGCCTGCTGCAAGTCGTTCCTGGAGTACGCCAAGAACCAGCTTTCCAGGGCATACGGCCTCAACAAGAAGATTTTCAATCCGCAGCCGGAGGAACCTCCCAGGGTTCTCGACTACTGCTACGTGGTCGACGGCAACCTGGCTGTCCCGTTCAAGGAATGGCTGAAGAAGCGTCCTTACGAGTGCAAGGACGAGCAGAAGTACTACGCCATTGCCGCAATCGACCATGTTACGGACACCTATGCGCTCTATTGGGAGAACGTTCCTCTCGACATGTGCGAGATTTCCGCTCCCGAGCACGAATGGCGGTGGGCCTACGGTGTCGTGTCCGACGAGGATAAGGCCAAGGACATCCAGATGAGCAGCATCCCGAAGGGCATACCCCAGGTCGGCACGCTGTTCTTCAACAAGAACGCGTATTCCCACGACTGTGCCGAGCACACCAAGTACTGGAAATGGGTGAAGGACAGAAACGAGAGCCGGTACGAGGAGACAATCAAGCACGGCCAGGGATATGACGCAAAGAATACCATGCACTGCATCAGGCTGCTGATGACGGCGAAGGACATCGCGGAAAGGGGAACCGTTACCGTCGACCGGACGGCAGACCGCGAGTATCTACTCTCAATCAAGCAGGGCAAGTTCACCTATGACGAGATGATGGAACGCAGCGACTCGCTCGTCGCGGAAGTAACCGAGGCATTCAAGAACTCTACCTTCCTCAAGCCCGTCATTTCCTATGAAGAACTTGACATGCTCTTCACTAGCCTCCTGCTGTCCTTGCATGACAAGTACAACCGTTTAATCAAGTCGAACATGGAGTTCGACGAAGAGGAAATTGAATAATGGGTAAACCATTTACAGACAGGGCGAAGCCGTTCGAGGAACGGACGAAGTTCGAGCTAGAGGTTCCTCGCGATGCGAAACTCTGGTTCGTATCCGATACACACTTCGGCCACAGGAAACTTACTACCGGCGCACCGGACCATTTCGAGCGTACCCGTCCATACCGGACGACCGAGGAGATGGATTCCGCACAGTTTGCCGAATGGATGCGTGTAATCGAGCCGGGGGACATCGTGCTGTTCCTCGGCGACTTCCAGTTCGGCCAGTTCAACGGGAACGGCGAGGAAGCCGCGTGGAATCTCTGGCAGGAACTCCCGGGGCACAAGTTCTTCGTCCGCGGGAACCACGACCAGAAAATCAAGGGCGACCTGCTTGACGTGCGCGACTACGCTCTCGTGAAGTACAAGGACCTGACCTACCTGTGCCAGCACTTCCCGTTTACATCCGACTTCGCATACGACAAGGCGGACCAGACGAACTTGCTGGCTCTCCGCCAGATGCTTGACCCGAAGTCTACCGTGCTTGTCCACGGGCATACGCATTCCAGCGACATGTTCTCCAGGGTCAAGATGAAGGACTTCACCATCCAGAACAACGTGTCCTGGGACGTGCTCATGGGCCCGGTTCCGGCTGAACGCCTCTATACGGCGGACCACATCTACCACGGAAAGTGCCTCGACCACCCAGTCGTTGAAAGGGGCTGACATGCAACAGTTGATATGCGTCAACAAGCGGGATTTCGAGCGGATTTGCCGGGACGAGGGGTGGTCGGACAGTAACCCGCCCACAGATGCCGCGCTCATCTCGATATGCTGCAACGAGGAGGTCGCCAGGTTTGTCCTTTCCGACGGCGACGCGCATTTCTTCTCGGAAGACCATGCCAACGTACTCAACGTCGAGTTCGACGACATCACCGAGGACGTCAAGGTGTTTGACGGCGAAGAATACGGGTTTCCCGGGAAGCTCACCGCCAGGGGGATAACCCCGGAGACAGCCGAGAAGATAGTCCGGTTCATCGAGGACCACAAGGCCATGGATTTCCTTATCCACTGCCGTGCCGGCAAGTCGAGGTCGCAGGGAGTCGTCCGGTATGTACTGGACTTCTACAAGGGGCCGTTCCAGACGAACCAGAGCAACCCGTGCCGGTTCTACAACACGCATACTTATACCGCCTTGCGGAAAGCCCGAGAGAGACTAGGATTATGCTAAAGAGCATCTTTAACAGTGTATATCTACTTTTGTTCCTTCGTTTCTTACGTACGCTATACAGGAAGCTGGTGCCGTCAAAGGAAGACCTGACCTTGCCACGGTATCTCATTCTTGCTATGTTTGAGGACAAGACGATTCTGCTTGGGTATTCCGACAACTATTCTGTATGCCGGAAATATTCCGATGAAAGCCGGTGGGCGATTACCATAAGCGAGTATACCGGTACTGGATATATTGACGTGGAGATGGCAAATACCGCAGCGCAGGGCGCTCGCAATGACCGGAATACGTCTCGCCTGGAAAGCATGCAGGAAAATGTCGATTACCTGTCATGCGAACGCGACCTCGAGCTCGGCGTGAAGTATGGCTTCAGCGAAGTGAAGATGGCCTTCCTCGTGAAGCGTTTCAGGAACGGCCATTATGTTTAAAAGGAGTTTTTATGCCTGTTGATAACTTTGACATTGTAAGGTCGCTCATGCACTTTGAGCTTGACGGCGACATTTATTTCATCGAGGTTCTGCAGCGTGGCAAGGATGTCGGCAAGACCGGCGAGCATCTTGTCCGGGACTACCACATCCATTCGCTGAAACAGTTTGACGAGCTCCGGTCGGAAATCATGACGCTGTGCGATGCCCACCTGGCGAGGGCCTACATCAGGCTCAACCAGAGGAACGTCGAGGACGCGAACATCTATGCCCAGATAGAGATGCTCAAGGAGCAGCTAACCAGGAACCAGACTGTCCGCAAGGCCATCAGGACCGGCAATACAAATACCATCCTGAAGGCAAAGATGAACAAGATTCGGTCCGCTACCAAAGTCTATGGCAGCGTACTCGGCTCGTATTCTTCCGAGCCTCGCGAGACGGTCAAGTGGATTATCGATATCGACCCGGAGAGAGTGGAACCGGGTAACCCGATGATGGACACGGTCGAGCACGTGGCGGATACCTGGTCGCGATATATCGACGACCATTGTCACCCGTACGGTGTCAAGAAGGAACTATGCCGTATCCCGTCCAAGTCCGGAATACACCTGGTTACCCGGTCGTTCAACATCAAGGAGTTCTCCGATGTCTACGGCACGGATACCAACGGCGATTCTTTTGTGAAATCTGACGGTATTACCAACCTGTACATCCCGGATTTTCCGAAATAGCATAGTTTCATGGTAGAAAGGAGTCTACCATGAAAGCAAAAATTCTGAAATCCAAGGCAAAGTCCAATAAGCCGTCCCCGGCAAAATCCGTGGAACCGGCCATTGCCGGTGTGGAAAATGCGCTATCCGGCATGAACCGGGGCTTACTTAGCCTGGACGATGCGGAGAAAAAGACAGCCAAGAAGTCCAGCAAGTCCGTCCAGGTAAGGCGGCCCATGAAGGCACTGAAGGCAGCCATCAAGGCCCTTGAGGAACCGAAGGCCGACACCACGAAGAAGGCCACGAAGAAGGCAGCCGACCCGGAAGCCCTCCCAATCGAGAACTACACGAAGAAGACCTGGTTCGAATTCAGGGAATCCGGTCTTTTGCTGTTCGTTAACATGTTCCTCCACATCTTCGGCTGGTCAATCTGCGTCGTCATGGATGCAGCCGACCAGGTCATCGCTGTCTATCCGGCACGTACTCGCTACCGCGGGTTCAGCGCCGAAAGTACCAGCAACGCCTATGTCAAGCTCAGTGAGTTCATGCACAAGAACCACAAGAAGCTCCTTGACGAAGCGAGGGACTGATGGTTCTCGAAGAAATGGCACTGGCCGAGCAGGCAAAACTGATTTCGGCATCAATCGAGGCTAACCGTGAGAAGTTCTCGGAGATAACGGTAAAGGCGTTTACTACATACCAGGCGGAAGCAAACAAGTTCGTCCTCGACAACAGGGGGAAGATGCCTGAGCCGGATATCGGGCACGCCGTACAGGAACTGCTGGTCAAGAAGATTAGCGAGGCGGCAATATCGGCGTTCCAGGTGGGATATACCGCAGGAATGCAGGTCGCGTTCGATATAATCGAGGCGAAGGCGATGGAAATGAGCGGCGGTACATGCTCAACGGTTAACTGATGCAGAACTTTGACCCGAAAGAATATATCGACTCCCTTACGCTCCGAGAGGGAGATATTCCTATTATGGAGAAATACATCAACCAGGTGCTTGACGTATATACCGGAGCAACCGACCTGCTGGCCTCAATCATGTCGGCACTCGGACGTCAGGTCAACCCTCCCGGGAAACCCCGGTACTACCCGGAGAAAATCAAGCTGGACCTTCCAATCACGGATAGGTGCAACCTGAGCTGCGCATCGTGTTCACACTTCGCCCCGTTGGCAAAGGACGCCCCGATGATTCCAAAGGAAGACATCGACGCGTCCCTGCTCCTACTGAAAGAGGCTTGCCCCAATGAGGTAGGCGAAATCTTCATCCTTGGCGGCGAACCGTTGCTGCACCCGGAGCTTACCGACATCATCGCCATCGCCAGGCGCCGGTTCATGAATGCGGCGATATATGTCGTAACCAACATGATTGCCATGAAGGAAAACATCGGAAAGCTCTCCACGGCGCTCCGTAATAACATGGCCCATTTAGCATACAGCAAGTATGGGACGGTGAACGAGAAACAGGTTGAGGAAGGCGTACGCGATATCGGCCGGTGCGGTATAGCCACTATTCTTTTCGGCGAGGACCCGGCGCAGTTCACGTCGTACATGAAGTCGGAGAAGCCCATTTTCCCCGCGGTCATGAAGCCGGCCTGCCAGATGAAGACCTGCCTTACCTTGCGCGGTCCATATCTCTACCTATGCAGCCCGGTAACCTACCTCGAGTACCCCAACCGGGCCTTCGGGATGCACCTGGAGGCATCCAGGTATGACCGCATAAATCTCCGGGATGTAGAGCACGGGCATGAAGTCTTGGCGCTTTCAAAACTGCCTAACCCCTTCTGTAGACACTGCGACGTGGAACATAACCACAAAATAGGATGGCGTCCGAGCAGAAAGGAACGCAGTGAATGGTTCCTGGCATGATAAACTCCGTGATATGAAGAAGATATTCAATGGGCAGGGACCAGTATTCGAAGCAGCAAACCTGGCGTTCGCTGCTATTTTCGAGGGAGCTGGCGTATCGAAGACCCTCAGCAGGACAAGGCACCTACTGGCTGATGAATACGGCTACTCGCAGGAAGATTCCGCGGCCATTGTAAATATGGTACGCAACCTCATATATGACCCGATGGCGGCACATGGAATAAAGCCCGAAGCTGACCAGACCGTAAAGAAGTACATGGACAAGTTCCAGCTGATTGCCGAGTATGTCGCAAATACCATCATAGGATATCTCGGAATCAATGACAAGGCAAAGCAGCGCATAGCATATCTCGGGG
>Ga0247608_10005826_pt1 | contig 13208 bp, 20 predicted proteins | sample 176DNAGHGlowgp2_FD_193490 | JGI IMG/M metagenome (GOLD analysis project Ga0247608, IMG submission 193490) | Sheep rumen microbial communities from Palmerston North, Manawatu-Wanganui, New Zealand - 1766 DNA GHGlow gp2 | ecosystem: Host-associated > Mammals > Digestive system > Stomach > Rumen ... | reverse complement strand
TTTGGTATCCCCCGTTTTAGTACGCTAAAGTGCACTTTCCCCAAAAACAGGCCCTGCACAAGCTCAATTTTTGTGCACTTTGACGAATCCGAACTTTTTAGGGATTTCACTTTAATACGCTAAAGCGCTAAAGTAACTTTTCGGGCCACTTAACAAGATCACACCCAGGAGCCGCCGAATATTCACGGCACAAAACAAGGCCAAATTCTGCATCTTGATCTAATATCCGAACTTTTAGAGGGCAAATAATCGAGTCCAAAAATTTGGACAAGAACTTTTTTGATTGAGTCCGAAAATTTAGACAGAACTTTTTAGGGGCATTTCTCGTAGGTTGCACGCAAATATTTTCCGAGGGTAATTACACGTTTCAAAAAGAAATTCAACCTAGGCCCCTTTCCGGGCCCATACGAGAAAATTAGGGTTGACACTGAAAATAATAGTGATATTTTAAACTTAGAGGTGAATGAAAATGGATTTTCAAGCGATTATGCAGTTTATCGGAACTTTAGGGTTTCCAATCGCGGCTTGCTGTTATCTGCTTTATAGCAGAGAGAAAGACGCAGAACGTCATAAGGAAGAAATGGATAAGATTACATCCGCATTGAACAATAATACCCTTGCAATACAGCACCTCTCAGACACTCTCTCAAAGTCGTAAATAACGGGGTGGGGCATAGAGTAGGCCCGGAAGGCCGCCCGCGCGTCACTCAGCGCACAACGCCCCGTTATTATATATTATGGTGATGTAACATGAAAACTAATCAGGACATCGCGCAAGAAATTTTAATGGGCATGTGGGGCAATGGTGCAGAACGCCGCGAACGACTCACGAAAGCCGGCTACAATTACGATAATGTACAGAGCATTGTAAATGCTCTCGTATATGGTCATGAATTGCCGGTAATAGAAGAAGCGCCACAGCCACAGGAACAAAAACCACAAGGAAAACAACCGCTTGAAATTGATTATGATATGTCAAAAAATGACGGTATCATAGTTAATATAATTATTTAAATATGGGGAGAATAGTAAATGACTATTGCCGAAAGAATTAATTTACACCGTTGCGGGTACACTCGCGCGGAAATTGACGCTCTCGCGAGAGAAGAAAAAGAAGAGAAAGCCGCAGAGGAAACGTCCCCGGACACCGCGCCCGCAGAGGAAACGTCCCCGGACACCGCGCCCGCAGAGGAAACGTCCTCGGACCCGGTTTTGGAGGCTATCAAGGGACTCACCGCCGCAATACAGGCAAGCAACATTAATAGGACCCCGCAACCGGAAGTGAAACAAGAAACGGTAACGGACCTTTTGAGAAATCTTTAAAGAGGAGATAAAGCTATGAACGAGTTTAACATTTCTCAGGTTTCAACCATTGTAAACAACATCCTTGAGCAGATGACAGGGCAGAAACCGCAGGCGGCTATTACAAACGCCGCTGACTTTGCTGCCGTTGCTCAGACTATGCTGCGGACTGGTTACGATCCTATCATCAACGCAATTTCTCAGGTATTCAGTCGGTCCATTTTTTCCTATAGGGACTATAACGCCCCTATGAACAGCCTTTACATGGACGCGCCCCGCTGGGGCAACGCTGTCCGCAAGCTCTCCCCGGTTGCAATGGAAGCAATCGACAATCAAGAATTCAAGTGGCCGGTTGCGTATGATGCAACCCAGACAGGCAACCCGCTCGGAAATGGACAGAGCGTTGACCATTATAAAATCTCAAAGCAGGACGTATTGCAGACGAACTTTTACGGCTCTGCAAGCTATGCCCAGCGCTACACCATCTTTAAAGATCAGTTCGACGTAGCGTTTACCGGCCCTGAGGAGTTTGGGCGTTTTACTGCAATGTTGGCGGCAGAGCGCAAGAACGACCGCGAAAGCTATAAAGAAAGCCTTGCGCGCGGGCTTCAGGCTGTGTTCATCGGCGCGATTCTTGCGGAGAATAAACCGGAGCGTGTTATTCATCTTCTCACCGAATACAACCGCCAGACAGGTCTTTCTTTGACGGATGAATCCGTCTATCAGCCTGACAACTTCGCACCCTTTATGAGGTGGGTTTATGCTCGTGTGAAAACCCTCGCGCGTATGTTCGCCCGCCGTTCTCAGGCATACCAGACGGTAATTACCGGTAAAACCATTTTGCGCCACACTCCCGCCGACCGTCTCAGAATCGCGCTGTTTGCCCCTGTTATGGAACAGATCAATAGTATGGTCTTGTCCACTACTTTCAATGACGAATATCTCAGGGCGGCAGAATTTGAGGCTGTCGACTACTGGCAGAGCTTTGATGCTCCCGACTCTATTAATGTTGTCCCTGTCTACACCGGCACGAACGGCGCTATTGTGACAGGCGCGGCACAGGAACAAGACAAAATTTTTGGTCTTATCCACGACAAGGACGCCCTCGGTTATAGTGATGTGGATAACTGGTCCGCTGTCACTCAGCTCAATATTGACGGAGGGTACTGGAATGAAGCACATCACAGCCGCTTTAAATCCATGTTGGACAACACAGAAAAAGCCGTTGTGCTTCTGCTGGATTAATCCGAATCCCCCATTTACGCCCCGGCTCTGCTTTAAGCATCCGGGGCGGTTTTGATAGGTGATAATATGTCTTTCAAAGTGCATTTTTTCCGAGCTAATAAACGCCCTAACTCTACCCGGGTGTATGCCCCCTCTGCTGCCGCATTGACAATAGATTGTACATTAAAAGACAATTGTAGCATTGTTAATCCGGTGATACTTGTAAATCCGGCAAGTGTGGCGGTATTGCCTGAAACACTCAATTATTGTTATATTGTACCTTGGAACCGGTATTATTATATCAATGATTGGGTGTGGTCCTCTGGATTATGGGCGGCTCAGTGTACAGTTGATGTTTTAGCATCGTTTAAACCTGATATTTTATCAAGCTCTCTATATGTGATGCGCTCCACCTATGACGCAAATAATAATGTTGTTTTTGATGGTAATATTGCAGACAGTAAATACCCGACTACAGCAGCCGCCGCAACATATAACGCAAGTGCTGTTAATAATCCCTATGCGATTGACGACAGTTTAAATCTAAACGGTGTTTTTGTTGTCGGTATTGTCAATGCGCATTCTCAAAATGGTGCTGTATCATATTACTGTTTTACAATGGGCGGCTTCTTGGAATTCTGTCAAGCATTGTTTAACTACTCGACAGGCTGGTTAAATATAGATACAACGGAAATTTCCGAGGATTTGCAGAAAGCTCTTGTGAACCCGTTTCAATACGTTGTTTCATGCGTCTATCTCCCGGTATCAATTACGGATATCGCAACAATTGCATTTACCACCACAAAAACTATATATTTTGGTTGGTGGAGTGTTACGCTTTACACCGATGCGCGGCTTGTCAATAGCGGTATGTTTTTATCAAAAACTATTAGTTTAAATATCCCCCGACACCCCGCCGCCGCGAGTCGTGGCGCTTATCTTAACATGTCCCCGTATAGTATCTATACGCTTAGATATTACCCGTACGGGACAATAGATATTGATTCGGAAGCTATTGCGGCATGGTCCACTCTTGATCTTTATAGCTCTGTGGATATTGTAACCGGCAAGGCAATTCTTGATATTGCCGTTAATGGGAGAAATAACCCTATACGCACGATTGAGGCACAAATTGGTGTACAGGTGCCGACAGCAAGTTTACAAACCAATTTCCAGCAAATTGTCAGCGGTAAAACGGGAGCTATGGCGGCAGGTGCTTCTTTGATCGGTACACTTAACAAGGTGCAGGGCGAAAAGCCAAACCCGGCAAGCTATAGCGGGAATTTGCGCGGCTTTTTGGGTTATGCTCGCGACACTTTCAAAGCTCAGGTTTCCGATATAAAAGAAAGCATCCAGCAAAGCGGTGGTATAAAACAAATTGCAACCGATATTCTCAACACAGCGGTTGCCGCAAGTACAACGGCAGAGATACAGGGCATGCAGGGGACGGGCAGTCTTTATCAAGCTCAGAATCTCACACTGTCAGGGCGCTTTCTCCCCGTTGCCCCAGAGGATTTTGCGCATAGCGGACGGCCGTTGATGCAGATACGGCAACTTTCAACCTTGCGCGGCTTTGTCCTCTGCAAAGATGGGGAAATTGAAAGCACCACCGCAACACAGCGAGAAAAAGAAGCTATTGCCGCATATCTTGAGGGCGGTATATTTATTGAGTAGGTGATAATATATGGCATGGCATTGTAAAAGAACGGGAGCGTATGCCCGCGAAAGTGATGAGGCGTATGAAAACGCTTTAATGGCTTGGGGCATCCTTTCCCGCCGCGGCTGGTCCCTTTTGGCCTTTTGCGGTTTTTGGGGCAATGTCGGGAGTGAATCCGAGTGGAACCCGTGGAGATGGCAGGGCGATAACGTTTTACCGGCGGGTGATCCTCGCATAAATACTCAAAACGGACACGCCTATGGTCTTGCACAATGGGATCCTGCGTCAAAATATATCAATGGCGGGACTGGTTATTCCGGTTATGGCCCGAATTACAGCGACAGAACCGGAAATCAAAATGATGGGTCAGCGCAGATTGTTTTTCTTGATGATACAGCGGTTTCTTCAGGTCAGTATTTTCCAAATCCGAATTATAATTATCAGGTGACGTACGAGCAATATAAAGCTATGACACTTGATAATTATACTTATGAGTACGCCGCTCGCGCATGGTTTCATAATTACGAGCGCGGTACGTGGGACAACAACCGGACTATATCATGTAAATATTTTTATGAAAAGCTGTCCGGGGTAACGCCGCCCGCGCCTGGTGGTAATATCCCTATATGGCTATTATTTAAACTCAAAGCGAGGAATGAGGGAAAAGAAAATGTTTGATTACTTCCAAATGTCAAATATAATTGGGTCCGCTATAGTCCCCGGCGCCCAGCATACCATTAACAATCCCACAACGGCATATTTTGCAAAATACTTGTTGGAAAAAGCTGTATCCATTTACAAGTGGAATCTTCCTAAAACTTGGGATAAAGACTATTTTCTCTATGTGCTTTATGTTGCGGGTTTTGTCGGGATAATAGATGCAGGGCCTAAATACGGCATTGTTCCTCAGTGGGGAACGCTTGATGGTTATAATCTATATTACGCCCCGCGCAAATTCCGCTATTCTAACCCCATTTTAGGCGGTGCCGGGTTAATTATCCATGAAGAGTGTGAACTTATCAAACTGCAAGGCAATTATACTGGTATATGGGACCTCATACTTTATTATGCGTCAAAAATGGCCCTGCTTTCTGAAGCTTTCGACATGAACGCCGCGAACGTCAAAACATCCAGAATCTTTTTTGTCAAAAGCAAAGCCGCCGCTGAAACCCTCAAGAAGCTGGCAGACAAAGTGCAGAGCGGTCAAGTTATAACCGTTCTGGATAAAGAGCTTCTTGACGAAAACGGCAAATTTACCGCTGAATGGTTTAACGATGATTTAAACAAAAACTACATTTGTGACAAGCTTTTAATTGAGTTGCGCAAACTTGAAAACGAATTTTGTACTGATCTCGGTATTCCCAACAGTAATACCGACAAGAAAGAAAGACTTATCACGGACGAGGTTAACAGCAACAATACAGAAACCATGCTTCGCGCGGATTTATGGCTTGATCGTCTCAAAGAATGTTGTGAAGCGGTTAACAAAATGTATAATCTCAATATTAGTGTAGATTGGAGAGTGAAACCGGATGACGGGAACGTTATCAATCCTAGGGTTGCTGGAAATGGACCCGACAATTTTAGAGGGTCTGACAATTCCAGAGGGGCTAGATCTTGACACCCTAAAAAATAACATTATACTTGAGTGTGCAGAGCTTGAAGTGTTGTATAGCGCCCCGTCTTTTTTCAGATGGGCTGTCAATGCGTGGAGCTTGAAAGAATCCCCCACATGGGAAAAGATGTATAAAGCCCTACAGATTGAGTATAACCCGCTTGAAAACTACGATAGAACCGAGGAATGGACAGAAACCGGCACACATGACAGCAATAAAACTGTAGATAATACCACAACGGCAAACGGTAAAACCACAAGTCAGGACGACACAAAACATTATGTCACAGGCTACAATGACGCGCGCGAAGTTGTACAGAGTCACGATTTTTCGACAGGATCAGGCACTAGCACGTCATCCGCAACCGGTAACGGCAAGGAAACGGAGAGCGGAAAACACAACGACAGCCGCGCGGGTAGAATTCACGGCAACATAGGCGTTACAACATCTCAGCAGATGTTAAAGGCAGAATTTGATCTTGCCCCGGATGTAAACATGTATAACATTATCACAGAGAGCTTCAAACATAGATTTTGCCTAATGATTTATTGAGGAGTGACAGCAATATGTTTAAATTCCCGTTTACAAACTTCCACGAGCTAAACCTTGATTGGATTTTGAGCGTTACTAAAAAATTTTCAGAGCTTATCACCCCTATGCAAGAGGCGGTTGATAATGTGCAACAGGCGCTTGACGATGCTACACAGGCAAGTCAGACGGCACAACAGGCGCTTGAAAATGCGGGAACTGCGCTCACAACTGCCAATGAAGCCAAAGAAATTGCAGAGGGTGCCGCGCAGGGCGTTATCCCCAATTTAGGCGTAACAACTGCAAAGCTTGCGGATCACGCCGTTACCGGAATCAAGATTGCACCTGGCGCAGTTAGCACAGAACAATTGTATGATGGTGCCGTTACGCTCAACAAATTAGCGGCAGAAGCTAAAACCCTGCAAAATGTGGTACTCGTAAATTTTGCAAACGTTTCTTCAACCAATCTTTCCTTTACCGTTTCCGGTATCACAGCAAATCACAACCTCATCCCCGACTGTGTATTTTTTTCCAACCCTGCTATTGTTGCAAGTGATGTTACCTTTACAACCGGCGCAAATTCCGTTGTAATTGGTGGGGATTTTGACGGACAGACTGATATTATCGCTTGTTTTGCGGTATTTCAGAATAGAATTAATATTTAAAGAGGAGTGTATAAAATGCATAAAAATGACCCGATGTATCTTGTAGTCCGCTTCAACGTCGTAGAGGGCGGTACAGAGTCCCATAGTATTCAGATGTTTGATTCGGAGATCCAGGCGAAAAAACGTTTTCACAGCGTCCTCGCCGCCGACATTGATAGGACCGACTTGCTGTATGAGCTGGTAACGGTCCTCGATAACAGAAACCTCATCATCGCGTCTGAGGTATTTGATTATCGCCCGGTTGAGGTGTTCCCGGATGACTGATACCGTCAAAAAGCCCTTTAATTATAGGGACCTCGTGATGGAAGACGTTCGCTTTGAGGGGCTGACACTTGAGGCAAATTCTGCGCTTAATCTGTCGCGCATTATCTACAAACCAGGTTATAAGGCGCTGGGTCTTGTCGGGGAGCGATCTACCATTAATACCAACTATTTTTCACGGTTCCGTGTAAAAACCCCCCCATCCGGTGTTATGCCAATCGGTGAAGCTGAATTAGAGCTTGTGCTCGAAAACCCGGACCCTAACCCATACGGAAACGTCACGGCCCTTATTTGTGTGTTGTGGGTAAAAGCAACATAAAACAAAAAGCACCCTAAAAGGGTGCTTTTTGTTTTGTTAGCACATAACCCGATAATCAAGTATCTCTTTATAGGCTTTGAGGCTGTCGTAATATCTCACGACTTTACCCATTGCCATAGCAGCGCCGAACTTTGAGTCTACTTCAGATACCGTCATATCTTCCTCACGGGTTGACTTGTCTGGGAGCTTTACCCGGACCTTGAAATGATAGGCTATCTCTTTCATTAGGCGTCAAAATCGCAGTCAAGTTCGCAATTTACGAACTTGCGCCCGTTTTTGGACTGTCCGCCGGTAATGATGATTGCGAACGGATCATTTTCCATCAGCTCCACAATCTCCATGAAAGATTTAATGAATGTTGCGGAGATGGTTCCGAACTTGTAGCCGCCGCTTGTGAAAGTAAGAACAGTCTGTTCGTACTGCTCCGTTGTGCCGTCCTGCTTATTACGATCCTTGGTTTCCGTATAGAGGCAGTACTTCTCAACGGGGAGAGAAAGGCCCTGTTCAAGCCCCTCAATCTTCTGGCTGTCGCCCTTGGTCAGGCGGTACACTTCCTTTTTGTTGCTGGTGTCGATATTGGTTTTCAGAAACGTCATTTTCAACGTCCCCCTTTTAAAATAGTAGGGCTTGTATTAAGCCCCCCTTATTACCCCGGAACCGATTCCGGGGTAATTGGCGGGGTTTAATATAATCTTGTAAAATAGAGCGTATCGGAGTACACAAGTATTTCTTCAAAAACATCATTGCATTCTACTTTAGTATAACTGCCCCAATACGCGCGCCTGTCTTTATATACCTCGCTTTGTCTGGTCCAAATGTTATAACGTCTGCCGATAAAAACGTGATAGGGCTTGTTCTGTGTATTCATATCACGCCACCTCAAAATAAACCCGCTTGCAATATCGCGTGCTTTCCATGCAGGGGATTAGCGCATAAAACTGACCCTTGCGAGAGCCGCCCGCGCTCAATATTGCAGAGTTACCGAAATCAAAATTCTTGCGGCTCATATATCCACGCTGGTATTTAACATCTGCAACTTTATAGCCTTTTAACATAAGTTCTGCAACCGTCATTTTTTGAATCCCCCTTTTTATTATGTGGGGCTGTATCACAGCCCCTTAATTAACTGTTTCTTGAAACTATTAACCGCTACGTTTTCATAGGTCATTCTATGAAGTTCAATTGCAACCTTTCTACATCTGGTTTCAATCATGTGTCTTGCGTAACTGCTTAACTGTTTTTGTTTTAAATCTTCCTGAAGCGCTTCATGTTCAAGAAACAAGTTTCTGAAAATCACGCAATCATTATCAGGGCAATTTTTAACAAGAGCGTCTCCGATATTCTTAACAGTAATAGTCATTTTTATATCCCCCAATTAATTTTGTTTTTATCCTTTGGACAATTGTTATTATAGCAGAAATTTTGAAAAACACAATATAGCAAAGTAAACAAAATATAAACGTGTAAATTGTGCAAATTTTCAAAAAGTATCCAAGTTTTTCAAAATTTTATAAATCTCTGCTTTGCTTATGTTCACGAGATCACTATATTCATCTGTCTTGTTTAGTGTGTAGTCTTGTTCTTCAATCACAATGTTTCTTGTTATAAAAATCTTGTGCCCGTCTATCTCGTATTCTCCAAAACTGCCGTCATTAAAGATAGAGCGCGTTTTTCCGCAATTGCGGAAAACATACCCATCTTTAAAAGCCTCTAAGCCGGTATAACTTCCATCTTTGTACCAACTATTAAATATGAGGGACTCCGCGCCTCGCTTTTTTCCGACACCGGAGACGGTAACATGCAAACCTTTTTTATCGGTGTAAGCGTACTTTTTCGCGCCCTGCGTAACAAATGCATCGTATGTACCGTCATCCTCATATACACCGCCGTAATGTGTTACGCCGTGTTTATCTGTGGCATATAGCCCCGATTCAATCGCCGCCCGTTTCCGATCCTCATTATAAGCGGAAAAATCGTGATCCCCGCGAAACTTGCATGAGTCGGTATCTACATATATCAAGTCATCCCCGCATATATCAATACCGGCTTGCAAAGCTGCGCGTGCATGTGCTGTAGTCCAACATCCATATTGATACAGTGTAAAAGCGCGTTTTTTGGCTATCTGCAACAACTCTTCTTCTGTTTTGCTATCATCGTCTTTATATAAACAATCATCAAAAAGGATACTTCCCTTTGCTGGGTTTTGTACACTCATGCCATAGATACCATTTAGCAGTTCTTTATTTTTCAGATAAAAAAGTTCTTGCCCCTCAATGCCTTTTAGCTCTGTTTTCTTTTTAAAATACTCAATGTTAGTATCTATTAAGCCTTGTGGAAGTTTTCCAAGTTTGGCCCGGTACCCCTGAATTACTTTAGCGTCAAAACAATATTGTTTTATGATAATCTCCCAATCAATTTCATTGACAACAAGCCGCAGTTCGGAAGCGCTTAGAACTCTCCCGTTGTCCGCATATACATTTTTTAAGTCTCTGCATTTTGCAGTTGGTATGTAGGGGACAGATACCCATTTATTGCGCAGCTCCACATTATATAATACCACCTCAAATAATACAGCATTGCCTAAACTTATGAGCCGATCCACCAAACGGCAAGACGGAGATTTAATAAGTTCAAAAGGCCCGACGGGAAAAAGTTTGGTGCATTGTTGCGAGGGATAACTTGACGATATATCCTTACTGTATATCGGACCCTCTAAAACCTCATCACTGTAAAACCGATTCGCGTGAGTATTGCCGCCCCGGAATTCACGCCGCAATAGTTTAAACACATCATAGCTCGGGAATGCTTTCATGATCTGCGGCCACTGTGGATGCATAGCACGTTTACACTCGCGCCTGACAAAACCGGTACTTGTCAAAGGTAAACTGTAATAATCATCTCTGTTTAGCTCCATAATTGCCTTTATTGCCTCGACAAGCCCCAGCACATCATTAACACAATATTCCAGCTCTTTATCGCTTATGGGAGTCCATGGATAGCGTGTTTTGTCATAGTCAAAACCGTGCACTTTCTTGTGCTCTACATTATAGCGCTCTGTCAGGGCGTCAAGAGATAGATTAGTTAGGCGGTACGAACAACGGAATTCAAGATTGTCTATATTCGCGCGGAGTACATGCCGAGGTTCTGTCGGGAAAATATCTTTATTATCAAAATGGTAGATACCAGACAAAAACTGTATTTCATAACTCAAATTATGCACAAAAATAACAGTTGTTCTCCCGCCGCTGGCGATCTTGAGTAAAGACACAAACTTTCTAAACTCTTCCCAAGTACGCCCATAATACACAGTATCATCTATAGCAAACTGCCAAATATACATAATACTTTGCTGTATTGCGGGGATTGTGGTTGTTTCAATATCAAATGCGCATATATTACGGTTGTACAGCTTTTTACTACGTTTTGCGCTTGAGCTGTACAACATGCGCAACGGTGGAAAGTTAGCGGTATTGAGTAAGTCCGCTTTCACTATCTTGTTTTTCTGCATACTTTTTAAATAAGTCATCCCATTCTTTCGGGGTTGCTTTTCCATTTTCCAAAGATTCAGTAAAAACGTCTTTTACTTCCTCTGCCTCATACATAAACTTTTTTGAGTATTCAGATAGGTTAAACCACTTTACAAACTCGTTCCACTTGCCGTAGTTTTCAGGCGATACATCCAAACCGAATTTTTGCAGGTTTCTAATGCGCGCTTCTTTCTCACGTTTTAAGCCGCCCATGGTGCTGGACCTATGCCGCATAAATCTACTTATGTCCGCTATCTCATGCAATAGTGCTGATGTGGTTGTGAGATTTTTCAAACTCATAAACTTAGGTATATCTTGTTTGCCGTATTCTCTTTCCACAGCTTCAGTATCAAGTTTTCGTATTCTGGATTTAGCTTTTTTAAACTCTTGACGATAATAATTCTGTAGCACTTTTATAGTTACCTCTCCACTTGTTACCATTTTTCCGAGTTGCGAATAACTGCTTTGTTGAATGCGCGTGTAGATACCCGCCATTATGCCCACGCCCTTTCAAATTCAATTTTTACTGTAGCGCTCTGAAAATATACTTTTTGTTTGAGTAAAGCGCCATAAACATAGTAATAATTGCGCTGGAATGCCTTTTTATCAATAGGCAAAAGGCTATACTTGTTCTGTGATTTCTGCCCGGATATAACATAATAACTGCCGTTGTTCTTATGTTTGCAAATGGTACAATCCCCGACAGATACAAGTATGTTGTATTCGTTTAGCGGTTTTGTCTGTACATGCTCAAAGTCAGCCGCTGCAAAATCGTTTGACAGTGCCATGTTTGTAAAATCATCGTTTTTAATAACTCTATAAAGTGCTGTGTTTTTCTTGCGCTCTGAAATAGGGCTATCAATATACCTATATATTGCTATATCATTATTTATAAGCCGGTACTCAATACCCCGTCTTGTCATCTTCTCCAATTCGTCTGTAATGCCAAGCGCGGAGATAATACGACTGTTTAGGGTATTACTATTAGATAACATAATGACCTTTAACGGTTGACGCCCGTTTAATTCGCGGTTACGGTTCAGGCTTTCAAGAGCGTTCGCAAACGCAAGTTCTTCCTCTTTTATGGGGCGCTCGTGGCGCTCTGGTATGATCTCGTCAAACAACAATACATCGTACTTTTCCGCTGATAAGCCGCGGATACTGGCAAAGGTATTCAGAGCAATTCCAAGCGCAAACGGTTCCCCGGTTGCGCGGTTCATACCATCTTCGCCCATAATCGCGTTATAAAATCCGACTGTGTATTTTCCCATTTTGACAGATACAATATTGTATCCTTTATCTTTGCATAACTGATTATAGGGATTGAGCGCGGGAATGGTCACCGCGTCAAGCTGGCTCTGTGTACGCCGCATATAAATATATGGTATATTTTCGCGGTACAGATCATTTAAACAACCGTATGACTTGCCTATACCGCGCCCGCCGATCCCAAGGACAAAGGGCGCGGAATTGTGGATCAGCTCTTGAGTATTAACCCAACCGCTCGACGTATACATTTTCGGCGGCATCGGCATTTAACCCCCTTTCACAAGCCATATCAAGCGACATTGCCCAGCAATCTTTGCAGTTCCTAAAATGACAACCCGGATGCGGAAAACCAACACACAAGGGGCAAGCCGAATGTATAAGACCCTTAACAACGTCGTTGTTTTGCTGTGATATTGGCTTAGTACTGTCAAACTCAAAACACATAGTAATTTTATATTTCATGTTTTCACCTCATACACAAAATTTTGTTTTTCCGCGCGTCGGAAACATGACCAACTGCAAAAATACGCTGTACTGTGATAACCGGTGAATTTTCCGTTTTTGTAAGAGTATAGCACATGTTTATATACATACTGTGTGCGATCCCCCACAAAAAACAATTTGCCGCACATAGGACAGCGCATATTAAATGCCGCCACAGGTTCACCCCCTTTATATCTAGGTTTTACTTTTATTATATCATACTGTGTCAAGCGCTGCCGTTTTCAGTGTCAACCCTAATTTTCTCGTATGGGCCCGGAAAGGGGCCTAGGTTGAATTTCTTTTTGAAACGTGTAATTACCCTCGGAAAATATTTGCGTGCAACCTACGAGAAATGCC
>Ga0247608_10005823_pt1 | contig 13211 bp, 13 predicted proteins | sample 176DNAGHGlowgp2_FD_193490 | JGI IMG/M metagenome (GOLD analysis project Ga0247608, IMG submission 193490) | Sheep rumen microbial communities from Palmerston North, Manawatu-Wanganui, New Zealand - 1766 DNA GHGlow gp2 | ecosystem: Host-associated > Mammals > Digestive system > Stomach > Rumen ... | reverse complement strand
TCAGAATCCATAACTTCTTGACCGACAGGTTCCTGAAAACAACAAGCACCATTCCCCACAGTCCGTACCACATCAGTGCATCGGACGTGTAGAAGACTTTGTTGAATAGTCCTATCAGCACCAGTAGGAAGCAACGCCAGACAAATTTCTTGCCAGTGTTGGCAGGATTGCGCAGAATGAGATAAAAGCTTATGCCAAATAGCATGGCAAAAACATTGCCGCATCTGTTTTCCAACAATGAAATGATTCCTACCTGCATGTAGTTTCCAACAGAAGTGGCACTTGGTACTCTTCCCCATCCGAACGTCCCCAACACGTGAACGAGAAGAATGCCCAACAGCGTGATGGCACGAAGGGCATCTATCGAGGTAATCCGTTTCATATTGCTCATATCGTTTTTTCTTTGATGGTGTCAATCACTTTCTGCACGTCCTCCTCACTCAGCGCGTGGTGCATGGGCAGACAGATCACCTCGTCGGCAATCCTTGTAGCCACGGGCAGGTTCTCCGGCGTGGCACTCGGCAGATTTCTGTAAGGCGAGAAGGTGCTGATGAGCGGATAGAAGTAACGACGGCCATAGACCCCGGCGGACTGCAATTTGGAATAGAGCTCGTCGCGCGTCATGCCGTATTCTTTCGCATCAACGAAGATGGGGAAATAGCTGTAGTTGTGGCGGACACCAGACATATCTTCAAAGAAACGGATGCCGGGAACACCTGGAAGTGCCTCACGGTAACGTTGTGCCACCTTGCGGCGGGCATCGATGGCGGCATCTACCTGTTTCAGGTTCAGCAGTCCGTAGGCGCAGCGTACCTCATCCATCTTGCTGTTGATGCCGGGTGCCACCACAGTCACATCATCCTCGAAACCGAAGTTCTTCAGGTGGTCGATGTGCTTCTTGGTTTCCTCATCATGTACTATCAAGGCACCTCCCTCCAGCGTGTTATACACTTTGGTGGCATGAAACGAAAGGGTGCTCATATCGCCCGCGTTCAAGACACTCTCTCCATCTACTTCCACTCCAAAGGCATGGGCAGCATCATAGATGACCTTCAGGCCGTATTGGTCAGCAATCTCTTGTATGCGCTTCATCTTCACCGGATGGCCATAGCAATGCACTGGCAAAATGGCTGTGGTGCGAGGTGTGATGGCGGCTTCAATTTTGTCTGGGTCGATGCCGCATGTATCTTCCTCAATATCCACAAACACCGGCGTACAGCCGTTCCACCAGATGGCATGGGTGGTGGCCACGAAACTGTAAGGGGTGGTGATAACTTCGCCCTTGACGTGCAGTGCCTGCAGCGCCGTCAGGAGCGGCAGAGTGCCATTGGTAAACAAGCTGATATAGGGCACTTTCAGATACTCGGCCAACGAACGTTCCAGCTGTTTGTGAAACTGGCCCATATTGGTGACCCACCGGCTGTTCCATATCTCTTTCAGCAGTTCTGTGAGCTCATCGAGCGGCGGCAACAGCGGCGACATCACCTTGATGCCGTCGTTATTCATTATTATTTGTTGTATTTCTTCATTCTTCATTCTTCACTCCTCACTCTCAATACGCTTTCCCGTCTCGCATAAACATTAATTTAACCGTCATCCAAAGGATGCGCAGGTCGAGCCATAGGCTCCAGTGCTGCATGTACCAGATGTCGCGCTCCACGCGGCCTTCCATCTGCCACAACTCACTGGTCTCGCCACGGAAGCCTGTCACCTGTGCCCAGCCTGTGATGCCGGGCTTGACGAAGTGGCGCACCATGTATTTGTCAATCAATTGATCGTACTGCTCCGTGTGGGCCAGCATGTGGGGGCGGGGCCCCACGATGCTCATGTCGCCGCGCAACACGTTCCAGAACTGGGGCAACTCGTCGATGCTTGTCTTGCGCATGAAGTTGCCGAAGGGGAACTTGCGCAGGTCATCCTTTGTGGCCTGCTGGCTGTCGGCAGTGTTGTTTACGTGCATGGAACGGAACTTCAAGCACCAGAACTCACGCCCGTCGTGCCCCGTTCGCCGCTGGCGGAAGAATACAGGGCCAGGGCTCTGACACTTGATAATGATTGCGATGAATGGCAGCAATATGACTGTGGGTATCAGGAAAATGACAGACAGCAGGATATCGGCCAGACGTTTCAGCCATCTGTTCAGCGGGTCTTCCAAGGGACTGGAGTAGGTGCCCATCACTTCCAGGTCATCCATCTGCACAGGTTGCAGGTTGAGTTTTTCTTCTGCCGTAGCCACATAGTAGAATTTTATCATCCGGTGCTGGCACAAGCTTGCAGTGCGCTGTATGAGTTGGCGTTCCCGTCGTGGCGCACAAAGATAAACTTCATCACCCAGACGCAAGTCCTCGGGATGGTTAAGCAGTGACAGGAAATCGGCTGTGGAAACATAGCTGCTACGCAACTTATAGCCGTAGGATGGGTTGCTGAGAATCCTCTGGTGCAACCGTTGGAGTTCCTGGTCGGACCCGACAAAAGTGACTTTACGCGTGTTGAAGCCCTGCCTGCGGAGTTGTTTCAGAACCTCGCGCAGGCTGAAGCGTATCAGCATAATAACTGTCCATAAGGCTATCCCCATGAAGAACAGTTGCCATCCAATGTGATACAGGAAACGTACGGAACGCAACAGCAGGTATGACAGCAATACCTGCGTGGCCACTAACATGGTGCTGCGCCGCAGGATGTCGCCGGCCCCCACCATTCGCTGATGTATGATAGATGAGAACCAATACTCAGCCAGCACCATACTCAGGGTGCATATTCCCCAGAACAGTCGATGCTTGTCTGCAGTCCATTCTTCAGAGTCGGGAATAAAGTCTGCCACTACAGGCAGAAGCAGCCACAATGCTACAAAATCAAGCGCAATAACTATCCACTTGATGAGACGATTGGTCTGGTTGTGATTTTCAATACCCTTCATTTATATATCATCCAAGAATAAAATCGGTAATCGAGCCCACAAGGCTTTCGGAGGCACTGCTGCCAATGGTACACAGCGGGTGCAGATCTGGCGTCTGCAACAGTTCTGATAGTTCCTCTTTTGTATTTGCCACATACACCCATCCTGCCTCTTTCATCTTGGTGGCGGTGGCAAGCTGATGCTCGTTGCGATGCTCGCCCAGGGCGGCAATGCGCGGAAAGATTATGATGGGTTTCTGCTGTTGCATGGCAGTGATGATGGTGCCGATGCCCGCATGGGCCACAATGAGACGGGCGCTGCTGAAAAGCCTGTCGAACTCATCGGGCGGCAACAGGTCTATCGTATTGAAATGTCGGGGCAGATAGCCTGACCCATTTACTTGGGCAACAATCTCCTCGTCAAGCTGCGGCGCAATCTCGTCGAGCATCCTAATCAGGCGGTCGAATGGCAACTGTGTGCCTGTAACAACAAATATCATCGGGATTTATGATTTACGGGGTGAGGCTTTTACTCCCCACACTGTTCCAGCATATATTACGCCATCCTTTGCCAAGTCGGGCCACTGGGTATATACACGCGATGCAAAATGACGTGCAATCCGGCCGCTGCCCGACAGCTCTACTGCGTTGGCCGTGCTATCTACCCAGATGGTTTTGTAGCGGAGTATCCATCCAGCCAAAAGGCATACCAAACCCGGAGCAGCGCCAGTAGTCAGAACAGCGTCAGGATGTTCCTTGCGGAGAATACGAAGCAAACCGAAAAAGGACGGCAGCAAGCGCCACGCATCTTTCCGGCTGAAGTCGCTCATCAGATAGAATCTGCACCCATTCGTCATAGCCTCACACTTAGGATGGGTGGAGGCATATACCACCTCAAATCGTTGTTCGAGAGGCTTTGTGATGCGCAACAGCTGTTTCCAGTGCCCTCCATTAGATGCAGCGGCAAATATCTTTTTCATAATACCTGTTGTGGAAGAATTTGTTTCACTCTTTACTTTCACTCTTCACTTTCAAAAAAGCCGTAGGGACGTATGCTGTCGAGACAAGCCCCACTTGCGATAATGAGATGACGACACGCTGCTGGCCCGACACACGGGCAACCCTCCCTTCGACCCCCTTGAACGGACCATCAATTACCGTGACTGTTTCACCGCCCTTGAAATGACACTGCGCCTCATCAACGAACTTCAGATGCTCACTCTGGTTGCAGGTAGCAATGATGAAATTTTCCATCTCCCTGCTGGAAATGGTTAGCGGTGGGTTTTTCTGGTTCTCGTCTAACTCGAAATGGTTATAATAATAGGAAATGAAGGATATGGGGGGGGTATTTTTGATATACTCATTGGCCTTAGCTTTTGTGGTATATACAAAAAGAAGGTTTGGGATCAACGTCTCCAGAACCTTCTTTTGTTTGCCGTTCACCAGCTTGCGGGCGTGACGCTTGGCGATGTAGGCATACGTGCCGTCGGCTACGATATAGTCAAATGCTTTGTCTTCTCTGCCATAAGAGGCGCGAAATACATACCAACTCTTGTCAGGTGTAGGCACATACTTAACCGACACCCCTGTTTGTGTGCTTTTGGCTTCGGGGATAGTCTCAGGAGCAACCCTGACACTAGGAGGATTAGACTGGCCTCTTTCCAGTTTCCACATTAGACAATGTGTTTAAATCGAAACCTTTTATGTGTTTCGTCGGTTGGGCATTTGCTTTCAGATAGCCGATTAAAAAACAGCTACCACACAGCAAAGAACGTTAAGATAATGTCGCAAAGGTAAAAAATTAAAAAAAACGCATAATCAGAATTTGCAAAAAATACTATACTTAGCACAAAACAAGCCCCGTCACAGCGATTGTGGCGGGGCTTGTTTTGTTACACTTTGTCGGGATTATTTATGACGCAAAGGGGTCGTTGTGACGCAAAGGGGTCGTTAATAATGTGTTACATTTTAGTATGGTCATAGTTCTTGTATGAGTGGGGTTGTGGGATTTTGTGTAATTTTGCATCTGTAAACCGGAATTTTCATGCCCAAAGACAAGAATCTTACAGCAATATTTATGGCAATACTTGCAGCTGCTTTGTATGCCATCAGTACGCCTGTTTCGTTGTCATTGTGTCAATTAAACTGAAAGTCCAGCAGGGTGCAGATGGATTTCTCCTTTGTGTCAGAGTTGAAAACAAAGTATATGGCGTGCTTGCCGGTCAATTCACCTATTGCGGGCAGTTTTACGGCAATTTCAGTTGGCTGCTGAGGCATATCGGCCTTGATTTGAATCTTGCCCAATTCTTGGCCCTTCTGCGATGCCCAGGGGCGGTCTGCCATTATGGTGATGGTGCCGTCAACGCCTTCGGGAATCAGGTTGAGCAGCAGCTTTACGTTCTTGCGGCCGCTGGTGGCGTCAAAGTTGAAATACTTGTAACCCACAATAGATCCGTCGGTGTTGTTAACAACCGGGTTGGTGTTGTTCTCCAGTGCAAACGGCTTGTCAAACTTGCTGTCAGTGCCGTAGGCCGATGCCACGTATGACCCAAAGAATGTGTTGTTGGGCCACTCATGAATGGCTGTCTTGGGGCCGGTGTACCAGCATGCAAGACCTGCCGAGTGACGCTCCAGCGGGTCAAGTCCGTTCAGTGAGAAGCCTTCGGAATTATACTCGCCTTCCGATATCTCCACCTTTCCGCCGGGACCCGGGGTTACCTTAACGGTGATGGGTGCTACCATTGCCTGGCGCGCATACTCATCGGTTCCGGTCTGACGGTGATAGAATACGTACCACTGTCCGTTTATCTGGCATATTCCGCCGTGGGTGTTGCCATCCACGGTGCCTGATGCTATCGGCTCACCCTTCTCATTCACCTCACGTCCACGGCCGTCAATCACTGTGCCGCCGTAGGTCCAGGGGCCCAGCGGATTGTCGCTGTATGCGTATGCCAGCGTGTAGTTGGATGACGGCAGGCCGAACTCTCCCTCCAGAGTGAACCTGCTGTAGATGAATATGTACTTATCCTGGATCTTGCGGATGGACGATGCCTCAAAGAACTTGAACACCCCGTCCATGTATCGGCCGGGCACCATATCCTCCACGATCTGTGTTCCGGGCTTTACGGTAGCCATTGTGGCGGGATCAAGCTCGGCTGCATACGAGCGCTCAAATCCCCAGTAGCCATAAACGCGGCCGTCATCATCCACAAAGACTGCGGGGTCAAATGCCAGCACGCCGTCGGCACGGTTGGGGTTATCCTTGCTCCAGTTGCAGGCCGTGAAAGGCCCGTCGGGGCGCGAGCTCTTGGCAATCAAACCGTTGCGTCCGCCCTCCTGATCGTTGGGGTAGAGGTAGTATGTCTTGGTGCCGTCGGGGGCGGTAACCAAAGTTACATCGGGGGCAAAAAGCACATCGGCCAGTCCGCGGCGGCTGATGGGCTGTCCGTCACGGTTCTTATCGACCTTGAGTATCTCGCCGTCATAACGCCAGTGGTGCAGGTCCTCTACGGGAGCCGACCATACAACAAGCTCGCGGCCGCAGTAATCGGTAATGCGGCTGTCATGTGATCCGTAAACATAGACTCGCTGCTTTCCGGGATTGTCCGGATCCTCAAAAACATAAGGCTCACCGTCGGGGATATGCTCCCACAAGGGCATGAATGGATTTCCTACTGTCATAAGCTCTTTGTCCTGACTGCCGGCCTGACCCGTGCATGAAACCACCATGGCGGCACAGCAGGCAACTGTCATGCACATCCATGCTTTGTATTGTCTCTTCATTTGGTAATGGTTGTCTTGTTTGAGGCATAAAGATAGACAAAAAAACGCTACCTTTACAGCCTATGAATAAAACTATTGCGTTGCTGTTTATCGGGTTGCTGCTGGGCCTTACCATATACGTAGGCTGGCGGCTGTGGCGAATCACCCCGGGTATGTGGGCCGTAAAGGCCGGAGTGCTGCTGGTGTTTCTGTTCTGGATGGCGCTGTTCTTTGTCAGTTTTGTCCGCATAGAGAGGCTGCCGATAGGATTGGCCCAGACAGTATATAATGTGGGCAACCCCTGGCTGATTTTCTTTCTGTATCTGCTGCTGGCGTTCCTGTTTGCACGGATTGCGCAATGGTGCCGCCTGCTCCCGCCTGATTTCCTTAAGGATAGCCCTGAGGGTTTCTGCACTATAATCGGCAGTGTGGCCCTGCTCATGGTCATAGGCGGGCTGCACTATCACCACAAGTACAGGGAGGAACTTACCATCCACACAGAAAAGCCACTGGAAAAGCCGCTCAAGGTGGTTCTTATAAGCGATCTGCACCTGGGGTATCATAACCGCCGTGCCGAGCTGGCCCGATGGGTGGACATGATCAATGCTGAGAATCCGGACCTTATCCTGACCGCCGGTGATGTGGTGGACCGTAGCATCCGTCCTGTCGTAGAGGGTAATTATGCACAGGAGTTCCATCGGCTTAAAGCGCCTGTCTGGACCGTGCTTGGCAATCATGACTACTACAGTAACGAGCCTCTGGTGGAACAGTTCTTCAAGGATGCCGGCATCCGATTGCTGCGCGATGAATCGGCACGGTTTGGCAGCCTTACCGTCATAGGCCGTGATGACCGCACCAACCCGCATCGCAAACCGCTCAGCACACTTACAGACAGCATCAGCGGATTCTCCATACTGCTGGACCATCAGCCCTACCATCTGGAGGAGGCCGAGCAGGCCGGCATAGATTTCCAGTTCAGCGGTCACACCCATCGCGGTCAGGTATGGCCCATCTCATGGGTGACCGATGCCATGTATGAGAAATCCTGGGGTCACCACCAGCGCGGCGCCACCCGCTACTACATCACCTCCGGCATAGGCATCTGGGGCGCCCGCATCCGCATCGGCACCCGCTCCGAATACCTTGTGTTGACTATTACAAATTGAGATAATAAGCTGTATCTTTGCTATAATTATGGTAAAGGATTTTCTTATTACGCTCTGGGGCGTGGTGTGTGAGATGGCGCCTTACCTGCTGCTTGGATTCCTGGTGGCTGGTGTACTGCATGTCTTCGTACCGTCCCGTTTTTATCGCAACTATCTGAACGGCAAAGGCTTCAGGCCGGTTTTTATTGCCGCATTATTAGGAGTGCCTCTCCCATTGTGTTCCTGCGGGGTAATACCCACAGCGGTGGGTCTCAGGAGAGAAGGTGCATCACGGGGTGCAGTGGCGGCATTTCTTATTGCCACCCCGCAGACTGGCATAGACTCTATACTGGCCACATTCTCACTTATGGGGTTGGGGTTCGCCATTGTACGCCCCGCCGCAGCCCTTGTGACCGGTATCTGCGGCGGCCTGCTGGTAAACCGTCTGCTCCGCCGGGAACCAGAAACCACAGGTGCAGCGGTGGCTGACTATGTGGATGATACCTCCGGTAACCGTCTTGTCCGGGTGTTCCGATACTCATTTGTAAGTATGATTCAGGATATAGGTCCCAGGCTGCTTCTTGGACTGCTCATTGCCGCGCTTATACAGATGGCTGTTCCCGATGAGTTCTTCCTCAGGTTTGGCAGCAATACTCTCCTGCAGATGCTGGTGATGCTTGTCATAGCAGTACCCATGTACGTTTGCTCTACCGGCAGCATCCCGATAGCCGCGGCATTGCTTGCCAAGGGGCTCTCACCAGGCGCAGCGCTTGTACTGCTTATGGCCGGGCCTGCCGTTAATCTGGGCAGCATCCTGGTCATTCACAAGACCATGGGCCGCAGGTTCATGCTCATCTATCTGCTTACCATCATCGTCGGTGCAGTGACATTTGGATTGATACTGAACAACGCAGACGGATTGCTTCAGTTTTCATCGGCCCATACCGGTAACTGCTGCGCTGATACTGCAATGCATACGGGGCATCACTCCCTGTTCCGCACCGTCTGCGGCATATTACTTCTACTGTTCATCTTAAACGCATTCGCTATGAAGATATTCGAGAGATTCCGCAAGGAGCCGGTTGCTCCATCGTGCCAGGTTTACAGGGTTGAGGGCATGCACTGCAACCACTGCAAGGCATCGGTAGAGAAGGCTGTCAGCCAGCTTAAAGGTGTAGATTCCGCATCGGTCAATCTGGAGCAGAAAACCCTGACCGTTCAAGGCACCGCCACAGATAAATCAATAGCCGATGCCGTTAACGGCTGCGGCTTTGAGTTTAAAGGGCTGGTTTGACACTCTGGAGGAGAGTGTCACCAGAACAGTGGGCCGGCAATGGTAAAGTAACCCTTTTTGCCGCTGTAGTATAGCTGGAATGTGTTGAGGTAGAGCGTAACACGGGCCGGGGCGTCGGCATTATTACCCACAAGTGTTCCTATGTAACTGATTATGTGATTGATATCACCTTTTGCGATATTCTCTGTTGTCATCTCTTTCCCCAATGCGCGTAGCTGCTGCATCGGAATGCGGAACTCATACATCAGTTCTTTGTTGTCCCATGAAACCGGCAGTTGCACGGTCAGAATATCCTCCTTTATGGAGTTCTGGTCAATATCGACCGTAGTCTGGTACAGGCTCATACTACTGGCATTTGCGGGCAGACTGAAACTTGTCTCTCCCAATATGTGGCGATAACGGTTGATATTCAATGTGCTGTCAGCCTCCTGGTCCTGAACAGCCTCCGGAACACGGCCGGTAAGCACTCCGGTTTCAATAAAGGCCGATACCGACTTGCGTGAGAACTGGCTCTTAAGATAGTCAATGCGGCTGTCAAGCCGGTGCGATACATCGGCATCCAGCGTACTGATGAACTTGCCGTAAGTATCATCGTCCATAGCCGTGCCGTCCCATCCGTTAGACTTAAGGGTAGTGTCAATCTTTGCGGTCAGGCTCTTTCTGACCGATGTAGATACGTTAACCGGGAGTAGGGTGAGCAGAGCAAAAGTCAGTACAAGCGATACCGGAATCCACAGGATTCCCGCGTTCCGTTTCAGGATCAATACTACACAAACCGCGTAGCACCAAAGGTTGAACGCCACCAGATACACGCGCAATATGGTAATCCCGTAGTCCGATATGCGCCGCGCTATACCAATACTCATAAGCAGCAACAGCGGCAGCATCAGTATGGGCATCCAGTGCGTTATTATCCGCACGGCTTTACGGTTCCAGCCCGATGCGCTCTTATCGGCCCTGTCACGATAGGGATAGACCATCATGAACAGTATTACGAATGCCAGCATTGATGCTGTGACCAGCCACGATACCCAGCCGTCGGGCAGCTGCCATGTGAACAATATCTTGGCCGAATAGCAGTAGAGTGTTATAAAGTAGGCTATGGCAATGGGCGTGAACAGCCTGGTTACGGAATTAACCAGCAGTCGGGATATCTCCATAGGCTCTGCGTCATGTTTCTGCTCTCCTCCGGGCATACCTTGTATCAGCAGCACCGGAGCCAGTAGGCACAGGCATATTATGGCAATGTTGCTGTACCAGTGCGAGTTTACAGACACTCCGAACAGTTTCTCAATACCCACAACCAGCAATTCCAATCCGCCGCATACAATGCCGCTTACAATGAAAGCTGTGCAGACAGCCCCTATGGAATGCAGACTGAAGTTCCAGAAAGCCACATCGGTCCCGTCACTCAGGAATGAAAGCACAAGCAGCGAAAGCGTGAGTGCAGCAATAAGAGCCACAACCACATAGATATAAGGTGCATATCCCAGCATGTCATAATTGCGCATCAGCAGAACGCTCACCCCGATCCATGCTATATGAATCAGGGCCGATGCCAGCCGGTAGCCCCATCGGCCTCTGTGCTCCTCAAGCCACAGTGGAAGACTCAGTGAAAGCGCAATACCCGTGGCCGGATACCATATCATAAAGAACTTCCACTCCTTGCTGATACCGTGATAACCCTTCCAGTCAAGAATCATCATGCACACGGTAAGCGCTATGGCAAACGCCACCGTCAGCGGAAACCTCTGGATCCCGCGCCATACGGTATCGGCCAAACCTTTAATCTTTTCCTTTAAACTGCTCATATATCTAAGGTCTTTAAATCAGTGAATGCCTGTTACTATTGTCCACTCACGGGAATCCACTGGCAGATGAATCTCATATGCACGGTCTCCCTGCAGGAATTCCTTAGGAACTCCTCTTGATAGGAAAGTGTTTCTTACGGTATCATATTTGGTCTGGTTGTAGAATGCCCAGAATCTGAAATGGTATGTATTTGTCTCCTCATTGAAATACCAGGGTTTATATTTTGTGGGATTCTCGCTGTTTCCCAGAATATAAACACTCCTGCATGCGGTGCTGACAGTTTCATAGAACGCGGAATCAGGTGTGGTCAGGAACTCCATCCTGAAGGTATCGACGTATTCAAATCTTCCTTTTTCCGGGCTTAATATGGTCCCTACCAGTCTGTAAGGCGGAAATTCAAAACCGGCATAACCTTCAACAATCTCCTTGTGTGAACCAGCAGGATCATTCTTGTATCTGTTGATAGTTATCCTATCATAAATAAGTATGAATAGAACCAGTGCGACGGGTATTATCAACAGTTTCAATAGACACCCTCCGCATCCGCTCCTGTTATCGGCTTCATTATGACTGCTGCTATCTTGCATTATATGGAGTCCTTCTTGGAGGGCAGGCAGAAAAGGATCAGGAAAGCAATGCCCACTAATGCGGTGACTGAAGTCAGGACAAAGGCAAAGGATTCAGACCAATTTGCCGGAGTGTTCGGGGACATGTTGTAGAGTGCGCGGTCCATCAGGACAAGCAGTGTGAATGTACCCAAAGCAGCTGGGATGAGGAGTAGCCAGGGAGTTATCCCGGCATCGCGCAGACGCCGTACAGATACTGTAAGTGATGGCAGGAACATCACGAGCCAGAATAGCCCCAAAAGGACAATTGTTGCGTGAAACGCTCCTTCAGCCACAGGATGTCCTGCCGTATTGCCAAACAGAAATGCAATTACAGCCAGCACGCAAACAACCGGAACCGATACAGCCAGCATGGCGAGTACCCATATCCAAAACTCCCTGCGGTCAGCTCTGCCCCTGAACTGAAAGTACCGCTTAAATGTCTCTGCTAAAGTTTTCATATCGTCTTTATTATACCATTAAACATTATCTCATCCACCCCTCTACCTTATAAACCTTTTCAGAAAGTTTCTGCTTGGTGTGAGTGGCGCTGTCTTGGAACCAGACCTCAATTCTTGCCAGGTAAAACTCACCCCAGACACCTTCGTATATGCTGAATTCTTTCGGGCTTGTTATTTTACCCTTGTCGTCTTGCGTGATTTTTTGTAAGGTCCTTTCCCTGATGCTCTTGGATGACAGCTGGATGTTCTCGGTTATTTCATAACATTCCAACCAGATCTCTCCATTTTCAATATCCTGAGGGACGTAGAATGTATATTGATAGATTCCACCCTGACCTCCGTTCTTAATCTGCAACCAAGTGTCACTGTTCCCGGATTCATCGCCCCGTTCCGTGTAGGCCGATGTCAGAGGCTCATTGTATTCAACATTCTCAGGTATAGGATGTTTCCGGCCGAAATCATCCACCAGGTCACCGGCGAACATCCACCAGACACCAATTGAAAAGATGTTCCATAAGCAGATGGCCAAAGCAATTACCATCAATGCCAGATGCCCTGAGATGGCTTTTCCCTGCTTTTTAATTATGTAATAGATCCAAAGGCACAGGTTGGCAATTATTAGAATTATACTGATAATTGCTATTGGATCCCTGAAGTTTACAACCCTGATGACACTGGCCGGAACATCTGTCCCTACGTTGTGGCATTTCCTGATGATAAAAAACTGAATTATCTGCAGTACAATAAGAACCAATGGCCAAAGCCACCATTTAAGCAGATAGTATCTGATTGATTTGTTCATAGCTTTTGTGCTTATTTTAAACCAAGAAGTGAGCTGAGCGCCTCAATGTGGGTACTGAAAGCTTTGCGGCCGGCATCGGTCACAGAGTAGGAGGTGTTGGGCTTTCGACCGATGAACTGCTTGACGGTCTCGATGTAACCCAGTTCCTCAAGAGCCTTGATGTGACTTGCCAGATTACCGTCCGAAACACCGAGCATGGACTTGAGGGTGTTGAAATCGGACTGGCCCGCTCCGGTCAGTACCGACATTATACCCAGCCTTACGCGGCTCTCGAACGCCTTGTCAAGATTCTCGATAGCGGTCATCGGATTTACTTTTTACCGTCAAACCTTATGTGGAACCAGATGCCCCACACGATATGGATAATTCCGAACCCGATGGCCCATAGCATTATTCCCCATGGAGCAAAAGCCAGTGCTGCAATACCCAGAGCAA
>Ga0247608_10005821_pt1 | contig 13214 bp, 10 predicted proteins | sample 176DNAGHGlowgp2_FD_193490 | JGI IMG/M metagenome (GOLD analysis project Ga0247608, IMG submission 193490) | Sheep rumen microbial communities from Palmerston North, Manawatu-Wanganui, New Zealand - 1766 DNA GHGlow gp2 | ecosystem: Host-associated > Mammals > Digestive system > Stomach > Rumen ... | reverse complement strand
ATCGCCGCTGCAATGCTTCAGAGACAGCAGGCTTCCGCGATCGTAGATGCCAGAAAGCTCATCGTCGATGGTGCTGTCGGCATGGTCGAAATGGCTCTCGAAAGATTGTCCGAGAAAAACACAGTCGAGCTGGACGAGGAGCGCAAGGCGGCAATGGTTTCTAACCTCCTGGTCGTACTGTGCGGCAATAAGGAAGCCCAGCCGGTAGTAAACTCCGGCAGCCTCTACTGATCCACGGGAGACAGGCGTTATGGCTGAGAAAAAACAGGTCCCGCTCCGGCTTTCGGCGCAACTTTATGACGCCCTCGCCGCGTGGGCCGAGGACGACTTCCGTTCCGTCAACGGACAGATCGAATATCTTCTGACCGAGTGCGTCAGGCAGAGAAAAAAGAATGGAAAATACGTGTCCGACGAGCTGGATAAGCCGCTCGATATCGACATCAAGTAACAGTATACAGAACATGAAGAGAGACTTCCCGTCAGGGAGGTCTCTTTTTTATACCGGCAAGTTCTTTCCCGGGGGATGCGTATAAGTTATAATGGCTAAAAAGCACAAAGGGAGGCGCCTATGGATCCGTTCCGAGCTTCATTTCCGACTGTTTCGGAAAAGACAGAGATCACTCTTCCGAATTACGACAGCTGCCTTGTCAATCTGGCAAGTTCCATGCTCGTTCATTTCGGTGCAAAGGCCACGGCGCCGACGCTTCCTCTCGCCGATTCCTATCTGGCAAAAGGATATAAAAATGTCGTCGTACTTCTTCTGGATGCCCTGGGTGTTTCCATCTTAGAAAAGCACCTGTCCCCGGACGGTTTCTTCCGTTCGCATCTGGCAGGATCTTTCAGCTCAGTCTTCCCGCCGACGACCGTTGCGGCCACGACCTCCGTAACTTCCGGGCTGTTCCCGGATGAACATGCCTGGCTTGGATGGGACTGCTATTTTCCGGAGCTTGGGAAGAACGTTACCGTCTATACGAACAGCGATCAGATGGCTGAGGCCGGCGGACCTTTCAGTATCGAGAAGGAATCTCGTCCCGGTGACTATGACTGCCCTGCCGTCGAAGAAAGACGCCCCGCCGCGGATTTCCATGTCGGCTTTACCTACACGCCCTATGAATCTGTCGTTTCGAAAATGAAGAAGGCCTGTTCCGAGGCATATTTCTCTTCCCCGTTTGTTGAGCCGAATCCACAGGATCTCGATGCGATCTTAAAGCGCGTCACCGATCTTTGCAGAGAGCCGGAAAAGAAGTTCATCTACGCCTACTGGAATGAGCCTGATGGCACCATGCATAAGACCGGAACGGTAAGCCAAGAAACACACGAAGCCGTCACTTCTCTCGAAAAGCGCATCGAAGAGTTTTCCGAAACTCTTTCCGATACACTGCTATTTGTCGTTGCCGACCACGGCCACATGGACAGCAAGAATCTCTGTATCCTTGATTATCCGGAGATCGTGAAGTGCCTCGTCCGTCTTCCGTCGATCGAGCCGAGAGCCCTGAATCTTTTCATCAAAGACGAGTATAAAGAGGAGTTCCCGGAGCTTTTCGAAAAGACATTTGGAGACAAATTCTGGCTCGTACCAAAAGAAGAAGTCATCGAAAGAAAGCTTTTCGGCCCCGGCATGGAGCATCCGAAGTTCCGCGATAAGCTCGGAGATTTTCTGGCGATCGCCGTATCCGACACTTCTCTCTTTAACACCCATGTCGAGGCAAAACTCATGCCCGGCGGACACGCAGGCCTTTCTAAAGAGGAACTCGAGATACCCCTGATCGCGATCGAGAAGGAATAATAGTCCGCTCCGCCCTTGCTCTCGCATTAAGTTTCCTCTGATCCCGTCACATCATCCGCGAAGTTTGGTATACTTGTTTCATGCGAAGTGCTTTTCGCGAAGAAACAGGATAACTAAATGAGGTGGATCTTATGACAAAAGCTGACCGATATCTGGTAGACGACATTCATAACATTCTGGAAAACGGCTACAAGGACGAGAATCCGCGCCCGAAATACGAGGATGGCACACCGGCGCACACGATCAGCGTCAATCACGTCATGAGAAAATATGACTTAAGCAAGGGCGAATTCCCGATCAGCACCCTGAGAAAACAAGCTTGGAAAACGGGCATCCGTGAGATCTTTACGATCTACATTAAGCCGACCAATGTCCTTTCCGAAATGGCCGACATGAAGGTCACCTGGTGGGATCCGTGGGATATCGGAGACGGTACGATCGGACAGCGTTACGGCGCGACCGTCAAACGCTACGATCTTCTCAACAATCTGATCGCCGACATTAAGAAAGACCCGTACGGAAGAAGAAAGATCATGTCGCTCTGGCAGGAAGCCGATCTTCGTGAGACCCCCGGTCTAGCGCCTTGTGCATTTCTGACGATCTGGAACGTTCGCGGGAAATATCTCGATATGGTCATGGTCCAGAGATCCGGTGACATGCTCACCGCGTCCGGTGCCGGCGGCATCAACGAGATCCAGTATGCGGCTCTTCTTCTCATGGTCTCCCGTGCGACCGGATATGAAGCCGGCGTATTCACGCATTTTGTCGCCAACGAGCAGATCTATGACCGTCACATCGATAATGCCAATGAACTTCTCCGACGCGCAGACGAAGCCGGCGTCATGGCACCTGTTTCTTCGGAAGGACAGAAGGTTCCGAATCTGATCCTCAATAAAGAGCCGGGCTGCGACATCTCTTCGATCGCCGTCGAAGATTTCGAGATGCAGAACTACGAACCGATGCAGCCGCAGCTGACTTTCGAGTTGGGGATCTGAGGAGACACTATGCCGCAAGCTCAATACCCCGAACACGACATCAATCAGGTCTTTGACTACATCCATACGATCCTTTCTTCCGGAAATGTTGCTGACAATGCTCTTGACGAGATGAGTTTTCTAAACCGTCTTTTTGCCGCACTCCCGGTCGAGGCGGTCGAATACGGTATGCAGTTTCTACACGGGAAGCGAGATCTTCCGAAAGTCTGTGATGAGATTCTTCCGCTTTATGTCCGCTTCGTAAACCTTGTGGACTACTGCGAAGCGATCGATATCTTAGGGCAGATCCCTTCACAGCCATCTCCGGAAGAACTGAAAAAACGGATCGAGCTTCATCAGAGTCTGGAAGAGCGCGAAAAGAGCTTCTGCCAGAGTCTTCTCGGCTTTTCTTTTAACAAGGACCAGTCCGAAAAGAAAGCAGCTCCGGCAGTTTCAGGGAAAGCTGGAACTTCCGTTTCAAAAAGCACTGACAGCGCTGCGATTGCAGATGATGCCGCAGACGAAAGCAGTAATCTTCACCTGATGAACAGCATCGCGCCGGTCTTTGCCTGTGCCGACCCTCTTAAGACCGCTCTTTTCTATGAGACGAAACTCGGATTTCATGCCGCGCATCTCGATGACGAATCGATGCCGCATATCCGCCTTTGCCGCGACAATATCGAGATCATCCTCGTCAAAGAAAAAGAGGACGCCACGGTTTCCCGCGCATCCTCTCATTATGATCTGTATATTTTTGTATCTGAGCCTATGATGCTCCAGCTGGAGCTCTCCGGCGCCGGTGTGAAGATCGTAAAAGCTCTCGAAGAATCCGATACGGTCCACACGAACCGGGAGTTCGTCATCGAAGACATCGACGGCCGCCGCATCTGTTTCTCACAGAGGATCAGCGGATAATTACGCCTCCGGAAAATCACTCAGTTTCCAGGACATTCCGTTCTCATCGCTCATTTCATCGGTGGCAGTATTTACTTTGACTTCTGCCACATACACATTCGCATCTTTTCCGGCCTGGGATCTGACGATAAAGGAATATCCTGTATCCGTCTTCTCGATCTGGCTTTCGAAAACGATAAGTTTCAGATCCTGTCCGTACAGATGGTTATAGAATGCGATCGAAGCCTTGATATACTTTTCGCACTCGGCGTAAAGCTCATCTTCCGCTCCGGATCCGGTTTCCGGCTCTGTCTCTTTTGATGGCGCCAAGGACGGCTGATCTTTACTACTGCCCTCACTGGACGGAGTCTTATCAGAAGGTTTCGAATCATCACCTTCGGAGGTCTTCACTTCCGAGTGCTTCACCGTCTTTTCCGAGGAGCTCATCTCCACTTCAGTCTCTGAATTCTTACTGGTATTCTCAGTGACAGATTCCGTTGTCGGATGTACTACAACATCTTCTTCCTTGCTTGATCCGATGGTGGTCGAAGCTTCCGTTTCCGATGAAGTCGCAGAAGTCTTGTCATCTTTGCCCTTACATCCAGCCATGGAGAGCATCATCATGGCACAACATATCACGATCATTTTTCTTGATATTTCAGGTCTTTTCATTATTCTTGCCTCCTATCGACACATAAGATTACACGTATTCTACCATCGCGAGCCTGTCAGAGAATAAGCAATCTGTCATACTGGTAAAAATAAGATGCAGGAAAAAATACAATGATTCCATGAGACTGAATTCCAGCACAAAAGAACCGGTCCTCCCCGCTTTCACAGAAAGGACCGGTTTTCTTTATCTTTATCAAGAGTGTATCAGTCGATCTTCGGAAGATTAGCTGCGTACTTTGCAAGCTCCTCATCCGTCGGGATGTAGTCATCCATCTCACCGTCGTGGAACTTCTGGTAAGCAACGAGGTCGAAGTAACCTGTACCTGTAAGACCGAAGACGATGGTCTTTTCTTCACCGGTCTCTTTACACTTGAGTGCTTCATCGATTGCTGCGCGGATCGCGTGGGAGCTCTCCGGTGCCGGGAGGATACCCTCGACACGGGCAAACATCTCTGCTGCTTCAAATACATCTGTCTGCTTAACGGAACGGGCCTCCATGTATCCATCATGATAGAGCTGGGACAGTGTCGAGCTCATGCCGTGATAGCGAAGTCCGCCGGCATGGTTTGCAGACGGGATAAAGTCAGAGCCCAGTGTGTACATCTTCGCCAGAGGACATACCATACCGGTATCGCAGAAGTCATAAGCAAATGTTCCGCGTGTGAAGCTCGGGCAGGATGCCGGCTCAACAGCGATGATTCTGTAATCTGCTTCACCTCTGAGTTTCTCACCCATGAACGGAGCAATCAGGCCGCCGAGGTTGGATCCGCCGCCTGCGCAGCCGATGATGATGTCGGGCTTTACGCCGAGCTTATCAAGGGCAGTCTTCGTCTCCAGACCGATCACAGACTGGTGGAGAAGTACCTGGTTCAGAACGGAACCGAGCACATAGCGGTAACCTTCAGTTCCTACAGCAACTTCAACAGCCTCGGAGATCGCGCAGCCGAGGGAACCTGTGGTACCCGGGTGCTTTTCGAGGATCGCGCGTCCGACGTTCGTCGTATTGGACGGAGAAGGTGTAACAGATGCGCCGTATGTACGCATAACTTCACGGCGGAACGGCTTCTGCTCGTAGGAAACCTTAACCATATAGACTTTGCAATCGAGATCAAAGTAAGAGCAAGCCATGGAAAGAGCTGTACCCCACTGGCCAGCACCTGTCTCGGTGGTAACACCCTTGAGGCCCTGCTTCTTAGCGTAGTAAGCCTGTGCGATCGCGGAGTTCAGCTTATGGGAACCGCTGGTGTTATTACCTTCGAACTTATAGTAGATCTTCGCCGGAGTTCCGAGCTTCTTCTCAAGGAAGTAAGCACGTACCAGCGGAGACGGACGATACATCTTATAGAACTTCAGGATCTCTTCCGGGATCGGGAAATAAGCCGTATCGTTATCGAGCTCCTGCTTGATGAGCTCATCGCAGAATACCGGGCTCAGTTCCTCGGCCTTCATCGGCTGATGTGTACCTGGGTTGAGAAGCGGTGCCGGCTTGTTCTTCATGTCCGCACGCATGTTGTACCACGCGGTTGGGATCTCCTTTTCGTCAAGGTAGGTTTTGTAAGGAATTTTCTCAGACATAATTTGTCTCCTTTCGTTTTATTGGGGCAGATCCTTCTTTTCTGCCGGAAAAACAAAAATCCCGCCCCAGCTTCTAGATTCTGCTGGGACAGGAACGATATTCTTTCCTGCGGTGCCACCCGGCTTGATCTCCCTTTGCTTTCACTCCGCGAGATCCTCTCACGCATACCGACATATGCTGGTCGTTGTTGACGGGGAACCTTGCCCCGGCGCAGATACTCGTTCCTTGTGGAACTTTCCCCTTGCCCTCGGAAGCCCATTCGGCTCTGCTCTACCCTGCTGCACTCTCACCACCGGCAACTCTCTGGATGGGAAGGAATCAAAGCTTACTCACTCTTCCTCGACGGTTTTTCTGCATAATACCACTCGAAGTTCATGAAAGTCAAGGGGGACCATCAGCAGAAATTTTTCTTCTCACTTATCATCTTGCTTCCGGCTGACCGGTTTCTATCAGTTCGTCCGTGGCGAAGTATACCCCCCGGGGGTATGTTTTATTTTCAGATAGGCTATAATCACGAAAATCGCATTTTTAGCCTACTGTCCCGATCGGGAAAATAGGATAAAAACATGATTTTCCCGATAACTATCCTATCTACCAGTGCTTTTCAAAAAGCATATGTAGGCAAAAAGCTGATTATGCATGAAAAACTGCCCTATATACCCCCAGGAAAATAGGCTAAAAAACTCGTTTTCGATATTTTAGCCTATCGAAGGAGTTTACAGCTCACCTCACAGTTTGAAGGAGTTTCCTGCTCACCTCACAGTTTGAAGGAGTTTACAAGTCAGCTCATAGTTCAAAGGAGTTAACAGATCAGCTTAAGAGCTCCGCGATATCAAAGACCAGCTTCTCGGTCTTTTCCCAGCCGAGGCACGGGTCTGTGATGGACTTGCCGTACACACCGCCACCGACTTTCTGACAACCGTCTTCGATATAACTCTCGACCATGAATCCCTTGACAAGGTTTCTGACCTCCGGGGAAAGGCGCATGGAATTCAGCACTTCCTTGATGATACGCGGCTGGGCATATGGATTCTTATTCGAGTTGGCATGGTTCGTGTCGATGATCGCCGCCGGATTCGGCAGGTTCTTCTCCTCATACTGCTCACTCAGACGGATCAGATCCTCGAAGTGGTAGTTCGGCTGGGACTCACCGTGCTTATTCGTGTACCCGCGGAGGATCGCATGCGCGTGAGGATTTCCCTTCGACTCGATCTCCCATCCTCTGTAGATAAAGGTATGCGGATGGGAAGCTGCGAGGATTGCATTCAGCATAACGGCATAGTCGCCGGATGTCGGGTTCTTCATGCCGACCGGAGAAGCGATCGCGCTGGCCGTCAGTCTGTGCTGCTGGTCTTCTACCGATCTTGCGCCTACGGCAACATAGGCCAAAAGGTCATCAAGATAAGCGTAGTTCTCCGGATAGAGCATCTCATCGGCACAGGCAAAACCTGTCTCGGCGATCGCTCTCATATGCAGATGCCGGGTTGCCAGGATCCCCTTGAAAAGATCCGATCTCTCATTGGGATTCGGCTGGTGGAGCATGCCCTTATAGCCCTCACCTGTCGTTCTCGGCTTATTGGTATAGATACGCGGAACGATGATGATCTTATCTTCGACTTTTCCCTGCAGCGGGCGGAGCCGTGAGATATAGTCGATGACGGAATCTTCGTTATCGGCAGAGCACGGTCCGATGATCAGGATGAGCTTATCGGAAAAGCCTTCGATCACCTTCTCGACTTCCATCTTGGTCGTCTCCACCGCTTTATTCATCTCGGGTGTTACCGGGTAGATCTCTTTCACTTCCTCCGGAAGCGCCAGTTTCTTCACATATTCCGCGTTCATTTCTTTATTATCCTTTCTTTTGTAAAAGCACTTGTCTTTTTACTTTCCGATGCGAACATCCGGCTTATATGTCCCGATGACCTTGATCTTCTCACAGGCGGTCTTTAACTGCTCGAGCATTCTCCATCCTTCTTCGGAATCCAGAACACCCTCGATCTCGGTATAGAAATAGTACTGCCAGTTCACATCCTTGACCGGACGGCTTCGGATGACACGCATATTGTAGTTATGCTTTCCGATGATGGAGATCGCACGGGCCAGTGCGCCGGCAAAGTCTCTGATCGTAAAGATCAGGATCGTATTCTTCGGTGTCTGGCGGACTTTCTGTGCGCCGTCCTCGGCCGAAGAACCGTCTTTTCTTGCAAAGACAGCGAATCTCGTGACATTCTGGGAGCTCTCGTTGATATCGTACTGGATAAGCGAAAGTCCATAGAGCTTTGCGGTCTCGGAGCTTGCGATCGCGCCAATGGTAACATCCGCACGGTCAGAAACTTCTTTCGCGGCACGGGCCGTATTCTCGTAGGGGATCGTCTCAAATCCGTGATGGGCGATATATTCCCCACACTGCTCGAGCGCCTGCGGATGCGAGATGACCGTCTTTATCGATTCGGCCGAACTTCCCTCGACGCCCAGGAGGCACTGCGAGATCGAAAGCTCGAAAACACCGATAACTTCGAGTCCTCCATGGAACATCAGGTCACTGACCTGACCGACTTCACCGGCATAGCTGTTCTCGATGGGAAGGACCGCAGCGTCACAAGAGCCATCGCTTACGGAATCATAGGCCTCCCGGAACGTCCTGCAGGAGACTTTTTCCGCATCCGGAAAGATCCCTCCAACTGCCATCGCAGCAAAAGATCCTTCTATTCCACTATATGCGATTTTCATCTTCTGTTCCGACATCGGTCCCGGCTCCTTAACTTATAATCACGCTGACGCTATATCGTGTATCTGTAACACATTTTCCCAACATGTAACAGTAACTGACTGTTGCTCATTTTCTCACAGGAGCACCACGAAAAAAAGAGCTTTTACCAAAAAAGCTCTTTTTCGTTTAGAATTCCGATACTCTTTTACGGCAGAGGCCCGAATATCCGTCTGAATCAGGATACGCGCCTGCTTCTATTGCACAAAAGCGGAAGATTTCCTCCTTCGATCAGTCCTCCGGAAGGTTCACGGTATTATACAGGAAAAGCACTTTCCCGTCTTTATCGGTCATTGTCGTACTGGAACAAGTTCCGTCTGAATACGAAAAGAGCTTCCATGTCGTATGATACAGTACTTTTCCGTCATAGATGCCATCGACCCAGATGTAATCTCCTCTGGGATTAGAAAGATCCTCTATAACAGTCTTTCCTGTCGAGATTGATATAATGGAAGCGTTTTTCGTATCCCATTCGTCGCCTACGGACAGATAGTACTCTTGGGTGATTTCATCTTTACAGATATGTGCATACCCTTTTCCTTCCGTCAGTATGCTCAGATCCTTGTTATTCAAGATCTTCCAAGAATAATCATCACTTCCGAAGGAGCATAGAATAACATAACCGGGAACCATCGTCGCATCATATGTACCAGCAACTTCCACTTTCTTTCCGGAAGCTGTATTTACTAAACATGTCTTCCCGCTGTCCTGTCTAAATACGATAAGATCTTTATCCGATCCTAAAGAAAAGTTCCCTGTATAATAGCTGTATAGTCCATTGACGATCTGATATTCATCCGCATGATCGAGCGAAGCAGTGCTGATCAGTTTCATTTGCATATCATAGATCTCAACACTGTTTTTCTTTATAGCTATAAACTGTCCGTCTCTCTCAAAGAAATCCAGTACTGCTTTTTCCTTATCTTCCAAAGATGCGACAATATTCCCGTCCGCATCAGTAAGATTCCATCCGGCGGCATTCATATCCCGCCACTTCATAAGGAGCGTATTGCTGTCCAGTTCAGATATATACTCAACTTTATCAAATTTGATCTCTTTCCCCAAATAGTCATAATAATGGGAAGTAATAGCATCACCATTCTCCTCATATCCGGAGAAAATGTTTCCTATATTATCCGAAAGATAGACCCCGTCAGGAAGCGGGATCGGCTTTCCGGTAGTCCCATCGACCGCCAGCGCACAGTTTCCTGTTTCAGTGTCGCCAAAAACAAGAACACGATCTTTGATTATACGGATAATAGGCATATCCGGGTAATACCCTTCTAAAGTGAAATCCATCTTATACGAAGCCGGATCCCCGGTCTTTCCGGAAACGGCATCGAACGGATACACTTTAAAACCGTCCGAAGTCTTCTCCGCAAGCAGATACTTGTCGTTTCCCAAACCGATATAACTGTAGTACTTTACGCCTGTATAATATTTTCCATCGGTACTGACGAAACCGAGTCTTTCTTCCGGATATCCCGAAGCATCAGTTCGATAGTGAGCTACCAGATATAGTTTTTCACTGATCTGGTAGATATGGTCATACACCGCATCACATATGATCCTTCCGGAAGCATCGAAGAATCCTTTCATGGAACTGCTGGATTCCCATTGCGCTACTTTCACGGAACCGACAAACGGGTAGATCCTTCCGTAATCGGAAGAAGGAATAAAATCAGAGATCAAATCATCCTTTAAGCGGGTATAAACAGGATCCGGTACTTCCGCCGGCTCATACGAAGACCAGTTCACATGAACTTTCTCCTTATTCTTCGGCGCGGATGCGGATGCTGCCGGCACATACCCTTCCATCTCTGCAAGTCTCTGGCCGTCTTCACTTAAGATCCAGTTAAAAAGAATGCGTGCGGGTGCATCTTCTGGCGTATCCTTCGGGATAACCGCGAAGTAGGAAGTGCGGAACGGGTACTCGCCTTTTGCGATCGTAGTCTTATCCGGCATGATACCATCGACCTTCAGGATCTTAAGTCCGTCCGCCATCTTCATTTTCGTCGCATAATAGTATGGAGTATAGCCGATAGCTCCGGCGGAATTATCGTAGGATTTCACTACGTTGATCAGACCGCCCATATCGCCCGGCATCAGTTCTTCCGGTGCTGTCATCATCTGAAGATCTCCCATGACGAGGTTCTTCATCATGACCTGGGATCCGGCAGTCTCATTTCTCTGCACGGCAACGATCTCTTTATCTTCTCCTCCGACTTCTTTCCAGTTTTTGATCTCACCTGTATAGATCTTCCGGATCTGCTCGGTAGTTAAGGACTCGACCGGATTATTCACATTGACGACAAATACCAGCGCTTCTGCAGAGAATGCCTCCATCTCGTATTCGAAATTCCGTTCTTTCATCTCATCAAAGACAGACTGCGCCGGTTCCGCACAGATCAGGATGCTCGCTTCCCCGTCCATAAGATAGGTGAAGGACCGGGATGTCTTATGGAATTCAAGCATTTTATCTGCTTCCGCTCTCGGCATTCCCAGCAGTACCGATGTGATCGCTGTCGCCATCGGCTTCGTGGAAGTTGATCCGTCGATCACCGGATAATTGTCTTTCGTAAAGGAAAAGGAATCCGGATCCGGATTTCCTGTTGTACTCGGTGTCGTTTCCGGCTCCGTTTCTGATTCGGTCTTCTCCGTCATGCTTTCTGTCGTGCTTTCCGTGGTGCTTTCCGATGATTCAGAGCTTTCTGTTTTAGCTTTCTTTTTACATCCGACGGAAAGGATCATTGCCATCATAAGAACGACCGAAATAATACGTTTTTTCATAAATCTTACCTCCGCTTCCTGATTCCTTGTTTTACAACCCCAGCTTCAGTATATAGAACAAAAAATGAAAAGTCATCCCGGTGAAATAAAGGATTTGTCACTTTAAAGCGGATAACATACAGCAAACCGGCAGAAGAATCATGAAAAATTATCCTGCCGGTTTCGTGTTTACTATATGCAATTATTTATGTGAAAGGCGAAAGACTTACTCCTCGTACAGTGCGGTAGAGAGATATCTGTCACCGGAGTCCGGGAGAAGAACGACGATGTTCTTTCCTGCATTCTCCGGGCGCTTCGCCAGTTCAAGTGCAGCAAATGCAGCCGCACCGGAAGAGATGCCGACGAGCACGCCTTCCTGTCTTCCGATCTTTCTTCCGATGTCAAATGCATCTTCATTAGATACCGGGAATACTTCGTCATAGATAGATGTATCGAGTGTCTCCGGAACGAAACCTGCGCCGATACCCTGGATCTTATGGGAACCGGAACGGCCTTCGGAAAGTACCGGAGAATCCTTCGGCTCGACAGCGACGATCTTCACGCCCGGGTTCTTTTCCTTGAGAAAAGCACCTGTACCGGTGATCGTTCCGCCTGTTCCAACACCTGCGACGAAGATATCGACTTTACCGTCGAGATCTTCCCAGATCTCGGGACCTGTCGTTGCCTTATGAACGGCCGGGTTTGCCGGGTTGGTGAACTGCGACGGGATCAGGCTGTCCGCGATCTCCTGGTGAAGTTCTTCTGCTTTTGCGATCGCGCCCTTCATACCCTTACTGCCTTCACTGAGCACCAGCTCGGCACCATAGGCCTTCATAAGCTTTCTTCTCTCGACGGACATCGTGTCCGGCATTACGATGATGGATCTGTATCCTCTTGCTGTTGCTACAGCAGCAAGTCCGATACCTGTGTTACCGGATGTCGGCTCGATGATCGTTGTCGTCGGCTTCAGGATACCCTTTGCCTCTGCATCATCGAGCATCGCCTTTGCAATACGGTCCTTGACGGATCCGCCCGGATTAAAGTACTCCAGTTTTGCGAACACCTTTGCAACTGCGCCGGTGGACTTTTCAAGATGTGTCAGTTCCAGGATCGGTGTTTTTCCGATCAGCTGATCTGCTGATGTGTAAATGTTTGCCATAATTACGGTCCTTCCTTCGTTTGTTTTCGCCCGGAGAATCCTTCCGGGACTTTCATCTCACTTATTTATGTTTGTTATTTTACTCTTATACCTTGGCAAAAGCACTCTCAAGATCCGCGATGATATCGTCGATGTGCTCTGTACCGATGGACAGACGGATCGTGGTCGGCTTGATGCCTGCATTCAGAAGTTCTTCCTCAGACAGCTGGGAGTGTGTCGTGGAAGCCGGGTGGATAACCAGGGACTTCACGTCAGCTACGTTTGCCAGGAGCGAGAACAGTTCGAGATCCTCAGTGAACTTTCTTGCCTGATCCGCGGTTCCCTTCAGTTCGAAAGTGAAGATTGAACCTGCGCCGTTCGGGAAGTAACGGTCGTAAAGTGCTTTTTGCGAAGGATCGATAGCCGGATGGTTGACCTTTTCGACTTTCGGATGATTCTTCAGGAAGTCAACGACCTTCAGTGCATTCTCTACATGACGCTCTACGCGGAGGGACAGTGTCTCAAGTCCCTGCAGGAGCAGGAAGGAGTTGAACGGAGAGATCGCTGCACCTTCGTCACGGAGAAGTGTGGTTCTTGCCTTGATGATGTAAGCGATGTTACCGACAGCCTGTGTAAAT